>Ga0102812_10001291_pt1 | contig 17367 bp, 12 predicted proteins | sample ColrivemetaGS713_FD_79334 | JGI IMG/M metagenome (GOLD analysis project Ga0102812, IMG submission 79334) | Estuarine microbial communities from the Columbia River estuary - Flood tide ETM metaG S.713 | ecosystem: Environmental > Aquatic > Marine > Intertidal zone > Estuary | place: USA... | reverse complement strand
GCAGATACCTTTGATCATGCCTACAGCTTCTATGTTGGCATGAACCTTACAGACAAACCGGCCGTCATGCGTGAGTGCTTCAGGGTTCTTAAGCCCGACGGAACGTTGCTCTGGACAGAAGTTACCGAGACAACACCCGGAGCGATCTTTCCCCTGCCGTGGGCGCGAAACCTCAGCAGCAGCCACATTCAGTACAAGGATGTCCTCATCAATACCCTGACCGACGCGGGGTTCGAAATAATGGATATTGAGGATGAAACCAGCGCTCATCTTGAACTGGCCCGACGTATCAAAATATCCGGCAAGGTGTTGTCAGTCGAGCACGAACAAGCCAACGAAATTGTTCTCGGCGCGGATTTCGCCTTGCGCCGCAAAAACTACATTCAAAGCCTGGCAGAAGGTTACATCGAAAGCACGCTGATCGTCGCACGAAAACCGGCCTGAAATCACAAGCAAGGCTTCCGTGCGTCCCTTTGGCGCGTTTCGCCGGTTGTCGACCTTCAGTTCACCGCCTGATCACAGCGTGCACACACTCCCGGCGTTGCATGGGTGCCCACATCCGGCAGCACTTTCCAGCAACGGGCGCATTTGTCGCCGCCCGCCTTGGCAAAAACGACGGCAATGCCCTTGGTTTCCGGCAGGGTAAACGCGCCATCAGGGACGGCCTCGCCACTCAGCCTAATTTGCGATGTGATGCAGATATCCTCGAATGGCACGGACGCCAGAACCGACCGCAGGCCCGCGTCAGCGACATAGACAACCGGCGCTGCCTCCAGCGAAGCCCCGATGACCTTGTTGGTCCGTTCCACCTCAAGCGCTGCAGTGACGACACGGCGCGCCGCTCGGATCCCTGCCCATTTGGCCGCAAGCTCGGGGTTCAGCCATTCCGCAGGTGTCTCCGGAATATCGACCAGATGCACGGAGCTGCCATCACCTGGATACCGTTCCAGCCAGACCTCTTCCATCGTGAACACCAGGATCGGCGCCAGCCATGTCGTAAGTCGCTCAAACAGCATGCTCAGCACCGTGCGCGCCGCGCGGCGGTGCGTCGTGTCTCCGTCACAATAGAGTACGTCCTTGCGAATATCGAAATAAAACGCCGACAAATCCACAGTTGCGAAGGTGAAAACCGCCTGAAACACACCCTGGAAGTCAAATCGAGTGTATCCGTCCCGCACCTGCAGATCGAGTTCGGCCATACGGTGCAAAACCCAACGCTCCAGTTCCGGCATGTCCGCAGGGGCAACCTGATCGGCTTCGGTGACATCCGCCAGCGACCCCAGCATATAGCGCATCGTATTGCGCAAACGGCGATAGCTGTCTGCGACACCTTTCAGGATTTCCGGCCCGATCCGCTGATCTGCGGTATAATCCGTCTGCGCTACCCAGAGGCGCAGAATATCCGCTCCATACTGTTTGATGATCGTCTCGGGTGCGATGATATTGCCCAGCGACTTGGACATCTTCATGCCCTTTTCATCCAGCGTGAAACCATGTGTCACCACGTTGCGATAGGGCGCCCGACCCGTGGTGCCGACCGATTGCAGCAGCGAGGAATGGAACCAGCCGCGATGCTGATCCGTGCCTTCCATGTAGACATCCGCAATCCCGTCCTCGGAGCCATCCGGGCGGTCGCGCAGGGTAAAGGCATGGGTCGACCCGCTGTCAAACCACACATCCAGAATATCCGTCACCTGATCATAATCGTCAGGATTCACGATCCCTTCAAGGAAGCGCTGTTTTGCACCCTCCTCATACCAGGCATCGGCACCCTCCGCTTCAAACGCGGAAGTGACGCGACGGTTGACCTGCGGATTGCGCAGCAAGAACTCCGGGTCTGTCGGCAGGCAGCCTTTTTTGGTGAAACACGTCAGCGGCACGCCCCACGCACGCTGGCGCGACAACACCCAGTCCGGCCGCGACTGGATCATGGAATAAAGCCGGTTGCGCCCGGATTTGGGCGTCCATTTGACATTGTCTATCTCGGTGAGCGCACGCTCCCGGATCGTTGTCCCGAACATGTCCTGCCCGTCGCCCACGGGCTTGTCGATGGCCGCAAACCACTGCGGGGTATTTCGGTAGATCACCGGCGCTTTGGAACGCCACGAATGGGGATAGCTGTGCTTGATCTTGCCGCGCGCCAAAAGCCCGCCGACCTCGGCCAGCTTGTCGATCACGGCGGCATTGGCATCGCCCTCTTTGCCATTGGGCTTGAGGATCGACTTGCCGCCAAAAAACGGCAGATCGGCTCGGAAGGATCCATCCGGCATGACGTTGTAGGTGATGACCTGATCCAGCATGTTCAGATCACGGTAAAGCTCGTATTCCTCCAGACCGTGGCTGGGCGCGCAATGCACGAAGCCCGTGCCTTCGGTATCGGTCACGAAATCCGCCGCGCGGAAATCACGAATGTCGTCCCATTCGCCATCGGAGCCTTCGGTGTTGGCGAGAGGATGCGTCAGACCCGAAATCACACTCGGATCGACGTCGCGCAAACGCCGATACATCGTATCATCCAACCGGGCGCGTTTCATTACATCCGCCGCCAGATTGTCCGCCAGCAGATACCGATCTCCGATTGTAACCCAGCTTTCGTCGGGTCGCCCGATCACCTCGTACAAACCATACGAAATGTCTTTACCATAAACGACAGCCTTGTTTGACGGCATCGTCCAGGGCGTCGTGGTCCAGATCACCACATAGGCACCGGCCAGATCGCGGTTTTCCGCAGCGACGGGATCCACCACCCTGAACTTCACCCAAACCGTAAAGCTTTCCTTGTCGTGGTACTCCACCTCCGCCTCGGCCAGCGCGGTTTTCTCCACCGGCGACCACATCACGGGCTTGGACCCCTGATAAAGCGTGCCGTTCATGAGGAATTTCATGAACTCCTCCGCGATCACCCGCTCTGCGTGGAAATCCATCGTCAGGTAGGGATCGGCCCAGTTGCCGGTCACACCCAGACGCTTGAACTCCTCGCGCTGCACATCAACCCAGCCCGCCGCAAACTTGCGGCACTCGGCGCGAAAATCATTGATCGCCACGTCGTCCTTGTTGAGACCCTTCTGACGGTACTGCTCCTCGATCTTCCACTCGATCGGCAAGCCATGACAATCCCATCCCGGAATATACCGCGCATCGAAACCCATCATCTGATGGCTGCGCACGATCATGTCCTTGATGGTCTTGTTGAGCGCATGCCCGATGTGCAGATGCCCATTGGCATAGGGTGGTCCGTCATGCAGCGTAAAAGGTGGCCGTCCCGTCTTTTCGCGCAGACGGTCATAGATCCCGATCTCCTCCCAGCGCGCCAACCACGCGGGCTCGCGCGCAGGCAAGCCCGCGCGCATCGGAAACTCTGTCCGGGGCAGGCTCAGGGTCGATTTATAGTCCAGGTTCTCGGGTGTCTCAGGCGTGTCGGCGCACATAGGGGGCGTCCTCAGGATCAAAATGCGAAATGCGGTGTGTCGGTCGGTGCGATGGCTCAAGCACCCAAGGCCCGGCGTCTCATGAACTCAGAGCGCCGGGGTCATAATTCGTGGAATGATCGCAAAACAGCGGGTCATGGCCGCGCTTATAGGCAGGTGGGCCAGCTTCGTCCAGAGGCCAGAGCCACCTCGCCCGCATCACAACCGGATCGCCCAACAGCACCCATAGAGCAGAACACATCACCGCAGCCCTGCGCCGGAGCCTCTGACCTGCAACTTCTCTTGGCCTCAAATATCCCGGGGGAGGCGCCTGCGCCGGGGGCAGAGCCCCCTGAACGGATGAAAAATCGGCGCTAGCTCTGCTTTGGTCCGAACAGGCCGCTCAGGCTGCCCTTGATGATCGCCCGCACACCGGGCCGCAGACCTGCACCAAATGGCAGCGGTCGGCAGACATCCATCGCAGCGACCCCAACCCGCGCGGTCAGCGCCCCGTTCACCAGCCCTTCGCCAAATCGTCGCGACAACTTGCCCACGATCGTGCCGCCCAGCACCGGCTCCAGCAGGTCATCTCCGACTGCAATCGCGCCTGTTGCGACCAGATGCGACAAAACCGCAGTGATAAGCCTCCAGCTGCCGAAAAACCCTGACCGCCCAGCATAGACTTCTGCAATCCTGCGAATCATTCGCACATTGGCTGCCAATGCCGCCACGACATCTGCCAGCGGCAACGGCACCAGCGCCGTCACGGTAGCGACCTGTCGGGCCGCCGCCTCGATATGGCCGCGGGCCACCGCATCCAGAGGGACCAGCACTTCGCGCTCCGCCAACCCCAGAAGCCCCGCCGCATCCAGTTGATCACGCCGCAGATCATCCAGCCGGTCACGGCCCCAGCGGGTGTCCTCGCGCCCCGCATAAAGCCGCACCAGCGCGTCCGTGACCCGACGCGCCGCCGCCAGATCGGCATCCGTCAGCGCAACACGCGCGTCATGCCTCAGCCCGTCCAGCCGCGCCAGACGCCCAAAGGCCGCAACCTCGCGCAGCACCAGAACCACCAGCAGCAAAACAACGGCACCAAACAGACCGGTCACGCCCCAGCCAAGCCAGAGATTGCGCTCCAGCAGCGCATTGACATAGTCCCAGGCCGCCAAAGAAATCATGGCCCCGATCAGCGCCGCCAGCAGCGACCAGAACCACCGCAACAGCCGCGATGGCTTGCGGGTCACAAGGTTTGCCACCTGCTGCATGGCCTGCCCGCGGGGTATATCGATGTCAGGCACAGCCGGGGCATCGCTGACCGGCGGCACCTCCTGCGTCTCAAGCGCGATCAGGACAGGTCCCTTTTTAGCCATCAGCCCGCATCCCTCGCCCATTCAAACCGGATATCGGCCAGACCCACGTCATTGCCGGACCCATCGGTACGGGCAACCTGGCGAAACGCCCGCAAACCATAAAACCGCGTGGCTGCGGTATTGGCCTGATAACTCCATAGTCCCAGATGATCGCATTCGCTCTTGGCTGCCTCCAGAAGCGCCGTGCCGATGCCGTGATCATGCACCGCAGGCAACACGTACAGGGCCACTATCTCATTGTCCCAACGTGCCAGAAACCCCACCGCCTTGCCGTCCCGGCGGGCCACGGTGACCCAGCCCGCATCAATCATCTGTTCGGCGTACATGATTTCTTCAGCTGCAGAATGCACACGCGGCAACCACGGCAGTAAATCATTGTTTTCAGATAGAATTCGACCCAAAGTGCCCGCATCCAGCGTTCGGGCCGATGTGATCTCAATATCGCTCATAGCCGATCTCCTATGAGAAAATTTGCGGCCTTGTCGAGCCGAATATGCGGTGGTCCATCGCCCGGGCGCAGGCTCAGCACCGATGGCGCAAAATTCATCACGGCATAATCCTGATCCAGCCACGTCTCGGCTCCCTGCTGCGCAGGAGCCAGCAGATGCGCGGGATCGCTGGGCAGATCGCCGGGATAGAATGCCGCGACCTGTCCTGTATCCAGCAACCGGCCCCGCACCACGTCCAGGGTCTGACCGTCATGCGCCATCGTGTCTTCGGTGGTGGCGCGCAGGCTGGCAATGGCCATCGCCGCCGTCTCCGCACCGGCAAATTGCGCACGGTCCGAAGCACCACGCACAAGGGCCAGCATGATCGCCGTCAGACGCGGGTGCTGGGTATGATGCAAATGATCGGCCTTGGTCGCGGCAAACAGGATCCTGTCTACCCGGCGTCCCTGAAACAGCTGGGTAAGAAATGCGTTCCGCCCGGGCCGGAACGCGCCCAGAATGTCGGTCATGGCAAGGCGCATGTCCTCCACCGCACGCGGACCCTTGTGGATCGCCCCCAGTGCATCGACCAGCACCACCTGCCTGTCGATCCGCGAGAAATGGTCCCGAAAGAAAGGACGCACCACCTGTGCCTTGTAGGCCTCGAACCGCCGCGCCATCTCACGCAGCAACGATCGGCGCGGCCCATCTCCCTGCCCCGGCAGCGGCGCGAATGTCAGCACCGGTGAGCCTGCCAGATCACCCGGCAGCAGAAAACGTCCCGGTGTGCAGTCATAATAGCCCGCATCGCGCGCTGCCGTCAGATACGCGGTAAACCCATGCGCCAGCGCCTTGGCGGTCGGCTCCTCCAGCGGTTGGGTCGGGTCGGTCGCAGCAACCTGCCCCAAATAGGCCAAAGCCTCCGGCCGGTCCGCAATGCGCGCCAACACCTGCGCCGACCAGTCGGCATAGGATTTTTCCAGCAACGCCAGATCCAGCAGCCACTCGCCAGGATAATCCACGATATCAATGTGAATGGTGCGCGGCCCCTGAAAGCCTGACAAAAGCCCGCCCCGCCGCACCCGCAGCGACAGGCGCAGCTCAGACACCGCTCGCGTGCTGGCAGGCCATTCCGGCGCAGGACCTGTAAGGTCCGCCAGATGTGCCTCGTATTCAAATCGCGGCACGGTGTCATCCGGTTGCGGTTGGAGAAACGCGGCCTCTATCCGCCCCTCGGCTGCCGCCAGCAATTGCGGCATGCGTCCGCGATCGAGCAGGTTGGCAACAAGCGATGTGATAAAAACTGTCTTTCCCGAGCGCGCAAGCCCCGTCACGCCCAGCCGGATCACTGGCTCGAACAGGGTCTCATTGACAGCATCCTGCACGTTCTCGAACTGGCGCAGCACCGTGTCGGCAATCGTGGAAATGACCAAACCCGCAGGCTCCCGCAATTCTTTGCACATTACATAATCGCCAATGGCGTCCACCGCCAGTGCAAGAAACCCATTTGACGCAGGGCTTGCCGCAAGTTAGGGGCAGATTCATGCCCCGCTACGCCCTTAAAATAGAATATCACGGCGCGCCTTTTGTCGGCTGGCAACGCCAGGTCGATCATCGGTCTGTGCAGGGTGCCATCGAGGACGCGCTGGCCCGGCTCGAGCCGCGCCTGCACCAGATCGCCGCCGCCGGACGCACCGATGCCGGCGTGCATGCTTTGGGTCAAGTGGCCCATTGTGACATGAAAAATGACTGGAACCCCTTTCGCCTGTCCGAAGCCCTGAACTACCATCTCAAACCCGCGCCCATTGCGATTGTGGCCTGTGCGCAGGTTGCCGACGACTGGCATGCACGGTTTTCAGCGCTGGAACGACAGTATCTTTTCCGCATCCTGATGCGGCGCCCTCCGGTGACCGTGCAGGCTGGACTGGTCTGGCAGGTCAAACAAAGGCTGGACGTGGAGGCCATGCGTGCAGCGGCACAGATGCTGATCGGCAAACATGACTTTACCACCTTCCGTTCCACCGTCTGTCAGGCGAAAAGCCCCATCAAAACACTGGATCGGCTCGATGTGACCGAGGTCGACACCCTTTATGGACCAGAGGTGCATTTCGACGTGCGGGCGCGGTCCTTTCTGCACAATCAGGTCCGCAGTTTTGTCGGATCGCTGGAGCGTGTCGGCGCAGGCGGATGGACCCCGCAAGACATGAAATCAGCACTTGAGGCACGCGACCGTGCATCTTGCGGGCCCGTATGCCCACCCGAAGGGTTGTATCTGGCCGCAGTGACCTATCCGGAAGACCCGTTTGCCGACTGGGCAAAAGACAGATAACTCAGTCAGTCGTTGTCGAGCAATCCGGCCCCGGCCCCCGCGCGCCGCGACGCATCGCTTTCCGGTACGAGTGTACGGGCGGCCAAACGGGTCAGACACGCTGCGAAATCATCCGAAATGGTGCAGCGCCCCGGCGGTGGCGCGGGGTTGGGGCAGGTCGTATCCCAGGTGATCCTCACCCCATCGGGGTCTGCACCAAACGCCACCAGCGCGAAGGGCTGCGCCTCTGCCATGCTGCGGATCAACGCTTCGGGTGCGATTGCGGGTACGTGCCCCGTGGCATGACCGCTCTGATCCTGCTGGCACAAAATCTCCGTAAAGCACTGATAAAGATCAACAACAGGGCCTATGGGCAGTGCATCCAGCGCGGACCGCAACTCGCGCTCTGCGCGCCCCTGCGACAGGTGCACCGCCGCAGCATGGGCAAATCGTGCGGCCTGCTCCGGTGGCGCACCAGCCCCCCGTGCCGCCTTGGCCACCAATCCGGACAACTCATTAGCCGACCAGCTCATTGCGCAAAAACCGGAAGCCACCAATCGTCGGCGTCAGCGCCCAGTTCATCGGCCAGCGGCGCGCCCTGACACAGCGTAATCCGCGTCCAGAGATCGGATTTCGGATCGAACCTCGACGCGCCGAAAAACGCCAGCTTGCAACGCAGCATATCGATCGGAAGGCAGGTCTGCGCGATCAGATTGTCCTGAATCTCCGCATACGGATAACGCTGTGACAAGGCCACCCGCGCTGCCGCCAGACCGTGCTGCGGATGACCCGCGAGAAACGCCGCCATCGGCTGACTTTGCGCAGGAAGGTCGCGGTGCAGCGCCTTGACCCGGCGCGCGATGTCCAGCGGGCTTTCCAATGACGCACCGTCTTCCGCGAACCGGTCACCCAGGCGCGGTTCCTGCTTTGCCGCGCTTACGTACCAGAACTGGCGGCAATTGTCGGGACGGTCATAATCAGGCTCCAGTGCCCAATGAAAATCAGCCTCGATCCGGGCACGCAAAATGCCCGTGTCGCGGAGCGGGGGGGCGAGTGCGCCAAACGGATCAGCCATGCACTCCGTCAAACCGTCGACCAGATCCCCAAAAGGTTCCAGCAGCAGGGCAACCATCAGCTCCTGGACATCGCAGGACTGGTCAGCCACATCTTCCATGACCTGATCCAACGGCTTGTCACCTGTCAGCCGCTCGGCTCTCAACAGCTCGCAGGCAGCAACCCAATCACGCCGCAACCGAATGATCCGCGCCTGATGCTCCGGATCAGGTACTTCCCATGCGTCAAGATGGCGCGCCGCGCGCTCTGCCAGTACACCCAAGCGGGCAATCTGTCCCGCTGTCAAACGATCCACAGCCCTGACGCGGGCCAGCGCAGTTTCCCGCACTGTCATCCAATTATTAAGCAAAACCGGATGGTTAACCAGAAACGGTGCCATGCCGAGGCCCGTGGCGTTGCCGATCCCCAGATGCCGCTTGATCGGCCGCGACAACGCGGCACCTCCGATATGCTCCGCCAACGCATGGGTGAAATGACGGATCAGCCAGACCGTCAGCATTTCGGCCATGAACGGGCCTTCGAGACCCGGGCGCGCTGCGACGACATGGCGATCTGCAATGCCGAATTTGCCATTGCCATACACCGCGGTCGTGCGCATCAGATAACCCACCTGCCGGACAAACGCGCTGTCCGGCTGGCGGCCCTGACGCAGCGCATCCGTCACATGTGAAAAGAGCCGCACAGACTTGTTGGCCCGGCTCAGGATCAGATCCCGTTCGGTGAAACGCCCCGCCTCCTGCAACGGCGCATTCGCACAGATACGCGCGATTTCGGCTGCATCCGGCACCCCGTCGTACAGCACATAGGCCGTATCCCAGGCCGTCGCGATCACACGATCCGTGCGCATATCGTCCGGCAAATCGGTGGAAACGGCCACCAGCGAATAGATGTGCCCCCCCAGCGGCACGGTGATCACCGCATGACCAAAACCAGCGGCGTCGATCTGCCAGACAGGTGTGGACACGTCCGCCCGCTCAACCGAAAGCCGCCGCATCAGCGTGCGCAAAAACGACAGACGCGTGGGAAACATCGACCCCATACGCGCCAGCCTCATCACCTCGGACGGCGGGCGCAGCGGCATCTGATCGGGGCAAGGGATGTCCTTCATTGCGGCCCGAAACTTTCATCATAAAAGCGCAACCAATTGCCGCCCATGATCCCGTCAATATCAGCCCCGGACAGGGAGGTGGCTTCCAAGCCTTTGCGGATATTTATGAAATCCAGATTGCTTTTGAACCATGACGGCATCGGCGGAAACCCCGACTGCGCGGCGGACCCTTCTCCATAATCGATCACTTTCGACCAGCGCCCAACCCGCATCCACTCCACGATGCTGTCGGGCTGATCCTGGCACAAGTCCGTGCCGATCCCCAGGTTACCAGCCCCGTACCGGCGTGCCGCCTCTTCGATCATGGCGGAAAAATCGGCCAGCGTACAACCGGAGCCACCCGCCAGGTGATGCGGATAGACAGAAAACCCCAGCATCCCACCCGCCCCGGTCAGCGCCGACAGCACGGTATCGGATTTGTTGCGCAGCGCGGCGTGCCACCAATGCGGGTTGGCGTGGGTGATGGCGATGGGCCGCGTGGAATGCTCAATCGCCTCCAGTGTCGAGCGTTCGGCCGAATGCGACATGTCGATGACCATGCCAACCCGGTTCATTTCCGTCACCACCTGTTTGCCCATGCGCGTCAGGCCGGTGTCGTCATCCTCATAACAGCCGGTCGCCAGCAGCGACTGATTGTTGTAGGTCAGCTGCATGAAGCGGATGCCCAGCTGGTGGCAGATTTCGACCAGCCCGATATCATCCTCGATCGGACTTGGGTTCTGAAACCCGAAAAAGATGGCCGTGCGGTTTTCAGACATCGCGCGGCGCACATCGTCTGCGCATGTCCCCTTGAAGATCAGGTCGGGATGCGCTTCGAACCAGCGGTTCCAGCGTTCGAGATTAAGAACCATCTCGCGAAAGGATTCGTGATACGCGATCGTCACATGCACCGCGTCGACACCGCCTGCGCGCATCTGTTCAAAGATGGCGGGTGAAAAATTGGCGTATTGCAGATTGTCTATCACAGGCGCGCGCATGGCACCATTGTGCGGTGGCCTGCGCAGGCCTGCAACTCAAAACACGACGCAACGCGGGCCACCCCTGTCGCTTTGCGACACCCCGCCAAACTGCTGCGCACGCGCGGCCCACCTGAAGTTTGACGCACGACCGCTTTGTGGGCCTCTGCCCCGGCAGGCTGCGGACAGGCCTGCCTGTGGATAACCATGTGAAGAAAGTGTGGAATGAAGCATTCTGCCAAAATTCGAGTTTCGGTTGGAATTTCTCAAATCGAACAATCGAGGGGTGCTTGCGCACAGTATTGCCCAATTTGATTATAATTTTAGTCGAAATATCATGAAAACCCGCCGCCCTGTGGACAACAGCACACAGGGCGGCGGTTGGTCAGCAAATTACATCTTTTGCTGGGTGTATTTCTTCAGTTCGGCGCGCGCGACCTGGCGGCGGTGCACTGCGTCCGGTCCATCCGCCAGACGCAGCGTGCGCTGGTGTGTCCAGGCAATGGCCAGCGGCGTGTCCTGGGATATCCCTTCTCCGCCGTGCATCTGAACCGCCTCGTCGATCACCTTGAGCGAAACGCGTGGCGCCACGACCTTGATCTGGCTGATCCAGGGTGCCGCCGCGCGTTTGTCGCCCTGATCCATGTACCAGGCCGCCTTGAGGCACAACAGGCGCGCCATTTCGATCTCCATCCGGCACTCCGCGATGATGTCGTAATTCGCGCCCAACTGCGCCAGCGGTTTGCCAAAGGCTTCGCGCTCCAGCGAGCGTTTGCACATCAGCTCAAGCGCGGCCTCGGCCTGCCCGATCGCGCGCATGCAGTGATGAATGCGGCCAGGTCCAAGCCGACCCTGCGCAATCTCAAAGCCCCGCCCTTCGCCCAGCAGGATATTTTCGGCCGGAACGCGCACATCCGTAAAGCGGATGTGCATGTGGCCGTGCGGCGCGTCATCATGGCCGTAAACCTGCATGGGGCGCAAAATCTCTATTCCCGGCAAACCCGCAGGCACCACGATCATCGACTGCCGGTTGTGCTTGGGCAGGTCGTCGCCGCCGGTCTTGCACATCAGGATATAGACCTTGCAGCGCGGATCACCCGCACCGGAAGCCCACCATTTTTCCCCGTTCAGCACATATTGATCGCCATCACGCACACAGGACATGCGGATGTTGGTGGCATCCGAAGACGCCACATCCGGCTCTGTCATCAGATAGGCAGAGCGAATCTTGCCCTCCAGCAGGGGGGCGAGCCACTCGTCCTTCATCTTTTGTGTTCCATAGCGTTCGAACACTTCCATATTGCCGGTATCCGGTGCCGCGCAGTTGAACACCTCGGCACCCAGCGGCGTCTTTCCCATCTCTTCGGCGAAATAGGCATATTCCACGGTCGACAGGCCGAACCCCTTGTCGCTGTCCGTCAGCCAGAAGTTCCACAGGCCCGCCGCCTTGGCCTTGTCTTTCAGCGTCTCCAGGATTTCTGTCTGCCGCGCGGTAAACTGCCAGCGATCGCCGGTTGCGACTTCCTTGGCATATTCCTCTTCCATCGGCATGATCTCGTCGCGAACCATCGCGGCAACACGGCCCAACAGCGCGCGATTCTGTGGCGCCATGCCAAAATTCATGTCCATAAAATGTCCTCCAAAAGCCTGCGGGGCCTTCCCCCTTCCCACTAGAGTTGCTTAGATCAGCGGGGCTGTCCATACGGGATGGCGTGACGTTACGTGAGGAACCATCCTTGGCCGAGATCGAATACTTCTATTCCGCCCATTCCGCGTATGCATATCTGGGAGCTTGGCGGCTGGCGGAAATTGCAGATGAAACAGGCGCACGGGTGATCCACCGACCGTTTGACTTCTGGCCGGTGATCAACGCAGTCGGCGGCGCCTCCGGCAGCAAAAGCGACGCCCACAGGGACTATTTCTTTGGCCGGGACATGTTTCGCTGGGCCGAATATCGCAATCTGCCGATGATCCGGCACCGCCCGACGCATCATGACAACCCGCTCGCGCGACCCAACGGGCTGATCATCGCGGCACAAAAGGCCGGTGCCGATGCCTCTGCCCTGTCACGCGCCATCCTGATGGCCCATTGGCGCGATGATGCGGATATTGCGGACCCCGGCGCACTGGCCGATCTGCTGCGACGCGAGCATATGGACCCTGCCCTGCTGGACGATGCAATGACCGTCAGCACTCAAGCGATCCATACCGCAAACACCGACGCGGCGATTGCGCGGCATGTGTTTGGCTCGCCCACATACGTCGTCGATGGCGACATGTTCTATGGTCAGGATCGGTTGGAACTGGTATCGCGCGCACTGAAAACACCCTTTGCGCCCTAACCATCATACTTGATTAGAGTACGACCGCCGATCACGGGTCGAAAAAAGAGTGATCATCTTCATCCGATGGAACAAATGGACGAGAAGAAGGACTGCGGGCTAGTGTCTGCAAAACAGATGATCAGGAGTGACACGACATGGGCAGGTCGGAGATTAGGGTCGGCGTCGATATTGGTGGCACATTTACCGACGTGGTGCTCGAGGTCGCAGGCGCACAAACCTCGACCAAGGTTCTGACGACTTACGCAGCCCCCGAAGATGCCATTCTGGAAGGTATAGCGCAGGTTTGCGCCAAGGCCGGAATCGTTACGGGCGACATCGGGCAAATCATCCACGGCACGACCCTTGCCACCAATGCCCTGATCGAACGGCGCGGTGCGAAAACGGCCCTGATCACGACCAAGGGCTTTCGCGACGTGATCGAGATGCGCACCGAAAGCCGGTTCGAGCAATATGATCTGAACCTTGTTCTGCCTGATCCGTTGTTGCCGCGCCAGCGTCGCTATGTGCTGGAAGAACGCATCGGAGCTGATGGTGGTGTGCTGATCGCGCTGCAAAGAGCCGAAGTCGAGGCACTGGCAGAAGACCTTGCCATTGCGGGTTATGACAGCATCGCGGTCGGGTTTCTGCACTCCTACCTGAACCCAACCCATGAACGGCTTGTGCGCGAGGTGCTGGAAGACCGCCTGCCGGGGGTCATGATTTCGCTCTCGTCGGATGTGTCGCCGCAGATGCGTGAGTACGAACGCTTCAATACCACGGTCGCGAATGCCTACATAAAACCCCTGATGAAAAGCTACCTGGGCCGCCTCGAAGGCCGCCTGCGCGATGTGGGCGTCGATTGCCCGATCTTCCTTATGCATTCGGGTGGCGGGATCATATCGATCGAAAGCGCGGCAGAGTTTCCCGTGCGTCTGGTGGAATCCGGCCCGGCCGGGGGCGCCGTCTTCGCCGCGCATATCGCCGCACGCTATGGGCTGAAAAAAGTGCTCAGCTTCGACATGGGTGGGACAACGGCCAAGATCTGCCTGATCAAGGACCAGACCCCCAAGACATCCCGTGTGTTCGAGGTCGCGCGCAGTTATCGGTTCAAAAAGGGGTCTGGAATGCCGATCTCGATCCCGGTCATTGATATGGTCGAAATTGGTGCGGGCGGCGGCTCGCTGGCGCATGTGGATGGCCTGCGGCAAATCCGCGTGGGGCCGGAAAGTGCCGGCTCCGAACCGGGTCCCGCCTGCTACGGTCGCGGCGGCCTGCGCCCTGCCGTCACCGATGCTGATCTGATTCTGGGCAAGCTTGATCCTGCCCGTTTTGCCGGCGGTACGATCCCGCTGAGCCCCGATAACGCATCTGCGGCCCTGCTGGCCCATGTCGGGGACACGCTCGGAATGGGCGCGCAGGAAGCCGCCTTTGGCCTCGCCGAAGTGGTGGACGAGAACATGGCGAATGCCGCGCGGGTGCATGCTGTGGAAAACGGCGAAGACCTGAGCGAGTATACGATGATCGCCTTTGGCGGAGCCGCACCACTGCATGCGGCCCGCTTGTGTGAAAAACTGGGCGTGGCACGCTGTCTGGTGCCGGTCGGCGCCGGCGTCGGGTCCGCGATCGGCTTTTTGCGCGCGCCCTTCAGTTTTGAAAGCAACCGGTCGGTGTATATGCGGCTCTCGGCGTTCGACGCAGGGACAGTCACCGCGCTTTTTGCCGAACTGAATACCGAGGCGACCCGGTTTGTGCGGTCCTGCGACGCGGACGCGCCCATTCAACCGGAATTCAAATGTTACATGAGGTACACCGGCCAAGGCTGGGAAATTCCAATAGTTTTGGAAACTCTGGACGCCGAAAATCCTGCCGCCTCGCGCTATCTGGCCCTGTTCGAGGCAGAGTATGAAAAACTCTTTGGCCGCGTGGTCGACGGCATGGATGTGGAAATCACCGTCTGGGCCGTAAACGCCACGACGCCGCCGCAACGTCCGCGCCCCTTGCCTGATCAGTCCGAGACAGGCACGGCCGAGACATCCGGCATGCGCACTATTTTCGATCCGGCATTGGCGCAGGCCGTCTCCGCCCGGCAAGTTGCCCGTGCATCACTGCGCACGGGCCAGACGATTGCGGGTCCTGCCGTGATCACCGAAGACGAAACAACAATCATCGTGCCGACATCGCGGCGCGCCAAGGCGCAGGCTGACGGCACGATAGACATCACACTCAATCCGGGAGATCAGACATGACACTGTCGAATGTCGCCTACCAGGTCATGTGGAACCGCCTGATTTCCGTTGTCGAAGAGCAGGCGCAAGCGCTTGTGCGCACGGCCTTTTCCACCTCCGTCCGCGAGGCAGGCGATCTGTCCGCAGGCGTTTACGATGCGCAGGGCAGGATGCTGGCCCAGGCCGTGACGGGTACGCCGGGGCATGTGAATGCGATGGCAGACGCCGTGGGTCATTTCATCCGCAGGATCGGACGCCAGAACATTTTCGAGGGCGATGTCTACATCACCAATGATCCGTGGGAAGGCACAGGCCACCTTCATGACGTGACGGTTGTCACCCCGTCGTTTCACAACGGCGCATTTGTCGGCTTTTTCGCCTGCACCGCGCATGTGGTCGATATCGGCGGGCGCGGCTTTGGCGCAGATGCGAATTCTGTATATGAAGAAGGGCTTTACATCCCGATCATGAAGTTCGCAGAACGCGGCGCGGTAGACAAGACCCTGACCCGGATCATTCGCGGCAATGTTCGCGAGCCGGACCAGCTGATCGGTGATATCTACGCGCTGGCGACCTGCAACGACATCGGCCAGCGGCGCCTGTCAGACATGATGTCCGAATTCGATCTTTCGGATTTGACAGAGATTGCCAGCTACATCTTCGACAATTCACGGCGCGCAACGCTGGAAAAGATCGCGGCATTGCCGCGCATCGTTGCAACCGGCGAAATGCGCATTGACGGCTATGCAAAACCAATTGACCTGAAAGTCCGCCTGCAAGCCTCTGAAGATCATATGGAATGTGATTTTTCTGGCACATCAGGCCTGGACCCGAAAGGCATCAATGTCCCGATGGTCTACACCAAAGCCTATGCCTGCTATGCCCTGAAATGCGCGATTGCGCCCGAGATTCCCAACAATGCCGCCTCACTCGAACCCTTTTGGGTGACGGCGCCCGAAAACACGATCGTCAATGCGTTGCATCCGGCCCCGGTGGCCCTGCGCCACATCATCGGGCATATGATCCCCGACACCGTATTCGATGCGCTGGACAAGATACTGCCAGACACTGTTCCGGCCGAAGGTGCGGGCTGTCTGTGCAACTTTCAGGTCAGCCTGCGGCCCCGCACGGATGCCCCTGCGCCGAAGTCGGCCCGGCGCGCCGAAGTGCTGACGTTCAATTCAGGGGGTGCGGGTGCGCGGCCCGCGCATGATGGCCTGAACGCAACGGCGTTTCCGTCCGGCGTGATGACCATGCCGGTGGAGGCGACCGAGCACACCGGCCCCGTCATCATCTGGCGCAAGGAGTTGCGCCCCGACAGCGGCGGCGCAGGTCAGCGGCGCGGTGGGCTGGGGCAATTGATGGAGGTGGGTGCTGTGGAGGGCCACGAATTCGACCTCTCCGCTATGTTTGACAGGCTCGATCATCCCGCACGCGGTCGCAAGGGCGGCGGCAACGGGGCCGCCACCGAAGTGATGCGCGACGATGGCACCCGGATGCGCGGCAAAGGCAAACAGTTCGTGCCCAACGGAGGCCGGGTCATGCTGGCATTTCCTGGCGGTGCCGGCTACGGCCCCACGGCAGACCGCGATCCCGAACTCGTCATACGCGATCTGGCGCGCGGCTACATCAGCGCCGAAGCCGCCGAAAAACTGTATGGGCTGGACGCCGCCGACGTTGCGCGCGTTCTTGAAGCCGTCAAACAAGGAGAGGCGTGAGCCATGGCTGAGACCCCGAAATACGCAAGTTATGATGTGGTCATCGTCGGCGGCGCAATCTACGGGTCATCGGTCGCATGGTGGCTGACGCAGATGCCGGGCTTTCAAGGCCGCGTTCTCGTCATCGAGCGCGACCCAACCTATGAAAACGCGGCGACATCGCACACCAACAGTTGCATCCGCCAGCAGTTCTCGAACGAAATCAACGTCCGCATCAGCCAGTTCGGCGCCGAATTCATCCACAACTTCCGCAGCTTCATGGGTGATCATCCGGATGTGCCGCAACTGACCCTGCAAAGCTATGGCTACATGTATCTGGCGGACACCGACGCCTTCGCGCAAACCCTGCGCGAAAACCAGCGCACGCAGGCACAGCTGGGTGCCGCAACCCGGTTCATGACAGCAGATCAAATCGCGGCGGAATATCCGTTCTACCAGCTCGACGACAT
>Ga0102812_10001288_pt1 | contig 17424 bp, 15 predicted proteins | sample ColrivemetaGS713_FD_79334 | JGI IMG/M metagenome (GOLD analysis project Ga0102812, IMG submission 79334) | Estuarine microbial communities from the Columbia River estuary - Flood tide ETM metaG S.713 | ecosystem: Environmental > Aquatic > Marine > Intertidal zone > Estuary | place: USA... | reverse complement strand
CTAACAGTGAAGTTAATGAGCAAAAGAAATATGACCACCAACGTAAGTACTTCAACGAAAGTGAGTTAACTGAGGATAAGCAAACCATTATTAGTGGTATGGCATCTGATATGGTTAACGATACTGAGTACTTCCAAGTGTTAAAAGATAATTTTAAGTTTGTTGAAGAGTTTTGGAATGCAGGTGACTTTAAAGGATACCTAGCATCTGACTCTCAAGCTAAGCTTAATGAGATGAAGAAGAATATTGGTGACCTATCTAGTGAGTTTACAGATAAGACTTCTCTAACATCTACAGAGAACCTTACTAAACAAGAGTCTGAGGTTGACCAATTAAATAAAGATTTAGAGGGCTTCTTAAATGATGCAGACCCTAATCTACAGCTAGAGACAGACAACACTATCACTCCTAAAGAGAAGAAAAAGAAACTACAGAAAGAGGCTCAGAAGCTAATGAGAGAAGTTGAGAAGGATGGAGAATTTAATGAGGAAGCATTTAATGCAGAAAATCCTGCACCTGCAGTTAGACCTATTGCTATAACAATTAAGGAGAACTCTAAGCTAGCTAAGAAAGTTAAGCGTATGGGTCTTAAAGAGCTTATAGGTAAGAAGATTAACTTAGTAATGGCTGACCAATTAAAGGTTGGTACTGTAGATGTAAATGGAAAGAAATTAGATAGAATGGGAGGACACTTCTTCCCACTAATAGATAAATTATTTGGTAAGATTGCGTGGGCTTCTATTGATAAGGGCTCTGCTAAGTCAATTGCAAACGGTGCTGTAAAATCTGACTACACTGTTGTATTCAATATGAAAACCACTGCAGTGGATTCTAATGTAGCTATACTAGAGACTGCCCTAGAGACTATACAAACCCTACCAAAAGCTATACAGGCTGAGATATATGAAGGATTAAAAGACTACCTACAGAAAAATAAGTTTGGTAAAAAGACAGCTACAGTAGCTAAAATTGCAGCAGAGTCTACTACTATGAAGGGTATGTTTGATGAGATATACAAGCTTGACGTAGATACCAAGGCAGCTATACTTAAAAGGATTATACCTTCTAATACTGTTAAAGCTTCTACAAAGGTTGGTAGAATATTACAAGAGAATAATATCGACATAGAAGATATGAGAGACTTGAATATTGAGCAGTTTGTTGCTGACCTTCCTATGGGTGCTCTAACTATGGTATTAGAGGTACACGATAAGAATGGTAGAAGAGTAACTGCTGAAACTGTTGACGAGGCTATTATGGAGCAAGACGAGCAGGATGCAGAAGGATTGCCTAAGCACCAAAATTACCCTGTATATGTTAGAGGTAGAGTTATAGGCATACTTAATGAGACAGTTCCTTTTTGGAAGATGTTTAAGCAGTCTATGTCAACCATTAATGCTAAGGTTGCAGGTGTAATTAAAAATAGAGGCTCTTTCAATGTAAAGAATGCTGAGGGTAAGACAATAAAAGTTAGAGAGACTTTAAACTATGATGGTAGCCGACTAATAGAAGAGGTTCACGATAGAACAGGTGCTGCGTTACGTACAGTTAAAGTACCTGTATCAAATAAGACATCTACAGAGGAGATAGTAGAAAAAGAATACGGAACTATTCTTAAGAGAAACTCTTCTGTAGGTACGATAAAAGCTCCAACTGCAATATCTAATGAGTATAGAAGTGCTATGATGGCTGCTAGCCAAGCTAGAAAAACATCTGAACCACAGGTTTCTACATATGAAAAGTTTGTAGGACTGCTAAGTAGAGCATTTCCTTCTATAGAGGTTGTCACTGATTCAACAGAGTTTAGTAATTTATTAGAAAACCTAACAGCTAAAGCTCTTATTAATAAGACAGGTAACACTGTATATGGTGCTGTATACCAAGGTAAATTATACTTAAACGGTAACGTAGAGAACTTCAATACTCCAATACATGAGTTTGGTCACGTTTGGTTGAACACTGTTAAGGAAATAAACCCTACTCTTTATAAAAAGGGTATGGAGCTTATTCAGAAATCTGATTATATAGAGGCTGTAAAAGCTAGTAAAGAATATAGTAAGGTAACTAAGCAGATGCTAGCAGAAGGAGCTACTCAAGCTGAAGTTAATACATACATCTCTGAGGAAGCTTTAGCTACTGCTATTGGTGATAAGGGTGAGTCTTTTGTAAAGGCAGCTCAGAAGAAAAAATTTAGTAATTGGCTTAACAACTTATATAGCTTTGTAAGAAGGCTTACAGGTATCTCTAAATATACAGCAAAGGAATTAGAGAATATAACTTTAGGTGAGTTTACACAAGCTGTAACCGTTGATATACTATCTGGAGAGAAGGTATTTAAGGATGCACAGGTTAAGACTCTTAGTGATGCACTGCAGCTCTCTATGGGTCAAAGAACTGATAAGGCATCAGAAAAATTAGTCAATCTATTCAATAGAGATAATGTACCATTAACTATAGCTGAAGCAAAGGAAATGGTTAATGAAGTTTTGGATTGGGCTGATTGGTATGATGGTTTATCGGGTTATGTAAATAAAGTGTTTGGAGAATATGGTTCGGATGTCTTATCTATTCTACCCCTAGCATCTATGGGTAATGGTAGTGCAGGTACTGTAACTATGGCTATAAATAATGTTGAAAAGATATATAAAAGTGAACGTCCTTCTGGGCTAGCTGAGTACTATAACTTTGTAACAGACTTCTTAGAGGGTAAGGGCATTAAGTCGGATAAGATGCACAACTTCTTTAAGGCTTTATTAGGAGACCCTAATGCTGTCGCTGTTGATATGCACGTGTACTCTATAATAAAGTGGAAGGACTCTAATAAGAAGCAGGTTAACCCAGCTAATAAGAAGGAGTTTGCTAAGGCTAAAGAGTTTGTAAACACCTTAGCTAAAGAATTAGGAATGCAGCCAAGAGAAGTACAAGCTTCTTTATGGGCTTTAAATATATTAAGAACAGGAGGAAAACCAGATAGTTATGAACAATACATTGAAAGACACATCAAAGAAAACAACCTTGAAGAAAGAATACAAGGGTGGAGAGAGCAAGGCTATAAGCCATTTTCTGAAATTCGTGAAGCAAAAGAACGAAAGCAAGTAACAGTACAACTTTCTATATCAGGTCAAGGTAAGACCCTAGAAGAGATTGTAGAATTTGCTAGAGAAAAGGGATATGAGGATGCAGTAATTAAAGCTGTACTAGCTAGACAGGGGTATACAAAAGCTGAGGCTGATAACGCACTAGCTACAATAATACCTACCGCAATAGTTAAGGGTGCAGCTAAGGCTGTTAGGGACAACAAGAAGTCCAACCTAAAGGCTGATGTAGACGCTGTAGGTATAGAGCACGTTAAGAGTACTAAGTGGTACAGAGGTCTAACAGCTAATCAGAAGGACGTCTTAAACAAGAAGGGTATATCCAACATACTAGCTGACAAGGAGCTTGCCCTTAGAAAGGGTTCACAGCCTACTAAGGCGGGTAAGAAGTTTAGAGACACGGTTAAGGATGTTACAGGTCAGACTGATACATCTGCTGAGGTTACTATGACTAAGGCTAAATTACTTAAGGAGCAGATTAAGACCCTAGTAAGGGGAGCTAAGATGGGTGCTAAAGGTCTACAGGACTTAAAGGCATCGTTCATCAAGGAGATATCTATAGAGCTAAAGTCCCTTACCAAGAGTAAGATTATGACACTTGCTGAGGCTAGAAAGGTATTAGCTGCAGTAAATCAGCTTAACTTTAAGAACTACGACAAGGTATCTGAACTGGTAGATAAGGTTATAGCGGAGATAGAGAACAAGGGTGTAAGGAGAGCTATAAAGCAGGTTAAAACTAGGTTAAGAAAGGGAGCTAAATCAGCTAAGAACCCTGTTAACATGAGAGAGCTTGCTAAGGAGGCTGTTAAAGTAAACGAGGTGTACCTAACACCAGCAGAGAGGGTTAAGTACTCTGACCTGCTGACAGAGATACAGGCTTCGTTCAAACTTGCTACAAGCAAGACCTACAGGATGGCTAACGAGGCTGACATGCTTAAAGCCCTAGAGGTATTAAACCAGAAGGCTGAGGCTACTAGGTTAAAGGAGTTGGCTACTAAGCTAGGTCTTGACGGGACAGGATTAACTAACTCAGAGTTAGTAGAGCTTGTTAACTCTGTAGACGTTGACGAGTACTTAGGTACACTAAAGAAGGAGAAGGCTAGAGAGGCTAGGATAGCCCTTGAGAAGCAGGCAGAGTATGCTAGGATAGCTTTAAACGATGTCGATGGTGATACACTAACAGAGCAGGAGAAAAAGGATGTTAGAACGCTTAAGGAGGCTAATCTAGAGCTACTAACATCTACAGACATAAGAGACCTTATAAAGATAGTTGATAACATAGTTACTAACCAGACATTCGCATCGTCAGGTAACCTAGTGTCTAAGATTAGAAGCTATAAAGCATCTGAGAAAGCTACTGAGGTATACAACAAAGGTAACACTAAGATGATTGATAAGAGTGTTATAACAGACTTAAAGTCCCTAGCACTTGTATTCAAGACAGTGTTCCAGAGCACTAGAGCAGCTGCTTTGTTTGATAAGATGTCTGGTCTTACTAAGCTAGGTATAACGTACACTAAGCACAAGAAGGCTATGAACGCACTGGCTAAGTCATATGATGAGCTATTCGCTAAGCTCCTTAAGAACCATAAGAGGTTAAACAAACCAGAGAGCACTATGTTCAGAGGTCTAGTTGCACAGCTTATACAGGGTACAACATCAGAGGATTTTGATATCAACAAGTCTAGGCTTGAAGACCACATAGAGCGTAGTAAGGAGTCACAGAAGAAGAGCACTAGGTTAGGAGTAGAGGTGCTAGAGGAGCAGTATGAAGCTCTTAAGGGATTAAAATCTCAGGAGGAGGTTATAGAGTACGCCAAGGGATTAAAGGACGGTAACTGGGAGCTTGTAGAGTTCTGGATGAACCACTTTGATGCTAATAAGGATGCGTTGAAGTACAACACAGAGGTGGTACACGGTAAGTCATTCGAGGAGGTTGTTGGTAACTACCTACCTATAAAACTAAAGGCTGACGGTACAGCTACTGAGGATGTAGACAACCAAGCGTTCTTTGATAGAAATGGACTACCTGCTACAAACCCATCTGTTACAACTATATCTAGGACTAAGACTAAGAAGCTACCACCTAACAGGGTGTTAGATTTAGACTTTGACTCGGTGATGTTTAACAAGGCAGCTGGTGTGTCTATTGATATAGAGACCTCAGCAGCTTATAAGGATGTGTATAACTTCTTTAACTCACCTAACATGAAGAAGATGTTTGGTAAGGAGACTATAGGGGTATTCCAGAAGAAGCTTACAGAGATGAGAAAAGTTCAGCTAGGTATAGCTAGTATGGATGTAAATAAGGATGAGACTATTAAGGTGGTTAATAAGGTTGAGAGAATCTGGAAGACTATAGCTACAACTATTGGTCTAGGTTCTATTACCCAGTATCCTAAGCAGTATATATCTGTAGCATTTAATGCTATGGCTCACCTAGGAAATGATAGTGGTCTTATGTTCAGTGCTATGTTCACAGATAAGTCTAAGATACCGCTACTAGATATGGTGTCTGTAGCCCTAAGGGGTGAGACTCAGGCTGGTACTATAACAGGTGGTACTAGAATATCAGAGGCTGAGAAGAAGGCTACAAAGGCTGTGGTAGGTAGAGTTGTACAGGAGACTGGTCTAGCTGCAGAGAAGGTTAGAGAGGTGCTGTTCTATTCATTAAGGAAGGGTGATGTAAACGTAGCCAAGTCTTCTTGGATAGCGTTCTACCAGAAGTACTTAAAGGATAACAACGTCACTGATGTAGATATGGCTACAGAGCACGAGAGAATGGATGATGACATTAGACAGGAGGCTATAGCTTACGCTGAGCTTAAGGTTGAAGAGACTCAGATATCCTCTGATGAATCAAGAGGGTCAGAGTTCTACCAATCTAAAGAGACTAGTAGAGCTATCCTAAGGGGTATATTCCTACCGTACCAGTCCTTCAATATAAACTCTAAGATGAGGATGCTTACGGACTTGAGAATCTTCTTCGACAAGAAGGCTGATACTGTAGACAGAAAGGATGCCGGAGCTTCCCTACTAGGTACAGCAGCTGAGATGATAACATTCCAGACCATGAAGTACTACGTACTCGCTCAGGTTGTTGGATTAGGTAAGGCTGCACTAGAGTCCATGTTTGGATTGGATGCCCCTGATGAAGATGAGGAACAGAAGGCAAAGTTTACATTTAAGCAGTGGTACTCAGCGTTGGCTAAGGATTTAAACCCGCTAGCTATTGGGTCGTTTGCGGAGGATATGGTTATAGAGACCTTGAATCTTATACAGTTCTTTTCTGATGCTGATGAGGATGAAGCCTACATAGACTATATTAAACGCCAACGAGATGAGGGTGGTATGATGTTCTATAGATACAAGGATAAAGAAGAGCGTGGTAAAGGCTTTGGAGCTTCACTGCTAGGTGGTGGTGGTCTTTATAGCATACCTTACTCCCAGTTTAGTGAGACTATGGACGCATTCGAGCTTATGACTGATAAAACCCGTAGAGATGGGTGGGGTAACTTATATGAGTATGACTTTAGTGATGAGCAGATGGTGATGTTAAGGTTTGCATTTGCTGCAGAGTTTATATCCATGTTCGGGCTAGGTGAGGCAGACTCCAGAAGGTTACTTAGAAAGATGCGTAAGGACGCTGTTAAGAAAGGCGTAACCAAGAAGAAGAAGATTAATTAAACTAAAAAACCCCCAACCAATTAAGGAAGGGGGTTTCTTTTTATATAGAACCTTTTACAAAGTCCTCGTACGTCTTAACTATCTTCAGCTTCAGCCTAAAGGTGTACCTGTAACCAACACCTAGCTGTAACTCTATGTAGAGTCTACCCACCAGCTTTCTAACCGTTGAGTATCTCCAGTACAGTTTATTCTTTATCTTAAACCACAGGAACACTTTCCCTATAGTTGAGTACTTTAGTGACAGGTACTCACCTGTATTGTGACTCCACTTACCATCCTTATCTACATACATCATTGCAGCTACGTTTGATAAGGCTACAGGCTTACCATCCCTAGTAAGACTACCAGACTCTGATAAGTAAACCTCGTCACCCTCTATAGGCACGAGCTCGGTGTGCATGTTCCACATTGGATTACGGAGGGCTAGCCACCTATAGCTTGTCCAGAAGTTATCCTTTGTTATACCCTTAGCGACCTTCCAGTACTCTGCACCGTACAGCCCATCTTCATCGTCGAACCACCACCACAGTGGCTTCTTATCAGCCCAATTAAGCGACCCACCGTCTTCATCAAACAGTACCCCACCCTCATCATTAAACAGGGCGTCACCGTCGTTATCAAACAACACATCATCATCATCCATGTCAGGGCGGCTCTTGCAGTTCCTTAGCATGTACGCTATTGGATATAGTATAGGAGCTGTTAGCAGTGCTATCAGTGGTAGTATCATTACTACTACCCACTTCATTATGCTTAAAATCTTCTGTATCATATTAAACTATTTAAAATGTTAGTATAAAAAACCCCTAACAAGTAAATGCTAAGGGTCTTTAAATTAAGTTGGCTATACCTAGTATGCCTCCATATTACCTTGGTTGTTTAGTCTAAAGTTAGCCTTTGTACCTTTGGTCTTACTTGCTAGACCTTGAGAGCTTCCCCTAACCTTCTTACTGACGGTCTTAATCTTACGAACCTTAGAGTCTGCTATAGAGTCTGTAGCTCTACCCTGCTCATAAGTCTTCTTGCCACTAGCCACTAACTTGGCTTGTTTGTCTGACAGCTGCTGACCTCTCTTGTCCTTGTTAGCTGTACTGTCAATCTTCTTTCTAGGGTCTGTTACCTCATGCTTTCCCCCTTTGTTCTTTCCTACTGGCATATTATTTCTTGTCCTTTAGTTGTTTGTGCAGCTCATCAATCTTGTCTGCGTATTTACCTATTACTGCTTTGTTGTTTCTGTAGACAAATATTGCTGCTACTCCACCAATCGCCAATCCTAATAAAAAGTTTACCATATCGTTTATGTTTTAAGTTATATGCAAAGATACAAATAATATCTTTATGTTAAAATGTATTGAATGTTGCAAGACCTAAAGCCTTGGCTCTCCTAATTACCCTTACACTATCATCGAATACTCCTACTATGTAGTTGTCCTCAGCGACCTTTCTCCAGACCTGCTCTTTAACAGCCCAGTCAGGTCTACAGTCTCCCTTAGACTTAGTGTACAAATCATCGTATGTAAGGATACCGTTATAGGCTATACTGACAGGATTCTCTGATATGAAGCACCTATCGTTATCTACGTTCTGTATAAGCTCTACAGGCGTAAAGTCTATAGGTTCTTTAAGGAGCTGCTGCATAAGTGCAATAAATCTGTTGTACTGCCTAGTAATTACTGACTCACCAACCATCCTACTGCGTGAGATATCTCTATTCAGAGCTTTGTCCAGTTCAATTTCAAATACGACAACCTCAGAGGGTACGTTCCAGTACCTGTAATTCTTTAAGTACTTGTATGTCAAGTTAGTAGCGTCTATGATGACTTTCTTGCCCATATCGAGCCCCTCACTGATTAGTGTCTCCTCGTACTGGGTGACCTGCCCCTCAAGGGTTTTAAGGTCTAATCTGGTGTAGTATTTATCTACAGAGGTCTCTGTATACCCAAACAGGAGCTCTCTTATCTTGTCCCTGTTAACTATGGTGTAAAGGTCTGGGTTCTTAATCCACTTCTCATGAGCCCAAGTAGACTTACCTGAGCTACTTATTCCTACTGTTATTATTAAACTTCCTCTCATGTTATTATATTTAGGTGATAAAAATACCCCCTAATTTCTTAGGAGGTACTTATTTTAATAAACTTAAAACACGAAGATGACTCTCTTATACAAAGATACAAATAATATACGTGCCTTAAATTTCATAGTTAGATTAGTTTCTTGTAGTGCTTAATCAGCTTATGCATCTTACTGTCGTAGTACTCATCGAAGGTGTCGAAGTCCTCGCTGTCCTTATCAAACAGTGCGAAGAATACATTCCTTAGCTGCTTCGATGGTGAATCTGGTTTAATCCTCTTTGTTCTGCTCATATTAATCCTATTAGTTTTAAGTACGCTGTGTAGTACGCTGAAATCTCCTCAGCCACCTCTTGAACCTGTGCTAGTACAGCATCACACCTCTCCTTTGATATTGGTCTATCAATAACTGCAGCCTCAAGTGTAAGGTTTAAATCCTCACCTGCAAAGGCGTTGCCAGAGCGTCCTATAAGCACCACAGAGCCCTTCTCTGGATACTTACCATACTCTTGGGCTAAGGCTGCAGCGTAGATGTCAACCTGCCAGTAGTCCTCTGATTCATACTCTGGAGACCTCTTCTCGATATCACCAGTCTTGTAGTCTGCTAGCTCCTTAACGTACTCAACAACCTCCCCAGCTGTGGGTGCAGTATTAGTATCTATATAACCAAGTACATAGAACCCGTCCATCTTAAGTTGTATTGCCCTCTCAAACTCATCTAAACTTGGTAGTGTCTGAAGGAACTCAGCCTCCTCATCTTCCCACACTGAGAAGTCGTTGTTCTCATAAGACTCACCAACCTTAGTGCCGAAGTCTCCGTAGAGCTGCAGTGCTGCGTTGTCATCCTTCTCACCGAAGAAGTAGTTCCTCATGTAGTCACGCTTACTACGTTTCCACTTACTCAACTGCGAGTAGGAGATGTAGTAGTCTCCATTCTCGTCAGTCCTTGGTAGTATCAATTGTTTCTTACTCATTATATTAACGCCTTTAGATGTGCCTTAGTAATCTTAGTCTTCTTATTCTTAGCTGTAGATATCATAGCTGTAAGGACTACTATAGCTTTATCCTTCTCATCCTTGTCCATGCCGTCTAATAGAGCCTTAAGCTCCTTCTTCTCTACTGCACCATACTTACCACCGTTAAGCAGCTTTGTGAACAGCGTGTCCTCTACAACCTCTTCCTTAGCCGTAGGCTCTGCAGCCTCTAGAGGCTCTTCTATCCTCATACACTTGAATACGTTTATAGTGGTAACCACATCCTTCCTGCAGTACTCAGATATTCTAGCTAGACCCTTTTTACCTTGAGCCCAGTATACCCTACCTACTTCAGCACCTGCTACATCATCCTTTGGGGATGGTAGACCAAAAGCTGTAGCTACGTTAAGGAGTGACGCCCTCTCAAAGCTATTACCCTTCCACTCTAATGCTAGGTCGGTGTCTACTATATCCCAAGGCTTTAATCCTGAGGAGTCTACCTTGTCGTGAGGTATAATCTTGTTGATGACCATACGCTTGTAGATGAAAGGTGTATCGAAGCTGTGGTTTACAAAGCCCACTAGGTTACACTTAAGATTCCTCTCCAGTATATCATTGAACCCGTGCAGTAACTCCTTCTCACTATCATGGTCTAGAGTTATCAGGTGTATCTTACCCTTGACAATCTTACCCACCACAATGGATATGACCTTAGCAAACTCTGGATACAGACCAGACTTAATAGAGTACGACTCTATAATCTCATCGTTAGTCATCTCACCACCCTTGTTTACCTTGTAAGCCCAGCTATCAAACAATGGTGTGTCTAGCTTTAGCTTAGGAACTACTGACGCAGTCTCGATGTCAAAGAACAGTAACCTATCCTCTTTTAATTTCTTTAGTACTCTCATATTATATTAAATTTATATTAGTTTATTACTCCTCTACTCTAACTACCCAACCCTCGCTCACTAAATCTCTAATGACTTGGGCGTAGTCTGTGGGGTCTACATAATCTGGCATGAAGATAGTCTTAGAGCTGCTGTCTAAGTACCTCTTAGTGCCGCACCTCTCGTACAGCCATTCTTTATATCTACTCATCCTGTGGGTTATTAAAGTTATCTATTAGGTCTTGGAGATACCTGTTGTACTCCCTGTGAGATATCTTGAACTGAACGTCATCCACGTTACACTTCATAATGTACTGCAGTGTACCCGACGCAGTTCTGATAGCCTTGAAGAGTGATACATCAGTGCCACCACAGTGTGGACAGCTATACTTCTCACCACCCTCAAACGCACCTACATGCACAACGTGTCCCATGTACTTCCTAATCTTTAGGTATATCTCCTCTGTTGTGATGATGTCACCCACGTTGTAGTCTATCATCTTCTGGATATACTCAGCCTGCTGCTCCGGTGTACCATCCTCAATCATATCCCACATCAGGATACCTTCATGAGACTGTTTAAGGGTGACCCCTATATAGTCTGCTAGGAATGCCATCGAGTAGCTCAGTAATCTGAACAGCCTCTTAGACTGCTTGATAATGTCAAACGACTTGACGTGTACATTAACGAATAGGTTGTACTTCATAGCCCTAGCATTTATCCACCTATCGTCGAAGTTCTTGTTGTTATACCCCACCACCATATCAGCTGTGTTGTATACCTTTAAGAAGTCCTTCATAAGCTGCTCGTCGGTGTGGGTCTTCATGTCCCACTTAAGATGGTGAACCTTGTCCTCCCCTAGCCACTTCCAAGAGACGGATATTATAGTAGGCTCACCCCTAATCTGCTTGTAGTTGATGTACGTCTTACCTGTCCAGAACAGCTTAGCGGACACTCTAGAGGTCTCTATATCGTATATAAGTATCTTAGCAGGGTTGACTATATTTGAAGCCATTAGACCGAGCCCTAGCTTGTTAGCCCAAACCCTGATTGTACGCTTGGATACGTTAAAGTATTCAGACAGTGTGTCTTGAACCTCATCTCTTGTGAGAGCCTTATTGTTCTCTCTGTATGTAGGGTCGTACAGCTTGGCTATAAGATTCCTGTTATCTACTGTTAGTTTTTTAAACTTCATCCTTTATTAGATTTGATTTTAAATGTTTTAGAGACTCTACCATAGCGTCAATCAATACCGATACCTCTTTGAACTCCCCATCCATGAGGCTCTCGTAGATATCATCAACCCCATCGTGTAGGCTGTTTGTTATACCATTTATACTAACGGCTTTATTCTTGTCCATATCCTTCTTGTATTAAAATTTCAATTACCTTCTTACAGTCTTTTTTATTCCTAGGTACAAAGAGTAGCACCTCCTGCTCTAGGCTGCTCATCTGCTTCTTGAACAGTCTCCAAGTTCTAGAGAAGTCTGGCATAACCCTACCCTTTGTCTCTATAACCCACTGCAGGTCTTCTGCTACGGGGTTGGTGAAGTCTGGTGTGTAGATTGCATCTCTAAATGTCTTCTTACCCCTATCCTTAAAATCACCCTTGCCGTTCATAAACTTCTCGAATGAGATTCCTGTGTACTTGAACCCTTCATCGATTGTAAACTTCTGACCCTCGTATGAGAACTTAATACCAGCTGCCACTAGCTCATCATTCATCTCTAGCTCTAGACCAGACTTGAAGATGTTACCGCTACTCTTGACCGCCTTAGCATTAGTCTGCCTGTTATAACCCCTCTTAGTCTTCTTATTTGAGGTCTTCCTCATCGTTTTCTTTACTACCGCCATACTTGTGTGTTAAGTGCCCCTCAATAGTTTTAATGTAGGCATCAAGGTTACCTATACTGTCTAGTGTCTTTAATAGCTTTAATAAGTACTCCTTATCTTGCTCATCCAACCAGTCTATAAAGTCGTCTATAGACATCTCTGTAACCAACTTCTCTATATTTTTACGTTGTTTAGCCTCATCATCAGCATCCTCAGGTTTGAAAGGTGTCCAGTGTATCTCAAAGTCCATCTCCTTCTCCTCCCAGTCCTTCTTAATCCTGTCTATACTCTCATCAATCTTACCCTCAAGCCAATTCTCATCCACCTCTGGACTCTTTGACCCACCATTATACCAGTCACCCGTAAGCCTTAGGTAGGGTTTGTTAGACTTGTTTAGATTCTGCTGAGCCTCTACTAAGGTTTCACCTCCAAAGAACGTCTCTGTAATGACCCCCTCCAGTTCACCTGTCTTAAAGTTAAGTGCAAATAACTCGGTCTCCCATATCTTCATATAAATAGTTTTAGTGTATTTCTGCATAGCTGTTACCAAACTGTACGTCAATGTCTAAATCTCTGTTTAGTTTGAGCTGCTTGTTTGTTAACTGTATAGCATCCTTTAATAACTTAGTCACCTCATCCCTGTGACCTTTCTTAACTGTAAGTATAACCTCATCATGCATCTGACCGGTAATCTGTGCCCTATTGCTCATGAAGTTGTAAATCCACATATCGAAGCAGAAGACTCCAGTACCTTGGTTCAGTGTTGAGAACCTGTCCTTGTCAGTCCTAAGCGAGTACCAGAGCTTACTAACTGGGTTGAACAGCCACATGCTGTCTAGACACCTCTTAGTCTTCTGAGCCTCTGCAATCTTCTTAACAGACCAGTTACGCTCCCAGTACTTCTCGACCAGATTGATACCCTCTTGTTTAGTCATACCTGCTCCCCTAGCTACTGTTGCACCACCTGCTCCATATACACAGGCATAGTTAGCTGTCTTAGCCTTAGCCCTCTCAGCTCCGAACTTCTCAGTACCCTCCTTATGGGCTTGAGCCTGCTCCTCTGTCAAGAACCCTGCTACAACAGCTAAGTCTAGGTGTGGGTCAAAGTCTGGTGTCTGCATCTCCTTAACATACTCAGGGTCATAGTTCCACATGTAGTGCTGCTTAGTCCTGTCCTCTAAGGATGACATATCAGAGCCACATAGTTCATAACCCTCTGGAGCTATTAGGCAACCTCTAACCTCCTCACCATAGGGTTTGCCTACTGATGGTAGGTTTACTACCACCTTATGCTTGAACCTTAGTGTGTTAGTTATACCTTGAATCTCAGCCTTGATATACCCACTATCATCAACATTCTTTAGGAACGTCTTTAGTACTGGTATCCTATGTGTTAGAACAGATAGACCTTCAAGGACTACTAGCTGAGGTTCTTTGGTGTATAGCCTCTTAACAGACTCACACAGCACCTTCTCGCCTTTTATCTCCTTACGAACCTGCTCCGTCTTCTTGGTAGAGCCGTCGGTCTGTCTACTAAAGGTAAAGGTCTCAGGCTTCCAACCTAGAGAGAATAGCCACTTCTTAATCTGCTGAGTCGCATTAGGGTTAGGCTCTTTAGAACCCGTGACGTATTCTACAGTCTCCTCATGTGTCTCAGGCAGCCCTTTAGCTTCCAGTAGCTCTAGCCACTTCATAGCCGCTGCTGATAGGTCTCCGTTCTTCTTATAGAACACTACAGGCTTCTTCATCTTACTAACCTTGTCAACCCACGGCATCACTGCCTTAAGCTGTAGCTCTTTCTCAGCCTTCTCTGCCTCTAGCCTCTGTATAACAGACTCACACCTCTCTACATCAAGCTTCCACCCGCTTACCTCTGCTGCTCTAGCACACTCCATCTTAAACATTAGATACTTTACTAGCCTGTTGATGTCATCTTTATTCCCATCATACAGGTTGTTCAAGTTCCTCCACTGCTTATCTATAAGCTTACAGTTTATCTTGACATCCTCCTCACACCTATGTGTGTATTCCTCGACGCTTAAGTCCTCCCAGTTATCAATCTTAGGCTTAGGTATACCAAAGTCTTCACCGTACTCGGCTAGACCGTGTCTATTTCTATAGGGCTCTAAGTACCAAGACAGAGCTAAGGTGTCAATAACCTTAGCCTTTATCTTGATGTCTAGAATCCTTTCAATGTGTGGTATATCCCATAGCATGATGTTGTGACCTATTAAAGTATCACAGCCAAGGAAGAACGCTCTCATCTCGTCGTAGTCGGTGGTGGACTTTAATCTCCACCCACCCTTAGAGAATATGGCTGCAGACATAACCCAGATTTTAGTTGGACTGAGGCTATCACCTTCAATATCGAACACGCAAATCTTTTTATCTTTATCCATTCTATTAAATTTAATTATAACTACTTATCTAGTGCAACTATAGTACACTCAGTCATCAGTACCAGTGAGGCTACTGACGCAGCGTTCTCTAACGCCACTCTAGTAACCTTTGTAGGGTCAATTATACCCGCATGAATCATATCACAATACTCACCCTTCTTAACATCATACCCGTAGCCTTTATCTAGCTTACCAATACCATCTAAGATGTCATCAACATCTAGACCTGCATTCTGTAGGATTACTGTTAAGGGTTTAAGTAAGGCGTCTATTACTATCTGGTAACCATTTTTAATATCCACAGTAAGTGACTCTAGTGACCCTAAAGCCCCTATAACATTTAATAATGCTATACCACCTCCAGAGACAATTCCTTCCTCTAAGGCTGCTCTAGTAGCTCCCAGTGCGTCATCAATCCTGTCCTTCTTCTCCTTCATCTCAATCTCAGAGTTAGCACCTACATACAGTACCGCTACACCACCTGATATTAAAGCCAACCTCTGCTTAATCTCCTCTATCTCGTATGGACTGTTTGAGGTCTCAATGTTAGACCTTAGGTTAGCCTTAAGCTCCTCTATGTCTGCAGCACCTCCGTGACCACCAATGATGATAGTGTCATCCTTATCTACAACAACCCTATCACAGCCTCCGAACATATCAAAGGTAAACTCTTCAAAGGTAAGCCCTGCTGCCTCAGACACTACAGTACCACCAGTGATAATCGCTAGGTCTTCCATAGTATAGTTCCTCTTCTCTCCTAGGAACGGTGCTTTGATAGCTGCAACCTTCCATCCACCTCTAATCTTATTGATTACCAGTGTAGCTACAGACTCACCTGATAGGTCACCTGCTATTATAAATATAGGCTTACTCTCAGGGATACACTCCAGTACCTTTATGATGTCAGTAACAGCCTCTATCTTAGCTGTAGTTAGTAGTATCAAAGGGTCATCTAACTCTACAGTACTCTTAGCCTCGTTGTTGATGAAGCCTGCTGAGGTGAACCCTCTAGAGAACTTCAACCCCTCAACCACATCTACATAGGTGTCAACACTCTTAGACTCCTCAACAGTAATAGTACCCTCCTTGGTTACCTTGCTGATAGCGTCCTCAACTATGTTACCTATCTCAGCATCTCCATTGGCTGATATAGTAGCGACCTGTCTGGTCTGCTCTGTACCGTTAACAGGTTTAGACATCAACGCTAGCTCCTTAACCACTAAGGCTACAGCTTCGTCTATGCCCCTCTTTAAATCAACTGGGTTAGAGCCCTTGTCTAGGTACGCCATGCCTTCTGCAATCATCTTCTGTGCTAGCACTGTAGCGGTTGTTGTACCATCTCCAGTGTCCTTAACAGTCTTAGCTGAGACCCCTTTAATCATCTGAGCTCCCATATTAGCTAGGCGGTCATCCAACCACACCTCCTTGGCTACAGAGTAACCATCCTTAGTTACGTGAGGAAGTGCAGGTGCAGGCTTCTCTATAACTACATTTCTACCCATAGCTCCCATAGTACAAGCCACTGAGTCTGCTACTACATTTATGCCCCGCATAAGACCTTTCCGAGCCTCCTGCGAGAAGTTTATATCCTTGCTCATTATATTCTAGCTCTATTAAGGTTCAACGCTCTAAATCTTTTAAACATAGACCTCCTGTCCTTTCGGTTCATGAAGTTGTTTAGGTACGGGTTAGCCTTTGTTATAGGGTTAACCAAGTCCCCCTCACTATTAAAAATCTTAGTGTAGGGGATGTTCTTAGGTATCTGACCTGATGTAGGCTTTGGTGTTACAACCTCTGGGTCTACTACTGTAATCTCTTTACTGTCTTTCATGTTCTTAAGTTTAAGTTAAAGTTATTTAATTGGGCATCCACCTAATCCGCAAGCTCCAAGGTCTTCCAAGTCGTCCTCGTTAATCTCTACCGAGACGATAGGCTTAGTTAAGCTAGATAGGTATTCAAACTGTTCTTTACTAATATCCTCGTAAGGAAGCTGCTTAAAGCCTGACGCTCCCATCTTTAGTAGGAAGCTAAGTGACTTAAAGTTATCCTTGAAGTTCTCCTCTAGGTAAGCCTTAATCTCTGGTAGCTCCTCCTTAGTGTAGTATGCTGTAACAGACACTGAGTTATCCGACCAGTTCTCCTGCATAAACTTAACAGTCTCAAGCTGCTCGAACACTGTTATGTCATTAGCTGAAGGCACACCTTCTGGGTAGCTGCAAGGAAACTCTACAACACATATCTTCTTGTCTAAGCTGCCATCAAAGTTCTCTTGAAACTCTACGTGATATCCGTGCGACTTACACACATCTATAAGCGGTGACTCTGATGCCATTCTAACCCTCCTGATGTAGTACCTACCTGCTGTAGCTGGGTGAACACCTGCTGTGACACCTGCTAATAATGATAGTGTACCACTTGGCTTAACTGTTGTAAGCTTAATAGACTCTGGAAAGCCCATAGCCTTAGAGTACTCCTT
>Ga0102812_10001287_pt1 | contig 17429 bp, 14 predicted proteins | sample ColrivemetaGS713_FD_79334 | JGI IMG/M metagenome (GOLD analysis project Ga0102812, IMG submission 79334) | Estuarine microbial communities from the Columbia River estuary - Flood tide ETM metaG S.713 | ecosystem: Environmental > Aquatic > Marine > Intertidal zone > Estuary | place: USA... | reverse complement strand
CACGTAGCGTGATCTCTCCCGTCATCGCCAGATAAGATTTCACCTTTTTGTTGGAGAACAAACTCATCAAGGTCGTCAGCATGGTTACTCCCGCCGAGGGGCCATCTTTAGGAATAGCTCCTTCGGGAACGTGCAAGTGGATATCATTTTTCTCAAACTGCTCGGGATCAATCCCAAGCGCCTGGCTATTGGCTTTGAGAAAACTCAGGGCCGTCACCGCCGATTCTTTCATCACATCGCCGAGATTACCAGTTAACGTTAGTTTTCCTTTGCCGGGGCTCAGGCTGCCCTCTACAAAGAGGATTTCGCCACCAACACTCGTCCAGGCCAAACCGATCGTCACACCAGGTACTTTGACGACTTGGTAAGCTTCGCGAGAATAATTTGTGGGGCCCAGGATTTGCGTCAATTGGTCCTCCTTAATACTCACATCGTAAGCTTCTTCGAGTGCTACCGATTTCGCCACATAACGCATAACCCCTGCTATCTGACGATCCAGGGAACGAACCCCAGACTCCCGGGTATAGCCACTGATGATTTTTTTAATCACCGAATCACGTAATTTCACCTGAGTGGCCTTAATGCCGTGAGCAGTGCGCTGTTTAGGTACCAGGTGACGCTTGGTTATTTCTACCTTTTCTTCAGTAGAATACCCGGTTACACTGATTATTTCCATGCGGTCAAGCAGCGCCGGCTGAATGCTATTAAGGGTATTTGCTGTCGCAATGAACATTACCTTCGACAGGTCGTAATCAACATCGAGGTAGTTATCATGAAAATGACTATTCTGTTCCGGATCAAGTACCTCCAGCAATGCGGAGCTTGGGTCTCCCCGGAAACTATTCCCTACTTTATCGATTTCATCCAGGATAAAAACGGGGTTAGCAGCACCCGCTTTTTTCATCGATTGAATAATCCGCCCCGGCATCGCACCAATGTAGGTACGGCGGTGGCCCCGAACTTCACTTTCGTCATGCAGACCACCCAGAGAAATTCGTACAAATTCACGATCAAGCGCTTCGGCGATCGAACGCCCCAAGGAAGTCTTACCAACTCCCGGAGGGCCCACCAAACAAAGGATAGGCGCTTTCATATCCCCCTTGAGTTTAAGAACTGCCAAATGCTCAATGATCCGTTCTTTGACCTTCTCCAGTCCGTAGTGGTCTTTGTCGAGCACTTTGCGGACATTCTTAAGATCGAAGTTATCAGAAGAAATTTTGTTCCAGGGAAGATCCAGCATTAGTTCCAGATAATTCATCTGGATACTGTAATCGGGCACCTGAGGGTTCATTCGCTGGAGACGCTCCAGCTCTTTGGCAAAGAGCTTTCCTACCTCTTCCGGCCAATCTTTTGCTTCTGCTCTGGTCTTTAGTTTACTGAGATCTTCATGCTGGGGGTTATTGCCCAGTTCTTCCTGGATGGTCTTAAGCTGCTGATTGAGGTAGTAATCACGCTGCTGCTTTTCGATATCTACCCTGACCTTGCTATCAATCTGGTCTTTGAGTTCCAGAATTTGTAACTCGCTGTTTAGCTGCTTGAGAATTGCCTCCGCTTTTTGGTGCAGATTGGCGATTTCCAGAACTTTTTGCTTCCACTCAAGATTAGCGCCCATGTTTGAAGCAATAAAGTTGAGTAGAAAACTCGGTTTTTTGATATTGCGCAACACCACCACCGCTTCCGAAGGAATATTCGGAGAAAGATCAATGATGTTTTGCGCCAAATCTTTCACACTGGCAATCAGCGCTTTGAATTTTGCACTCTCCCCTGGGTCGCTATGCTCCAAAATGCGTACTCGGCCACGCAGATAAGGATCTTCCGAGACCATCTCCTCCAACTGAACCCGCTTCTTCCCCTGCAAGATAGCGGTGAGCGTACCATCCGGCATCTTCAGTAACTTGAGGATGTGCGCCACCGTTCCGACCTCATAAAGATCAGCTTCGGAGGGATCCTCAAGCTCAATGTCTCTTTGGGAGAAAACAGCCACCTTCCGACCGCCATTATCGTAAGCTTCGTTGATCGCTTTAATGGACTTGTCTCTTCCCACCGTGATGGGAATAACGTTATTAGGAAAGAGTACCGTGTTTTTGAGTGCTAATACAGGGATTTCTTCGGGTATCGCATCTAATTGTTCCGCTTCTTCTTCCTCCATCGAAATGAAAGGTAAAAAATCAGCTTCTTCTTCTATTCTTCGTTGTAAGCGCAATTCTTCAAACATAATTTTGTCTGGATATTATCAGGATGCTACGGGTGCCAATCTGACAGCATCTATTCGTCAATGGATTATCGCTATACGGGGCAATATTTATGCCACACCCCAAATCTAACCCTTTTCGTAGCTATTGACAGCTGCAAACGGGTTGAGATAAGACAAAAAGACAGAAAAGGGCCCTTAGGGTTCGGCGAAGAATAACTGATCCCGTCTCTTAAGCGAGGTTAGGCAACAATAGGCAGTCTACAATGGATTTCAGGCTGACAAAGATGGGCTCGCGGCCTTCTTTCGTGACAGGAGATTCCTCATCATCCAGGATAGCGTCTTCTACAAATGCCAATAATTCTTCTTCTGCTGGGTGTTCATCAAAAAAAACGGTCATCCGTTCCCGGAATTGGCGAGCCGTGTTGTCCTCTAATAAACCCCAATTGTGGTCTTCTGCAACCGACAAATGGGTTTCCGTCACGGTTGCCTGAGAACCGTAAGTGCGAAAGACTGATTTCCAGATGACACAGGAAAGAAAAAGCAAAAATTCCCGTTCCCGCTCCGTGAAAACTTCAAAGTTTTCGGAGAACAGATAGGCTAACAGAACGGGCTGCTCTTGATTCATCAAATCAAGAGTGTGCTCAAGAGCTTTCTCTGAGGCGCTCAATTCTTCGGTTACTTCATCAATTATGAAAGCTTCGACCATGCCGCTATAAAAGGCTCTTTTGGGGTGAGCCTTATCCCAAAGATATTTAGCGTTCCGGCAATTCCAAAATTATCAACTCTATTCGTTCGTTTTTTTGTTGAGCACCTGGTGCACTACTCGGAACAAGAGGGGATAAATTACCGTATCCGCGGAAGCTCAACTGCTGAATTCCTGCTCCCTGCTGCAGCCAATAATCCGTAATATTTTGCGATCGCTCGCGGGTAATTTGCTGAGCGATAATAGCATCTGAGATCCCAAAAGAATGCGACCTTACCTCTACCAAAAGATCAGGATAAGTTTTGAGTAAAAGTCCCCATGGGTCTAAAATATGCTGGGCAGAAGGCTGTAGTTGACTATCGTTGGGTAAAAACGAAACTCCTTCCAGAATGATAATTTGCCCGGCCTGTAGTGGGGTTCCGTTGGCCGGATTCACCAATGGTGCTTTAGCGCCGCCTACTTTCACCTGCCAGTCGCCTTCGTTATTAGCCTTGACATTCAAAGAGGATTGAATTGCATGCTCCAGCTCATTGGGAGAGGGCCGCTGGCTAATAATGGGAACATCATAGTCCTGAGGTATTTCTTCCTCCTCACTATACGCCGGCAAAACAGGCGCAGCGGGAATTGACGCATCCGAGTTGCGACCTTGCTGGAGGTTACGACTAATTTCCATCCTCAGTTCTTCAGGATCTTCAGCAACCGGCGTTTCCACTACACCTTTACGGGAAATAATTTCCTGCCCGCCGGTTTCAGGATCAGCCCAGAGATAGTTATCGTCTTCTGCTGTCGCTTGATCTTCTATTTGCTGGGTAGCTACCTCCTGGTGAAAGCGCCGAAAACGTTTTTTCATATCTTCCACTTCGGCGCGGTTATCTGTACGCCGTTGGAGTTCCTCTTCCGTGAGCGGGGCACGAGTATCCCATTCTTGAGCCAAACTGTCCTGCACGGCAATAGAATCTTGGACAAGAATACGGCTCGTATCCACTGGTGAAGGCGGATTTTGCGCCAAAACAGTCGTACTCATCATTAAAACAGTAAAAAAAAGCAAAAAGGAGTAGTTTCTCATGGTCAACAGCTTTGCTGTTAAGACGTAAGAGCTGATTATTAGTCACTTAACTGAGGCTCAGCAGCTACTGCGTAGTGAATGTATAGTCCTCCAATGCAGAATTTGGTAACTGGTATAACATCGAATTTGGGGCCATGCCGTTACTGGCGTTGCTGTGCAAACGCCACTACGGCACCGGGCTACTTTCTTACCGGATAAATTCTCTGCCCCTTTTGCCAAACGCCTTCCAAGTCCCGCAAGGCTTCCATCGATTTTAAGGGATCTCCTTTCACCAAAACAAAATCCGCAGCTACCCCCACTTGAATCGGGAGCGGCCCGGCTAGACCAAAGTAACGAGCACTTTCTACCGTAGCGCCGGCCATGCACTCTTGCGCTGGAATCCCCGCGGCAGCCAACAAGATCAACTCTTCGTAAAGATCACTGCCGTGGTTGATGCCGAAATTTGGCGGATCGGTACCCGCCAGCACCTGTACGCCGGCATCGTATAATCGCCGTATTTCATTCAGCAGCCCCAGACTATCGAGTGCTTCAGCTGGTTTTTCCGCTTGCTGCTCAAAAAAGGAGAGCAGTCGCATATTCGTAAGCGTAGTCGGGACGATGAACAGGTCCTCCCGCTCTTTAAACACTGCGAGTTCTTCTTCTGTCATGGCCCGATCAAACCAGACATGAACGAGGCCATCAATGCCCAGCCGCGCCAGCTCTACGCCGTCAGCACAGCGGGAAACGTGCGCCACTGCCTTTACACCGTACTCGTGGGCCGTTTGGATAATCGTATCAATCTGCTCAAAACTCAGGGTAGGCCGCATCGGCTCCCTCAGTATTTTGATGTAGTCGACTCCTTCCGCAATCCGGTCAAGCGTAAATTGGCGTGCGGAGGTTGTGCTATCAATGGTAGGCACCAGCATCCCAAATTGAGTACCGTGCCCCCCGGGAACCGTCGCGCCCGAGCCCGCTGCATAATAGTGAGCGTAGCCAACGGAATCCTGAAACTGTCCTAAAAGTTGCCTGGCAAAAGCCGATCCGTGCATATCGCATACGGTAAGGACACCCGCCTGTGCCGCTTGCTGAAGATGCAAAGGAAACCAGGCATGAACGTGGGTATTCACCAAGCCCGGAAGTAGCGTATAACCTTCGCCATTAACCACTTGGAGCGCCCTACGTTGGCGACCCAACTGTGGCCCCAGATGCGTAATAATGCCATCTTTGACGCCCACATCCGTCGTCCTGATCACTTTCTCCCCCGTAAAAAGCTGTACGTCGGTAATGAGCAAATCCCACTGATCGTCCGCCTGACCGACTAAGGAAGACATGCCGGCTAGCAAGAGAAAAAAAGTTAAACAGATTCGGTTCATAATATTTGATTTGAGTGTGCTACAATTTAGTGGCAGGCATCCCTATACGGACTTTCGCCAAAAGGCCAGCTAAGATAACTTCATCCCTTTATCGACCAATCTCTCCTTCCACATTACAAAGCACCTCCACCGGTAACGTGTTGATGTTGTGATAACCCACAAATTGCTGCAGGTAGTTGATTTTCCGACAATGCTGGCAATGGAGGCAATCCTGAAAAACCCTGGCATACGAGTAGCCTTCGCGAAAACCTCGTCGTACAAAACGGAGATTGCGAGGACAACGGTAGACGTGATAATGGTGATAATCTCCCTGTTTACTAATATGCACTTTGCGAACAGTAGCCGTCTGCGCCAGGCGATACTCATAGCGATGCTGCCAAGGATGGAACAACCAAATCCTGTTTTGGGAGCCGTGTACAACGGTGCTCATTAATTCCTCTAAATCTCCTTCCGGATAATGAAGCAGGTGTTGCTCGTAAATCCGCAGCATGTCTATTTCTACGGTAGGAAGATTCAGCTGCGCTAAGCTCCGTATTTTCTGCGGGCCCGTAGCGTGCGTAACTTTTATCTCTACCCCCAATTTCTGCTGGCCATTCTTTAGTAAGACATCTATTTGGGTATTCCCCAAACGAGCTTCCTCTTTTGCGGTATCAAACGTCTCTTGCCGACTTCCTCTGAGTAGCTTTGCACGGTAGGCCTGGAGGGGCGGGGTCTGAATACTTTTGTTTTTCACCAGGAAGGCTTTCCCCAGTAAGTGCAAAGATGTTTCCAAGGCAAAAGAACAGTGAAACCCTTGCAAATGGGCAAAATGATGCCGAATGCGTCGGCCTTTCTTGGCGACAAGCGGAGCCCCGCAAGCAGGACATACGCAGGCACAGGCAACGCCACTTGGTACTTCGCTAATGTGTACCCATTGTTGGTTGCGTAATGCAAAAAGCAACTGGTTGGTCTTTTTCATTTTTAGTGTACTGAAATGAAGAAAAAGACACTGCCAGAAGAGGGTTGTAAGAAAGGGTGGACGCGTAATGCAGTGCGTTCGTGTAGGACTAAGTTAAATGTTTTTTCTTTACGAAAAAATCTATCTAAACAGCTTTTCAACCTTACTGATGGCCTCCGGCAAGGTGAAGACGATCACTTTATCGTTGACTTCTAGTTGAAAATTACCATCGGGAAAAAGGCTCTGCTCTCCACGAATGACGCCGCCAATCAGCGCGGCCTCGGGGAAGTGCAGATCCCGCAGTGGTTTCCGGGTGAGCTGATTGGACCTGTGTACGGTAAATTCGATAACTTCCGCATCCACACCGTGGAGGCTTGTAATGGCCTCAACTTTCCCTTTGCGCACAAAGCGGAAGATGTTGTTGGCCGCAATCAGTTTCTTATTGATCAGCGTATCGACACCGATATTTTGGGAGATATGGACGTATTCCTTATTCTCCACCTGCGCAATGGTCTTGTATACGCCGTGATTTTTTGCCGTAAGGCTCGCAATGATATTCGTTTCGGAATTATCCGTCAGCGCAATAAAGGCATCCATATTGTCTAAGCCCTCTTCCACCAGGAGGTTTACATTGCTAAAATCGCCGTTGATAATCAATGTTTCGGTAAGTGTTTCAGAAAAAGTTTTACAACATTCTTTGTTATTAGCGATCAAGGTTACGTTGTAATCTTTTTCCAACAACTGGGCAGTGGCGCGGCTCAGCTCCGACCCTCCCATGATCATAATTTTACGAACATCTACTTTTCTACAGTCAATGAATTTTCGCAGATCGTCGATTCTCGATTTTGCAGTAATAAAATAGACATGATCGTTGGCTCTTAAAATGGTATCGCCCCGAGGAATAATCGTACGGTGCCCCCGTAAAACTGCAATAGGGCGCAGATCAATCTTCCTGGCATGATCAGGCAAGTCTTTCAGGCAAATATTTATGAGGGGAGAAGATTCATCCAAGGTTACCCCTACCAAGCTGATACGACCTTCTTCAAACTCAAAGATATCCGTGAAATAAGCCTGCTTCACCAAGCGGCGGATTTCCTCAGCTGCCAGATAAACCGGGGAGATTAGATTATCAACACCCAACTCCGCAAAGGTCTGTCGTTGAGATTCCGCGAGGTATTCTTGGTTGTTTACCCGGGCAATGGTCTGCCGGGCTCCCATTTTCTTGGCGAGGATGCAAACAATAAGATTCGTCTTTTCGGACGTAGTTACAGCAAGTACGATATTAGCGCTACCTGCTTCAGCCTGCTCCAAAACATCAATCGATCCACAATCACCTTTGATGGTTAAAACGTCAAGATGGCTGGCGGCATAATCCAATACGTCCTGATCCAGATCGATCAGCGTGATATCCTGGTTTTCGTAAGACAGTAACTCTGCGAGGTGAAAACCAACATCTCCTGCTCCGGCAATTATTATTTTCATGTCGCAAATTTACAGCATAAAATCAAGGAAATGAGGAGAATTATGGTGATTACTGTCACATTTCTACCTCTAAATTCGTTACTTTAAGCGAAACCTATTAACACAACTACTAAATGTCTATCCCATGAAGATTTTAATGGTTTGCTTAGGTAATATCTGCCGAAGCCCCCTTGCCGAGGGAATTTTAAAAAACAAGGTTGAGCAGCAGCAATTAGGCTGGGCTGTAGATTCCGCTGGTACGGGTGCCTGGCACGTTGGCCAACAACCTGACCCCCGCTCCCGAGCTGTCGCTCAAAAACATGGCCTCGACATCAATAAGCAGCGAGCCCGCCAATTCACCACTGGAGATTTGGAAGAATTTGATTTCGTCTTTGCCATGGATCAAAGTAATTACAGCAACATCCTCTCTCTGGCTACGACCCCCCAACAAAAAGAAAAAGTACATCTCATCCTGGAATTTACCGGCGCCGAAGACCACAATGTTCCCGACCCCTATTGGGACGACAATGGCTTTGAGCAGGTTTATCAAATGCTGGATAAAGCCTGTAGCCGACTTTTGAAAATCGTTACAGAAAAGGTGAGCTAGCGCTGGAAGAGAAATTTCACGAACCAGTTACCTTTACGGCGCATTTGCAATGAACATCAAAAAAAACTATGCGTCAATTCCATACCCTTCTATTGTTATGCGCATCCTTGTGCACTAACCTGTTATTTGCCCAGGAGGCGCCTCTCGTCTATCCTTTTGCTTACCAAAACGAATGGGGCATCGTGCAGGAGAACCGCGAACTTGTGATGGCTCCTCAATTGGACAGTATTGGTTTTTTCAACAATACAGGACCAACACTAACGTATGCTATTGCCCTTAACGATGAAAAATATGGACTCCTCAATGCCGATGGCAGCTGGCTGGCCAAGGCCAAGCTCGACAGTATTGGCAGGGAAGAATATTACGCCAAGAACACCCACTGGGCAGTCAGGAAAGGGAAACTTGGCTTGCTTTCTACCAAAACAAAAAAAGCGAAGTGGCTGGTGAAACCAAAATTCACCGCAGTAACCGAATTTCACGGTAGAAAAGTGGCTTTAGCTGCGGTAGCTATCAATGATCGCTGGGGAGTTATCAATAGTGATGGCAAACTTATTACCCCTTGTATCCACGATGCTGCAAAGCTGTTGGATGATTATTCGGACTACCCCGATATAAAACTCACCCTGAACGGCGAAGACCGCTACGTAGATGCCTTTGGTACGCCCATGTCACCAGAAAGAATACGGGAAATAGAAAATGAGCTGGAAATGTGGGGCGATGACATTGTTTTTGAAGATCAAAGTATCGACGAAGAAAATAACCGGCCACGATTACAGATCAACCAACAAAAAAATCCTACCGGCGGAACGGATATTATCCTTACAAAAAATGGCCAGGAAGAAGAAAGGGTTAATGTCCCAGCGGAATATTTCATCCAGGAAGCCATACTAGACGACACCTACAATCGAGCACAATTGGGCTACATTTTGGTAAAAAAAGATAATAAATTTGGCTTTTGGGGCCACCATGGAGACGTGGCTACCCCTGCGAAATACGATCAGATCAACTGGGCGCTATCCAACCGCTACCAACAATTGGCTTACCTCCACAAAGGTGAAAAAATAGGCCTGGCTGATTATCGCGGCTACCAGATTTTCCCTGCGGCTTTCACCAGCATCACGGAATTCAGTTATTATTTCCGACTTGTTCATACCGATGGTTACGTTGGCTACGGTAATCAGAAGGGCGAAATTTTCCTTCCTCAAGACGTTAGCATCACGGAATAGCAAAACCAAATCATTCATGCTACTTTGTGTATAAATAACACATTAATTCCTACCTTCAGGCTTCAGCGAAATTATTGATGGATATAATACAAATTACCTATGTTTTTCAACTCGCAAGGCAAAGCCGAAGTGACCTACGATGCCATTGTCGTAGGTTCGGGAATTAGTGGAGGCTGGGCCGCCAAAGAGCTCAGTGAAAAAGGCTTAAAAACATTAGTACTGGAGCGCGGTCGCAATGTCCGCCACGGGGAATACCCCACCGCAGGCAATGACCCCTGGGATTACGAAGCCGGTGAGCGGGTCTCCCCTGAAGAAATAGCAGAACACTACCCTAAACAGGATCGCACCGGTTTTGTCGTTCAACAGTCGCGCAAGCATTTTTTCGTAAAAGACAGCGAGCATCCTTACAGTGAAGTAAAACGCTTCGACTGGATACGGGGCTATCATACGGGCGGCCGTTCACTCATGTGGGGCCGTCAAAGTTATCGCCTAAGCGATATGGATTTTACGGCCAATGTTCGTGACGGCATCGCCGTAGACTGGCCGATTCGATACGCAGAAATGGCTCCTTGGTACCATTACGTGGAAACCTTCGCAGGCATTAGTGGTCAGGCGGAAGGTTTAGCCCACCTTCCGGACGGCAACTTCCTCCCCCCAATGGAGCTTAACTGCGTAGAAAAGGAGTTGAAAAAAAGCATGGCTGCTAACTTCAACGGCCGTTTGCTGACCATTGGTCGTACAGCTCACCTAACCGAGCCCAACCCCGCTATTCACGGCACACGTGGAAAGTGCCAATCCCGCAATCGTTGCATGCGGGGCTGCCCCTTCGGCGCCTATTTTAGCAGTAATGCTTCTACCTTACCTGCTGCCGAAGCCACAGGAAATATGACCCTCCGCCCTCACTCGGTAGTGCACTCCATCATCATGGACAAGGATACCGGCAAAGCCGCAGGCGTAAGAGTGATTGATGGAGAAACGGGCGAACAGCATGAGTTTTTTGCCAAAATTGTCTTCCTCTGTGCTTCTACGCTAGGGAGTACCTTCATCTTAATGAATACCCAAAGTGAAGACATGCCCGAAGGGCTGGGCAGCAGCAGTGGACAACTCGGGCGAAACCTCATGGATCACCATTTTAAGGTAGGCGCAAGAGGGCGTTACGATGGTTTTGAAGACAGCTACTACAAAGGCCGTCGACCAAATGGTTTTTATATTCCCCGTTTTCGGAATATTGATGATGCTAGTAAGCGTAGTGACTATATCCGCGGCTTTGGTTATCAGGGAAGCGCCAGTCGTACCAACTGGATGCGCGGTGTAAAAGAACTGGAAATGACCGTAGGAGCCGACTTTAAAGATGCCCTCGTCCAACCTGGTCCCTGGCAATTGGGGATGAATGGTTTTGGCGAATGTCTGCCTTATGAGGACAACCGGGTCTATCTTAATCACGAAGTAAAAGATATCCATGGCCTGTCTACCTTAACCATAGATGCGGAGTTTAAGGACAATGAAATGGCGATGCGCAAAGACATGGCCGCCAGTGCTGCCGAAATGCTGGAAGCCGCTGGTTTCAAAGATATCGAGGCTTACGACGACGGTTCTTATCCTGGCCTGGGTATTCACGAAATGGGCACAGCTCGGATGGGGCGTGATCCTAAGACGAGTGTACTCAACCAATGGAACCAAGTTTGGGATGCTCCCAATGTATTCGTCACGGATGGAGCTGCCATGACTTCAGCAGGATGCCAGAATCCTTCGCTTACTTATATGGCCCTGACAGCCAGAGCGGCTGATTATGCGGTCAACGAGCTGAAGAAAATGAATCTTTAAACCAATCAAAAAACATCTCTTATGGATCGCAGAGCCATCCTTAAATATACCGCCTACGTTACGGGGTACGCCATTACTGCCCCTCTTACCAGTGCCTTCCTCAGCGGTTGCAAAGCAGAACCTGCTGCCCCCGACTTTATTCCGTCCTACCTTTCGGAGAACACTTACCTCAACCTGAAAGCCGTCGTAAACACGATGCTTCCCACCACGAGTACGCCTGGTGCAGTGGAGATTGGAGTTCCTGAGTTCATGGACCTTGTCCTGGATAAATACACCGAGGAAAAAGACCGCCTGAAAATGGTTGGTGGATTCGAAACCTGGTTGACGACGGTGCAAGAATCCCCGGAAAGCCCCTACCATACGCTAACTGCTGAAAAGCAATTGCAGTTGCTCCATACCCTCGACCAGGAAGCTATCGCCATCGCAGAAAGCCTGGAGGGACAAGATTTGGACGAAGAAGAACTAGAGGACAAGCAGCCTTGGTGGTTGGATCTGAAATCCCTGGCGATCAATGGTTACTTTGCTTCTGAACAGGTCGGGACCAACGTATTGGCCTATGACCCCGTTCCTGGGCCTTATCAAGGTTGTATCCCACTGAGTGACGTAGGGAAGGCTTGGAGTTTGTAAAAAAAAGACAGCGCTTTGCCCCCATTAAAGGTGCAAAGCGCTGCTCGTAAAAAGAGGCAGCGCCACCACAGCACTAACTCAGCCCTAACCAAATAAAACCAAATTATATCGTTGAAAAGACCTATCGTCTTTTCTGATGATCAAATATAGTAACTTATTGTACAAAATACAATTACTCCAGATTCACCACCTCTCTTCTTTTTACGATCTATAAAGTCAACTCTCGATTATTTCACTTCTACCTCCAATGAAAGGTCTGGAGTTATCGAAGCACTTATCGTTTATTGAAGTAGTCGTTTTGAGCAAGGATTAAGTTATTCTATCAAATAATATTTTGCCAACAAAAGAATTGCGAAATAAATTTCTAAATTCAACGCGACACTAACAATAACTAATAATCAACAAGTTAAGAGAGAGGTCTGTTGATTTACTCATTTTTCTACTATTCCAAAAAGATGAAAACGAAGTCAATTTTTTTAGGATTACTATTCTTTCTGGCAACAAGCCCCTTCTTGATCGCCCAAGAACGACAGCAAGAAGAGGATGCCCGGACGATTCGCGAAATTTATAATAAAGCGCTTACAGAAGGCTCTTGCTACCAATGGCTTTATCACCTGACCAAAGAAGTGGGCGGTCGTTTGGCCGGCTCGCCCCAGTCAGCCGCAGCCGTTGCTTATGGCCAGCACATCCTGGATACGCTGGGTATGGACTCGGTGTATTTACAGCCGTGTACTGTTCCTACCTGGGTCAGAGGGGAAGCTGAACAAGTAAGAATCGTCAATTCACAACAGATTGGCACCCAGGAACTACATGCCCTTGCCCTCGGCAATAGCGTTGGGACCGGCCCTGATGGTTTGGTTGCCGGCGTGATTGAAGTACAGAGCCTGGATGAAGTAGAAAAACTGGGCAGAGCACAGCTTGAGGGTAAAATCGTTTTTTACAATCGCCCGATGGATCCCACCCAAATGAATACGTTCTCCGCTTACGGAGGAGCAGTGGATCAACGCGGCATCGGTGCTTCGAAAGCATCGGAATATGGTGCTGTAGCGACCCTGGTGCGCTCCATGACTACCCGCCTCGATGATATTCCACACACCGGAGCGATGGGGTATAAAGAGGGTGTGACCCCTATTCCGGCCTTCGCCATCAGTACCAATGATGCAGAATTATTGAGCCGACTGCTAAAGAAAGAAGAAGTCAATGTTTTTGTGCGCTCTACTTGTGAGCCTACGCCACCAGCCACCTCTTACAATGTTATTGGTGAAATCCGGGGCAGCACTTACCCTGATGAGATCATCCTCATTGGTGGCCACCTCGACTCCTGGGATGTTGGAGAAGGCGCCCACGATGACGGAGCAGGATGTGTCCACGCGATGCAAGTGATTGAGCTCCTCAAGAAGATGAACTACCAACCCGAGCGTACCATTAGGTGCGTACTCTTTATGAATGAAGAAAGTGGCCTCGGCGGTGCGCGTGCCTATTGGAAAGCATCCAATGACGCGGGCGAATACCACATGGCCGCGATCGAATCCGACCGGGGAGGTTTTACCCCCCGAGGCTTCACCTTCGAGGCAGATGATAATGTCTTTACGACAAAATTCCAGCAAGTCTACGAATGGTTGCCCCTGCTAGAGCCCTACGGCCTTGGATTGAAAAAAGGAGGAAGTGGCGCAGACATCTCCGGCCTGAAAATACAGCAAGGCCTACTGATCGGTTTTGAACCCGACTCTCAACGCTACTTTGATTATCACCATACCGCCATCGACACCTTTGAGGCCGTCAACAAACGGGAGTTAGAACTGGGCGCAGCGTCCATTACTGCGCTGGTTTACTTGCTGGACAAATATGGGTTGAAGTAAAAACCAAAAGATTGGTTAACTGGTCTTTTGGTGGGGAACTGGCTCCTGGGGCATCTCAAACCAAAAGATTGGTTAACTGGTCTTTAGAAAGAAAAATGGATGCGTGAAAACCAAAAGACTGGTTAAACGGTTGGAGTAGCAAGCAATAATTGCTAAACTTGCGTTGCCACAAAAGCCCCCGTCATGACCGAGCTCATAAAACTTCACGACCTTTCTTTTGAACCTTACTTAACGGAGGAAACGATTCAGCAAAGAGTCGCTGAAATCGGAAAATTACTCAGCAAGGAATACGCTGGCCGAAAGCCCGTATTTATGGTCATGCTGAAAGGAGCTTTCGCTTTTGCAACCGATCTTGTTCGTTATTTTGAAGGCCCTGCGGAGGTAAGTTTTGTCCGCACACAATCTTACATTGGTACAGAAACCACCCAGGATGTGAAAATTATCCTTGGCCCCACTCCGGAAGAAGTGCAAGGCAGGGATATCATCATCGTAGAAGACATCGTTGATAGTGGCCACACGATGAACCGCTTTCTGCCCATTCTGGAGGCCCAACAACCGCGGTCGATTAGCCTGGTCACCCTACTTGTAAAACCTGAAATGCTGCAAAAGGAAGTCAAGATTGACCACGTCGGCTTCTCCATCCCACCCAAGTTTGTCGTAGGCTACGGGCTGGATTACAATGGGCTGGGGAGAAATCTTAGAGCAATTTATCAGTTGGCGGAAGAGGCTTAAATCTACCGCCGGCTTATAGCTCTTAATTATCCATCATAAGTTGAGCCAAACTCAACAGCTTATTTCGGAAGCCGTCGGCATCATTTTGCTTCGAAGAAGCCTCCAGGTTAAGCTCAATTTTTTCTCCAAAACGGCTACGAAGCTGGTAATAATATTGTCCTTGTTGTTGAAAGGTACCAAAAACAGACTGACTCCCGACAGCTTCGACCTCCTGGTAAGTATACCCTTGTGCGCCTTCCGTTAGCAACAATTGCATACTCCGACTAAGCCCACCGTTGGCCTGTGATTTTTTGTTTCTCCAAGCCAATCTCACCAGCGCTGTTTCCCCCGTCGGGATAAAATAATTACAGACCGTAATATCGCGATCCTGAAAGCTCATCATCGTTTTAGCCGTCACCTCAGCGGCGGTCCACCCCATCACCTTGGCCATTGTTGCCGCCGAAACCTGGTCACAAGCATCTACGCGCATAGGCTCTTCTTCCTGGATGGTATTTTCTACGACAGCGCTGGGGGTGGCCTCTGCGGAGGTTTCGGTTCCTTCCTCTTTAGGTTGGCTACAGGAAAACATTGCGATCAAGCAAATAAATGAGAACAGTGATTTCATTTTCAGTTTTTATTTAGCAACGGACGATTAATGGCATTAAATCAACTCCGCGTCCATACCAGCGAGGGCACTTTTTCTTCCTCCGTAATGATGCCTGCACTACGGAGAGAATAAAGTACACTCTTCAACATCTTGTTGCTCACCCAACCATGGATCGCCCATTCGGTGCTGTGGTACCAACGGATCGCATTTTCGAGGCTGATCCCATAACGTTCACTGACCATCGTCGTAACCTTTTCATTTTGCATGAAGGCATCGCAGGCATCGTGAATGGTACGCAGCAATCGTACAATGTTATCGGGCTGCTCTTCCAATACTTTATCCGTAGCAGCAATTACAAAACAAGGCCAGGGGGTAAGAAACTCTCCGATACGCTTCAGCTGACCAGTATTCACATAAGGCTTCGTCGTGTATTTCTCCCAGTAGAAAACATCGGTCTCCTGCTTAGCCAGGGATTCCAAAGCGCCATCCAGGTTGCGAATAACGTGGAACTGCTCTTTGTTGATCTGTTCTTCTTTGCTGTTAGCGTCAACGATGGCCATCAGGTGAGAGCCCGAACCAAAACGGCTGATCGCGTACTTTTTATTGAAAATATCGCGGTAATTTTCCAGAGGGTTATCCGCAGCAGTATGCACTCCCCAAGTGAGCGGAGAGATCACATAATTGCTGACAATCTTGCTAGGGTTGCCATGAATAATGGCTTTGATAATCCCTTCCGTGAGCAGCACGCACACATCCACCTCGTCATTCTTCAAGGCTTCCGTCATTTGCCCGGTACCGCCTTTATAGGTGGTCCACGCTACCTGGATACCTCGCTTTTGGAAGTCACCGTTCTCGATCGCCAGATGAATGGGGAGGTTGAAGTGTTCGGGAACTCCACCGATCCGAATTGTATTTTCCTTCATTGGGTAAAGTTAGTAGAATTCTTTTTTATGGGGGGAGGTAATATAGGATTGGGGATTTTAGGGCAGGATCAAACAGAGAACATCCTCCCAACTTTATGCAAGAAGCCCCAACTGTATTAAGAAACGCGCCCTATTACTGTAATAACTCAAAGGGAAGCCTCTCGATCCGGAAAATTCAATTATTTATTTAAATCTCCCCACGTAATTCGTAGGCTCCAATTTACAAATCTTATCTAAACTCCCATTGGAAGTAAACATCTTTGGATACTTATTGAATTCAAACAACCTGTACAAATGAAAATTTGATTCATTTTCAATCGAAAACTTCAATTCATTCCTGGTTAAATATATTGGAGTATATTCTCCTAACTTTGTAGTTTTTACTTCAATATATCTATCTGTACCATTCAAATTCTTTGACAGAATATCAAATCCTGCCCCATCACCATAATCCTTTGAAACCCACTCAATCTTATCTGCTAATGACTCTTTATAATTCCTAATTAATCGCCATTTTTCATATTGAAGTACTAACTGTTCTCCATGTTCTCCAAGCTGTCTATTCAAGTGCTCTTTTTCTATAAAATTCACTTTCGATATTTTTCTCTCATAATCTACAGATGGATCTTCAAAAGTTAATAATTTCGGTGTAGGTCGAATCCATTTATCGAAATCTACCTGATCAATACTTGTAGAACCTCTAGTTGCAAAGTCGTCAAAATCTTGATCTAGAAATTGGTGATTTTCTAAGAAATCAAGCACTGCTATCTCCAACTTTTTCTGGTAATTTGATCTTGGCTTGTATCCAATAACATATGGTCTGCCAAATTTGACCAATACCGCACTGATATTTTGGTGCTTAAATTCTATTGATCCATCACTCCTGTTCTGAAGTTTTCTCTTCAATTCTTTACGATGATCAGATTTCTTGTAATTGATCTGTTTGATTTCTTTTGATAGCATATCAAAATAATCTCTTACAACTTCATTCACTTCAAAATCAGACCAGTTGTTACTCATATTTCAGCTTCTGATTTCCTAATTTTATCGGGTGGTACACAACTTACTCACCATAATTAATACTCCCCCTTTTTTCCAACTTCCACAAAAAACATCAAAAAAATTACACCCTTTTGGCAAGCCCGGCACTAAATCCTATTTTCCCTCACCACGGATTCACACAAATACTCACGGATCTTTTCTGTGCTAATCTGTGCTAATCCGTGGTGAAACCATAGACGCGATTCGTGATTTCTTCTATTTCCTTTGCCGAAGCGGCACCCACAGCAGGCACTGCCCCTACAACATATCCAAATACTTATTAGGAACCAT
>Ga0102812_10001281_pt1 | contig 17493 bp, 24 predicted proteins | sample ColrivemetaGS713_FD_79334 | JGI IMG/M metagenome (GOLD analysis project Ga0102812, IMG submission 79334) | Estuarine microbial communities from the Columbia River estuary - Flood tide ETM metaG S.713 | ecosystem: Environmental > Aquatic > Marine > Intertidal zone > Estuary | place: USA... | reverse complement strand
AATAGCGGCCCATGCTGAAGCAGAAGATAAAGAAGACAGCCGCGATAAAGATGTAAAGTTCCCAGTAGATGCCATTCCAGTCGGTCGTCGCACGGATGGCGCTGATCAGCCCCAAGGGGTCGAACATACCGATGAACATCACCAGCGTCGTATCTTTGAACAGCCCGATAAAGGTGTTCACGATACCGGGGATCGAGATTTTCAGTGCCTGCGGAAGAATGATCAGCCGCATCGACTTCCAGTAATCCAGACCCAGCGAATCCGCAGCCTCGTATTGCCCTTTGGGCAGGGCCGCGAGACCACCCCGAACGACCTCGGCAATATAGGCGGCCGAGAAGAGGGTCACCATGATGATCACGCGAAGCATGAGGTCAAAGTTGGTGCCCTTGGGCAGGAAGTAGTTCAGAAGCAACTGCGCTGTGAACAGCCAGACGATCAGGGGCACGCCGCGGATGATCTCGATGAAAGCGGTCGACAGTTTATTGACGATCCACATGTCCGACTGGCGGCCCAGCGCAAGGATGATCCCCAGCGGCAGCGACATCACGATGCCCACGACCCCGATAATCACAGCAAGGGTGAACCCGCCGATATCCTTGGATTTGACAAAGGGCAGACCCCAGTCAACCACGGACGCCAAACCACCGACAATCGGTCCGGCCAAAAGTAGCCAGAAAACGAGCGGCAACAGAACCGTGGCTAAGACCGCGACGATTGCGCCTGCGGGCTCGATCAGGAATTTGAAAGCGAGATAGCCAATCAAAAGCCCGACAATCACCATCACCGGCCCCCAGATCGACCCACCCCAGATCAGGGCAAACATCGCAAAAGGAACAATTGCGGTGAAATACAGCATCTTGCGGGGAAGCGCCGTGAACAGGATCGGCAGAATACCGACCAGGAACAGCACCAGTGCAAGAACCGGCCGCCAATAGGCATCGTTCGGATAGAAGCCGAACATCAGCTGGGGCCAGCGATCGCGAATGACGCCAAAGCAGGCGGACGGAACATCTGGCCCCCAAGTCGCGTCACGGATTTCGCGACATTCGGAAAGGGACCCCGCATTCCAAACGCTGTGACGGAACCACGGGAAGAGGTGGCTGATCACATAGTAAATCGCGAGGATCGTCAGGATCGTCAGGACAGAATTCAGAATGCTGGAAAACAAGTTCTCGCGCATCCATTTGAGCGCACCTTTCTGACCAAGCGGCGGTTCCGCTTGGGGCAGCATTTCAGTGCGGACAAAGCTGATGGGGTTTGCGTTGGTAGTCATCTCAGCGCTCCTTCAGCTTCATGCGGTCGTTGACGATGTTCATCACGAAAGAAATCGCGAGGCTAAGCGCCAGATAGAACAACCCGAGTAGCAGCATGCATTCGAGTGCGCGGCCGGTCTGGTTCAAGGTGATCCCGCCAAGCGTTGCACGAACGTCCGGATAGGACACCGCAATCGCGAGCGAAGAGTTCTTGGTCAGGTTCAGGAACTGCGAAATCAGCGGCGGAATGATCACCCGCATTGCCTGCGGCAAGATCACCAGATTCATCGTGCGGCTGGGACGTAGACCAAGGGCAAATGCGGCCTCGGACTGGCCCTTTGACACCGCCAGAATACCTGCACGGACGATTTCTGCGATAAAGGCCCCAGTATAAAGCGACAAGGCGATCCAGAGCGCGATCAGCGAGTTCGGCACATTCAAGCCGCCGGTAAAGTTAAACCCGCCAAGAACCGGATAATCCAGGGTGATCGGACGACCCAACAGGAAAAAGCCCAAAACGGTCGGAACGACGATGATTGCAATCGCCGGCCAAACCATCGGCAGCAGCAGCCCCTGTTCGAACAAGAGATGTTTGGCCAAGCGGCGATAAAAGATCGCCCCGATGATCGACAGCACCAATACAGCCAAGAGCCAGCCCGTGTTTTCGCCAAAAATCGGCGCAGGGGTAAAGAGCCCGCGGTTGGTGACCGCGACGCTATCGTTGAAATACATCGATGACTGGGTCACCCCGTTTGCGTCGGGCTTGAAAGCGCGCGGTGCGGGGGTGCTTTCAGACAAGACTGCAAAGAACAGAAGAATCCAAAGTACGAGGGGTACGTTGCGGAAGCCTTCGACATAGACGGCCATCAAACGCGACACGACCCAGTTCTTGGACAGGCGCAAAACGCCCGCGATCACTCCAATCACGGTCGCGGTCACGCAACCGATTGCAGCGATCAGCAAGGTATTGACGATCCCGACAAGGGCCGTCCGGCCATAGCTCATCGAGTTGTCATAAGGGATCAACGTAAAGGCGATGTCATAGCCCGCACGAGAATTCAAAAAGCCGAAATTAGGTTCCAGCCCAAGCGCGGAAAGGTTCTGTTTCGCGTTCCAAACAAGCCACCCGATACCAAGCGCAACAAGCATGAGAACAACCACCTGAATGGTGATCGACCGATAGCGTGTGTCATAGATAAGCTGGCTGAGCCGAAAGGATTCCTTCGGCGGGTCCGTATAGGCCATCAATGTATCTCCCCGGAGCCACAATCACCGTTTGATGCGCCGTTTTTGGCTGCGTCGGTGTCAATTGCGGTCAGCAATAGTCTTGTTTTTTGGAAGTGGGGCGCAAAGTTGCCTTTGCGCCCCCTTCAGTCGTTCAGATCAACGGAACGGCGCGGTGTAGATCAGGCCGCCTTCGGTCCACTGAGCGTTCAGGCCACGGGCCAGACCGATCGGAGTGTTCTCACCGATGTTCTTTTCGAAGATCTCGCCGTAGTTGCCGGAAACGGCAATCGCGTTCACTGCCCAGTCTTTCGACAGACCGATCATCGCGCCAAGGTCACCTTCGGTGCCGAGGATACGGTTGATTTCGGGGTTGTTGGTCGGCGCAGCGGCCAGTTCACGAACGTTAGCCGAGGTGATGCCGAATTCTTCGGCAGCGATCAGCGCGTTCAGGGTCCACATCACCAGGTCACCCCAGTCGTTGTCGGCATGGCGCACTGCTGGCCCGAGCGGCTCTTTCGAAATGATCTCCGGCAGGATCACGTGATCGCCGGGATTTTCGAAGGTAGCGCGGGTAGCAGCCAGACCGGATGCGTCGGTGGTGTAAGCGTCGCAAGCACCTGCGAGGTACTGCTGCTGACCTTCGGCGTTGGTCTGGATCGGAACCGGCTGGTAGCTGATGTTGTTCGCACGGAAGAAGTCCGCGAGGTTAAGTTCGGTGGTGGTGCCGGTCTGGATACAGATGGTTGCGCCATCCAGATCCTTGGCCGACGAAACGCCCAACGACTTAGGAACAATAAAGCCCTGACCGTCATAGTAGTTCACGCCAACGAAATCGAACTTGAGGTCGGTATCGCGCGAGAAGGTCCAGGTGGTGTTCCGTGCCAGCATGTCGATCTCGCCGGAGGCAAGAGCGGTAAAGCGGGTTTCGCCGGTGGTCGGCACGAATTCGACGGCAGTGCCGTCACCAAAGATTGCAGCTGCGACAGCGCGGCACACAGCCACGTCGAAGCCTTCCCAAACGCCATTCGCGTCGGGCGCAGCAAAGCCGGTCAGACCGGTGGTAACGCCGCAGTTCAGTTTGCCGCGGGCCTTCACGTCATCCAGAGTGCTGGCCGAAGCAGCAGCAGCGGACAGACCTAGGACAGTCAGCGCGCCGAGCAACACGGTTTTTTTCATGTTAACCTCTTCCTGAGTTTTCCCCATACGGGGCGGTTTTTTTATCCGTCATTGAAACGGTTCGAACCATGAAAGGGTCATTGCCCCTTCCATCCCGCAAAGTTTGGTCGGAATCCGGCTTGGAGGTCAAGGCCCGCGAGGGGAAAACTCGAACCTAACGACAGGAAATTTGATCACAAAAGCGGCGATTGGCGGGAAAATGAACCGCACCGCCTAATTTTGAACGAGTTTGTGGAATCGCGCAGCCTGTTGAAAAGCCAACCGTTTGCTGTTGGCGAGTGCTTCTGCTTCGTCGTCCCGACCCCAAAGTTCAATTTGCCAATCTTCGTCGATGCGGCTTGCAAACCAAGCGTCGTCGGCTGTCAGCCGCCCTTCTGTCACCGCGAAACCGAGGATCAAAGACCCGGAAATCGCGACCAGATCGTGAAAAGCAGCGAGTGAGAACGAATCGAGTGCATGCACCCGCGCAGCGAGCGTTTCGACGGCAATCGGGTTTTGTGCGACATGCATCACACCGGAACCGACATTCAGTCGCGCGCCCAGATGATCTGCGGCCCAGTCCAGCAGCGGATCCCAAGCCTTGGCCTGCCGTTCACACAGTTCGGCCGGCCCTTCGGCCCGATAGCACAGCTGATCGCTTTCCCCATAGGCAGCGATCAACGCCGCAACTTCGGTTTTTTGCGGGGTCACTTTGTCGATGGCCGAATTTGCGGTTCGCGTCAGAGGCATGGTTTCGGGGCGGACCTGATCCACCTGCGCATCCCATTCCAGCGCGATCGCTTGGGCCAGCGCCATCGTCGGCACAACCAAAAGCGACTTTGCCGGCGTTTTGACCGCGCGCCCGTCCAACTGGACCGTAAATCCACCATCGGTCGCAACGGCAGCTGCGGTTTTCCAGAAACGTTTGGGGGTCCAATTGCTCATTCCGAAGGCTCCAATAGGGTGTCGATGACAGCGGGAAGGTCGGCAAAACTCTGCACGGTCGCGTCGGCGGTTAAAGTTTCGACCGGATGATACCCCCATGCCACCGCAACCGATTTGATCCCCGCCGCCCGCGCCATATCCATGTCATAGCTTGTGTCGCCCACCATAACTGCACGATCCGGCGACACGCCTGTTTCGGCCAACGCGGCCAAGATCATCGACGGATGCGGTTTAGAAGGGTGGAAATCCGCGACCTGCTGACTGACGAACAACCCCTGCCAGCCATGCCCTTCAATCAGCTTGTCCAGACCGCGCCGGGATTTTCCCGTCGCGACAGCTAGTAGGGTAAAAGGGTCGGCGCTAAGGGTCGTAAGCGCCTGCGCTGCACCCGGGAATAGCGGGCTCCCAGCGGCCGCGCCGATTTCCTGCCTGCGGGACATATAGGCACGCTTATACCCTTCGACCAACGCGTCTCTGACGTCTTGAGGCAGATCAGGCACCAAGCGCAGCATTGCTTCGGGCAAGGACAGCCCGACGATCGACACCACGGCGGAATGCGGCAACGGCGGCAGGCCCTGTTCGGCAAAAGCATAGCCCATCGCCGCAGCGATCTCGGCCTGACTATCGACCAAGGTTCCGTCTACGTCGAAAATCACAAGCCGCAGATCAGGCATCCGGCATATTGAACGGGTCAAGCGGTGCGTGGGTCACGTCCCAGCCCACGAAATCCCATGTCCGCTGCATATGCGCAGGAAGTGGGGCGGTCAGAGTCAGCATCTTTTTCGTGATCGGATGTTCAACGATCAGCGTGCGGGCATGAAGGTGGAGCTTGCGGCTGATGTCGCCACCGATCCCCGCGCCCCATCCGTCGCCAAGGTTTTCCTGGCTCGACCCGCCGTATTTTCCGTCACCGATAATCGGATGGCCCAGTTCAGCCATATGCGCGCGAAGCTGGTGGGTCCGGCCCGTATGGGGCACCAACGCGACCCAGCTTGCCCGGGTTCCAAGCGCTGTCAGCACGGCATAGTCGGTATGGGCCCGCTTGGCCCCTTCGGTGGTCGCGATATCCTTGGGGTGGACACAATGCATGCGTTCGTTTTCGCCGCGCCCGCCAAGTTTCACCAAACCGTATTTGATGGAACCTGCACGCGGGACAGGCGTCCCCGCTACAGCCGCCCAGTAAATCTTGCGCACATCGCGGTGCCGCAGGGCCTCGGACAGGCCGCGGGCCACACGGTCGGTGCGGGCAAGCAACAGCAGACCAGAGGTGTCCTTGTCCAGACGGTGCACCAGTTTCGGGCGGTCCTTGTATCCGAACATCAGCGCTTCGGTCAGGCCATCGACATGGCGGTCGCCCTGCCCCGATCCGCCTTGGCTCGGCAATCCCGGCGGTTTGTTCAGGACGATGATATGTTCATCCTTCCACAGAACGCAGGACTGGATCATCTCGACGTCTGATCGGGTGATCTTTTTGTTGAACTTCGGCGCTGGTTGGTCCGCCTCTTCGCCCAAGGGCGGAATGCGGACCTTTTGACCGACTTCGAGCCGGGTCGCCGATTTGACACGGCCGCCGTCAACGCGGAGTTCGCCTTTGCGGCACAGCTTTTCGATCCGACCTTGCGTCAGGTAAGGGAACCGCTTGCGCAGCCAGCGGTCCAGCCGCTGATCGCCGTCTTCTTCGGTGATCGCTATCGTTTGAACCTTGCTGGTCATCCCCAGATCCCCCGCGCCAGTGCCATTCCCGCCAAAAGGCCCAGAACGCCCAGCAAAACCGTGCCGAATACATATCCCCCTGCCTGCAAGACCGCGCCGCGCTGGAACAGGGTCACCGCGTCCAGAGAAAAGGCGGAAAAGGTGGTAAAGCCACCCAGCAATCCCGTCATCAGAAACGGCGCAAAGCGAGTGCCGCCCTTATGGGCCAGCAGAACCACCAATGCCCCCATCAGGACCGAACCGACCACATTCACTGCGACGGTCCCCCAAGGGAAATTCGGCCCGAACAGGCGCATCGCGGCGACGTTCGTCAGGAACCGCAGAGTGGCCCCGATTGCGCCACCAAGGGCGACAGAGAGAAGAGTAAGTGTCATGGCGTTCCCTTGTCTGCTTCCGCGCGGGGAGTCAATCATGTCCCTTTTGTCGCTTGGCGCGAAGGCCAGCGAAAAACTCGACCCGTTTCTTCAGATCACGTTCAAAACCACGGTCGACGGGCAGGTAGAACACCGGCCGCTTCATCGTTTCGGGGAAATAGTTCTGGCCGGAAAACCCGTCTTCGGCATCGTGGTCATAGGCATATCCAGCCCCGAAACCCTGTTCTTTCATCATCCGCGTCGGGGCGTTCAGGATGTGTCTGGGCGGGGGTTCCGATCCGGTCTTGCGGGCGGCGTCCATCGCCGCCTTATAGGCCACATAGCCCGCGTTCGATTTTGGCGCGAGGGCGAGGTAGGTCACGGCCTGTGCCAGCGCCAATTCGCCTTCGGGGCTACCCAGACGTTCGTAGGTTTCCCAAGCATGAAGGCAAATCGTCTGCGCCTGCGGATCGGCAAGCCCGATATCCTCGACCGCCATACGGGTGATCCGACGGGCAAGAAACCGGGGGTCCTCGCCCCCGGCCAGCATCCGCGCAAACCAGTAAAGGGCTGCATCCGGATCGGACCCGCGCACTGATTTGTGCAGCGCAGAAATCAGGTTGTAATGCTCTTCGCCCGATTTGTCGTACTTTGCCGCCCGTTTCATCAGGCGAGTTGTCAACTGGTCGGTCCCAAGCTTACCCGTGACCTTCCACGCGGCGACCTGTTCGATCAGGTTCAGCAGGGCCCGGCCGTCGCCATCGGCCATTTCCAGCAGCGCATCACGCGCGGGGCCATCCAGCGGAAGGGCGCGCCCCAATTCCCGCTCAGCCCTTTGGGCCAACCGTTCAAGGTCGGACAGGGCAAGCCGATTAAGGATCAGAACCTGTGCGCGTGACAAAAGTGCGGCGTTCAATTCGAAAGACGGGTTTTCGGTCGTGGCCCCGACCAAAAGGATTGTCCCGTCTTCCATCAAGGGCAGGAAACCGTCCTGCTGCGCTTTGTTAAAGCGGTGAATCTCGTCGACGAACAACAGGGTCCCTTTGCCCTGTCTGCGGCGCAGTTTTGCGGCCTCGAACACTTTGCGCAGCTCGGGAACGCCAGTGAAGATTGCGCTGATTTGTTCGAAATGCAGGTCGGTTTCCCGCGCCAGCAAGCGGGCGATTGTCGTCTTGCCCACACCGGGCGGCCCCCAAAGCACCAAAGATGACAGCGATCCCGACGCCAGCATGATACCGAGCGGGGCATCGGGGCCCAAAACCTGTTCCTGCCCGATCACGTCGCCCAAGGCGGTTGGGCGCAGCCTGTCTGCCAAGGGGCGGACGGGTTCCTTTGTCGGATCGGAGGGTGTGTCAAACAGATCGGGCATGTCGGCAACCCTATCCTCGGCCGTAGGCCAAGGGAAGCTGGCGAAGCCCGGAATAAGAGACAAAGCTTGATCGAATCATATGCAACCTTAAGGTGCAATTCAAAAGGGACAGCACATGGCAAAAGACAAATCGGGCGATGCCGATCTGATTGCACGGCTCAAAGCAATGGATCCGGGCGATCTGCGGCGTTTGATCGACTTTCTGACCAAACCTGCCCTGACATGGTCATCCACCAAAAAATAAAGCCCCGCCGTTTGGCAGGGCTTTGTCGTGCAAAAGACGGGCCGAATTATTCGGCAGCAGCTTCTTCTGCTTCCAGACGGGCGCGGTCGGCGGCGCCTTTGGCCGAAGTATCGCGGTCAACCAGTTCGATGATCGCCATCGGGGCCATGTCGCCATAGCGGAAGCCGGCCTTCAGAACGCGGCAGTAGCCACCGGCGCGATCTTTGTAGCGCGGGCCGAGGATTTCGAACAGTTTTGCAACGTCCTTGTCTTCTTTCAGCTGAGCAGCGGCCTGACGGCGGGCATGCAGATCGCCACGCTTGCCAAGGGTGATCAGCTTGTCGATCACGCGCTTGAGTTCTTTGGCTTTCGGCAGAGTGGTCTTGATCTGTTCGTGTTCGATCAGCGAACCGGCCATGTTGGCGAACAGCGCTTTGCGGTGTTCGTGGGTGCGGTTCAGGCGGCGGTATCCGCGAGCGTGACGCATAGGTAGTCTCCTAAGTGCTTTATACTTTGTGCAGCGGTCAGATGCGTGCCTGCCGCATTATTGGGGCGGGATTGCCCAGATATTCCCCGGCAGTCCGGGCATTGTCGGGGCAGACCGAAATCTGCCCCGTATTTCTTAGAACTGGTCTTCGAACTTCTTGGCCAGGTCTTCGATGTTTTCCGGCGGCCATTCTTCGACGTCCATACCGAGGTGCAAACCCATGCCCGACAGCACTTCCTTGATTTCGTTCAAGGACTTGCGACCAAAGTTCGGGGTGCGGAGCATTTCTGCTTCGGTTTTCTGGATCAGATCGCCGATGTAGACGATGTTGTCGTTCTTGAGGCAGTTTGCCGAACGGACAGACAGTTCCAACTCGTCCACCTTCTTGAGAAGGAGCGGGTTGAATTCCAGACCGTCGTCGATGGACCCAGCGTTGGCCGATTCCGGTTCGTCGAAGTTGACGAAAATACCCAGCTGGTCCTGCAGGATGCGGGCAGCATAAGCAACGGCGTCATCGGGGGTCAGCGACCCGTCGGTTTCGACCTTCATGGTCAGCTTGTCATAGTCCAGAACCTGACCTTCGCGGGTCGGCTGCACTTCGTAGCTGACTTTCTTGACCGGCGAATAGATCGCATCGATCGAGATCATGCCGATGGGGGCATCTTCGGGCTTGTTCTTGTCAGCCGAAACATAGCCTTTGCCGGTGTTGACGGTCAGTTCCATGTACAGGTCTGCGCCATCGTCGAGGTGACAGATCACGTGACCCTTGTTCAGGATCTCGATGCCAGCAGATTCCGAAATATCGGCAGCGGTGACAACGCCCGGGCCTTTGGCCTGAACGGTCAGACGCTTGGGGCCGTCCACTTCCATACGGATGTCGACGCCTTTGAGGTTCAGAACGATGTCGGTCACATCTTCACGAACGCCCGGCACCGACGAAAATTCGTGTAGAACGTTGTCGATCTGGACGGCAGTGATGGCAGCGCCTTGCAGCGACGACATCAGGATGCGGCGCAGCGCGTTGCCGAGCGTCAGACCAAAGCCGCGTTCCAGCGGTTCGGCGATCATGGTGGCCTGGCGTGCCGGATCATTGCCCGGTTTGACTTCCAGTTGTGCCGGCTTAATCAATTCAGCCCAATTCTTGTGGATCATGCGTCCCTCCATTCTTGTCAGCCTTCCATGTCCAAAAAAGGCCGACGCCCGAGGTTTCTAGAATGACGTAATGGGGCCGCGCAAAACGCACAGCCCCAATAAGTGTTTTCGCGGATCAGACGCGGCGGCGCTTCGGCGGACGGCAGCCGTTGTGCGCCATCGGGGTCACATCACGGATCGAGGTGATGTTGAAACCGATAGCAGCCAGAGCGCGCAGAGCCGATTCACGACCCGAACCGGGGCCTTGAACTTCGACTTCCAGCGTCTTGACGCCATGTTCCTGAGCTTTCTTGCCGGCATCTTCTGCAGCCATCTGGGCAGCATAAGGGGTCGACTTGCGCGAACCTTTAAAGCCCATGGTGCCAGCGGACGACCACGAAATGGCGTTGCCCTGCACGTCAGAGATCAGGATTTTGGTGTTGTTGAACGAAGAGTTCACATGAGCAACGCCAGCGGCGATGTTCTTGGAAACCTTTTTCTTGCCACCACGACGGGTATCACGAGCCATTGTCTATGCCCTCCCTTACTTCTTCTTACCAGCGATGGCCTTTGCGGGGCCTTTGCGGGTGCGAGCGTTGGTGTGGGTCCGCTGGCCGCGAACAGGAAGACCGCGACGATGGCGCAGGCCACGGTAGCAGCCGAGATCCATCAGGCGCTTGATGTTCATCGTGGTTTCACGACGCAGGTCGCCTTCGACGGTCAGGTTGGCGTCGATGTATTCGCGGATAGCGAGCACTTCGGCGTCCGAAAGCTGGTTGACGCGACGGGCTTCGTCGATCTTGACGGCTTCGCAGATCTGCTTAGCGATCGCGGGGCCAATTCCGGTGATATAGGTGAGGGCGATGGGAACCCGCTTTGCAGTCGGGATGTTCACGCCGGCAATACGTGCCACGGTGTATCTTCCTTTTCGTTGCGGTTCCGTCATGCCGGAACCTTTTTTCACAACACAGGCCCGAAGGTTTTCCCACGGGCCGCTGTCATTCGAGGTGATCAAGAGAAGCGGGAGAGACCCGAATCCAATGAAGTGATTCCCTTGCGGGATGGTGCCGGATAGAGGGGTTTGACCCAAGGGTCAAGCCCCCTGCCCTTGCCGTTGTTAGCCAAGAACCTTTTCGAGGCTAGCCGCGACATCGTCCATGCTGGCAAGACCATCGACCGAGGTCAGCTTGCCCTTGGCGTAGTAATAGCCAATCAGCGGTGCGGTCTGTTTGTAATAGGCCATCAACCGCGTCTTGAGGCTTTCGGCATTGTCGTCCGCACGAACGGGCTGACCGGCCTTGCGCGCCTCTTCGGCGCGACCAACGATGCGATCGACCAGAACTTCGTCTTTAACCTGCAGCTCGATCACGGCGTCCAACGACTGACCAAGTTCGGCCAGCAATTCGCCCAAGGCATCCGCCTGCGGCAGGGTGCGCGGGAAGCCGTCAAAGATGTAACCGCCAGCGGCAGTGCCGCTGGTCAGCTTTTCACGGATCAGACCGATAACGATCTCGTCGGTGACAAGGTTGCCCTTGTCCATGACGTCCGCGACGATCTTGCCCATCTCGGTGCCCGAAGTGCGCGCTTCGCGCAGCATGTCGCCTGTCGAAAGCTGGATCATGTTCCGGCTGTCAACCAACCGTGCGGCTTGCGTGCCTTTGCCCGCGCCGGGCGGTCCGAGAAGGATAATGTTCATCTACGAGCGGGTCCCTTGGTCCGTTTTTTGTCGCCACGCTTGCCGCGCAGCTGAGATTTTTCGATCAGCCCTTCGTATTGGTGGGCCAGTAGGTGCGACTGGATCTGCTGGATGGTGTCCATCCCGACAGAAACAATAATCAGCACCGATGTACCGCCGAAATAGAACGGAATCGAGAGTTGCGAACGCAGAATCTCGGGAAGGAGACAAATTACCGCAAGGTAAGCCGAGCCGAGGACCAGAACGCGGTTGACGACATAGGTAAAGTATTCCGCGGTGCGCTTGCCTGGGCGAATGCCGGGGACAAAACCGTTCTGATTTTTCAGGTTTTCGGCAACTTCATCGGTCTTGAACGCGACTTCGTGGGTGTAGAAGTAGGTGAAGAACACGATCATGGCCGTAAAGAACAACAGATACAGCGGCTGACCCGGACCGAAATAAGCAAGGATCGTCGACATGACAGGCCCCGTCGATCCAGCAACGTGGAATGTGCTGAGCGTGGTCGGCAGCAACAGCAGCGCCGAGGCAAAGATCGCAGGAATAACGCCAGCGGGGTTTACCTTGATCGGCAGATGCGACGACCCGCCGTCATAAACCTTCATCCCGACCTGACGGCGGGGATACTGGATATGGATCTTGCGCAGCGACCGTTCCATGAAGACGACAAACAGAAGAACCACGGCCAGCATCAGGATCACACCGATGATCACCGAAGGGCTGATCGCGCCAGCGCGACCTTGGCTCAGGAACTGGCCAAGGGCCGCGGGGATTTCAGCCACGATGCCGACGAAAATGATCAACGAAATACCGTTGCCGATGCCGCGCGCGGTGATCTGTTCGCCCAGCCACATCAGGAACATGGTGCCGCCCACCAGGGTGGTCATGCAAACCAGACGGAAATACAGCCCGCCTTCGGTCACCAGACCGCCGGATTCGAGGCTGGCCGCCAGCGCATAGGCCTGAAACGTCGCCAGAATAACCGTGCCATAACGGGTATATTGATTAAGCTTCTTGCGGCCCTGTTCGCCTTCTTTTTTCAGCTGCTTCCAGGGTTCATACATGGACCCGAGCAACTGGACGATAATCGAAGCCGAAATATAGGGCATGATCCCCAGCGCAAAGATGCCCATCCGCGACAGGGCGCCACCGGTGAACATGGCAAGGATGCCGCCGATACCGGCTGCCGCACCTTCCATAAAGTCGCGGAGCGCGCCACCGTCGATCCCGGGAACCGGAATATAGGTGCCAAGCCGGTAAACCATCAAAAGGCCGATGGTGAACAGGATGCGGCTGCGAAGCTCGGTCGCCTTACCAAAGGCGGACCAGCTGAGGTTCGCGGCCATTTGTTCTGCTGCAGATGCCATGCTGGGGGTCTCTTTATGTTAAGACGCCGCCGACCGGTCTTCCGGACGGCGGCGGCTAGGAAAACTCTGGAAGAGATGTAAGCACCCTAAGAGGTGCCCACAACCCTTATTCAGCCGCGGCCGCCTGAGCGACGGTGATCGAACCGCCAGCTTTTTCGACAGCTTCGACAGCGCCCTTGGAGGCACCGGTCACCGACAACTTGACCTTGGCTTTGATTTCGCCCTTGGCCAGAACGCGGATGCCGTCCAGTTTGCGACGAACCAGACCGCTGGCAACCAGCACGTCTTCGGTGATCTCTGCCTTGGCGTCGATCTTTTTGTCGTCGATGAATTTCTGCAGGATGCCCAGATTGATCACAGCGAAATGCTTTTGGTTCGGCTTGTTAAAGCCGCGCTTGGGCAGACGCTGATAGAGGGGCATCTGGCCGCCCTCGTAAGCGTTGATCGCAACGCCCGAACGGGATTTCTGACCTTTGATACCACGGCCACCGGTTTTACCGATGCCCGAACCGGGGCCACGGCCAACACGTGCGCGTTTCTTGGTAGCGCCGGGATTGTCCCGGAGTTCATTCAATTTCATGTCGCTTCTCCTTGCCGGAACTGACCCCCAGCGACGGAAGGCCAAACACGGCGTTACAAATGTGAATCAGCCACCCTCGCGGCTGACCTGCGGGCGTATAGTGGGTTGGGGCGCAATGGGCAAGAGGAACCCGGAAAACAAAAGCGCCCCAAGATTGAACCTGGAGCGCGAAAAATCGGTCGTTGGCCTGATTGGCCAGTCGGCTTACTTGGCAGCTGCAGCCGAAGCGATGTCGTGGATCATGCCGCGGCTCAGGCCGATGTCGGCAAGGTCGCGGTCGTCCATAGCGCTCAGTTCGTTGTAGACCTTGGTGTATTCGGCGCGGGCTGCATAGGCGGCCTTTGTCGCGGCGATCTGGTCACGGAAGAAACGGCCAATTCCGAAATGGGCAGCGGCGGGGGCTTTGGCGAGTAGAGTAGTCATGTCTTTGTCCTATCTGATATCTGGCGCCGGTTGCGCCAGTGCTGTGATGTTTTCTTTCCCAGTGACGCTCAGATAGTCCCCCGGTTGCCCATGAACAACTGACAGTTCTGAAATGCCGCAATGCAGCAAATGCATAGCGCCGCCGAAACATTGGCGTGGACAAAGCAAAACGCCCCCCGGGTTACCCGAGAGGCGTTTCGCAATATTGTAGGGTGCGTGCGGGGCACGCACCGATCGATTAGCCGCGCTCTTCGATGATCTTGACCAGGTGCGGAATGGCGTTGACCATGCCACGAACCGAAGGGGTATCTTCGAGTTCACGGGTCTTGTGCATCTTGTTCAGACCCAGACCGATAAGGGTCTGACGCTGGACATCAGGGCGACGGGCGGGCGAAGCGATTTGCTTCACGACGATGGTTTTCTTGGCCATGTCCCTGCTCCTTACGCTTCAGCTTCTTCGGCGACGGCATCTTCCGGCTTGCGGAGGATATCGGCGACCTTTTTACCACGACGCTGAGCGACCGAACGAGGCGAAGCCTCTTTCTTGAGCCCGTCGATGGTGGCGCGGATCATGTTGTAGGGGTTCGACGAACCGATCGATTTGGACACGACGTCTTTGACGCCGAGCATTTCGAATACAGCGCGCATCGGACCACCGGCGATGATACCGGTCCCTTCCGGGGCCTGACGCATCACCACACGGCCGGCGCCATGACGGCCTTCCATGTCGTGGTGCAGAGTGCGGCCTTCACGAAGCTGCACACGGATCATCTGGCGCTTGGCCTGCTCGGTTGCCTTACGGATGGCTTCCGGCACTTCTTTTGCCTTGCCCTTGCCGAAACCGACACGGCCTTTTTGGTCGCCCACAACCACGAGCGCGGCAAAGCCAAAGCGCTTACCACCCTTTACGGTCTTGGACACCCGGTTGATCGCCACGAGACGATCGGCGAATTCCGGCGCTGCTTCCTCGCGGTCGCGGCCACGGCGTTGTTCACGTTCTGCCATTTCTCGTCTCCTTAGATCTTGAGGCCGGCTTCACGCGCAGCGTCGGCCAGAGCCTTCACCTTGCCATGAAACAGGAAGCCGCCGCGGTCGAAGTAGGCTTCGGTGACGCCCGCCTTCTTGGCGCGCTCGGCGATTGCCGCACCGGCCTTCTTGGCCGCGTCGATGTTGTTCTTGCCCACAACGCCCAGATCCTTTTCGAGGGTCGAGGCGGCGGCCAAGGTCACACCGTTTACATCGTCGATCAGCTGGACGCTGATGTTCTTGGACGAGCGATGGACGGAGAGGCGCACGCGCCCTGCGTTCACGGCCCGAAGCTTGTTCCGAACGCGCAGGCGGCGCTTCAGAAACAGGGTTCTTTTGCTGTTTGCCATTTGTGCGTTCCTTACTTCTTCTTACCTTCTTTGCGGAAGATATACTCGCCCTTATAGCGGATACCTTTGCCCTTATAGGGCTCCGGTGCGCGCCATTCGCGAATATTCGCGGCAACCTGACCAACGAGCTGCTGGTCGATGCCTTCCACAATGATTTCGGTCTGCTTGGGCGCGGTCACGGTCACGCCGGCGGGGACTTGGAAGTCCACGTCATGCGAATAACCCAGAGCGAGCTTCAGCACGTTACCCTGCATAGAGGCGCGATAACCCACACCGGTGATCTCGAGCTCTTTCTTAAAGCCCTCGGAAACACCGACAACCAGATTTTCGGCCATCGAACGGGTCATACCCCACTGCTGACGGGCGCGCTTGGATGTCCCACGGGGGGTCACCGAAATCTGCTCGTCGGCCACAGTGATCGTGACGTCGTCGGTTGCAGTAAAGGAACGGGTCCCTTTGGGGCCCTTAACTTCGATCGTCTGCCCGGAGACGGAGGCCGAAACCCCCTTCGGCAGTCCGACCGGCTTCTTACCAATACGAGACATGCTTTCTCTCCTTAGAAGACAGTGCAGAGCACTTCGCCGCCGACATTGGCAGCACGTGCATTTGCATCCGACATCACACCCTTGGGGGTGGAGACAATCGACACACCCAGGCCCTGACGGACCGTCGGAATGTCTTTGACGCCCATGTAGACGCGACGACCGGGTTTGGAAACCCGCTTGAGTTCGCGAATGACAGGGGTGCCTTCGTAGTATTTCAGGCTGATTTCGATTGCCGGATGGCCGTCAGCGCCCGTGGTTTTTTCGTAACCGCGGATGTAGCCTTCGTCGGCCAGCACATCGAGAACCCATGCGCGCAGCTTGGATGCGGGGGTCGACACGGTCGACTTGCCACGCATTTGGGCGTTGCGGATGCGGGTCAGCATATCACCGATAGGATCGTTCATTTATATAACCCTCCTTACCAGCTCGACTTGACCAAGCCGGGGATCTCGCCGTTCGAGCCGAGCTCGCGCAGCATGATCCGGCTGACCTTGAGTTTGCGGTAATAAGCGTGCGGACGACCGGTCAGTTGGCACCGGTTGTGCAGGCGGGTGGCCGAAGAATTGCGCGGCAGTTGGGCCAGCTTGAGGCTTGCCTTGAAACGCTCTTCTACGGGTTTGGTTTGGTCGTTGATGATCGCCTTCAGCGCGGCGCGCTTGGCGGCATATTGTGCCACCAGCTTTTCGCGCTTGAGTTCGCGTTCGACCATGGATTTCTTAGCCATATCTCTCTCTCCCCTGCGATCAGCTGTTGAAGGGCATGTTGAAATGCTTCAACAGCGCTTTCGCTTCCGCGTCGGTCTTCGCGGTGGTGCAGATGACGATGTCCATACCCCAAACTTCGTCGACTTTATCGAAGTTGATTTCGGGGAATACGATGTGTTCCTTGAGGCCGGTGGCATAGTTGCCGCGACCATCGAACGACTTGCCCGACACGCCGCGGAAGTCGCGGATACGGGGCATAGCAACGGTGATCAGACGATCAAGGAATTCATACATGCGGTCGCCGCGCAGGGTAACCTTGGCGCCCAGCGGCATGTCTTCGCGAACGCGGAAACCTGCGATGGATTTCTTGGCCTTGGTCACGACAGCCTTTTGACCAGCGATGGTCGAAAGGTCTTCCTGAGCCGACTTGGCTTTCTTGCTGTCACGAACAGCTTCTGCGCCGCAGCCGATGTTCAGAACGATTTTGTCCAGACGCGGGATCTGCATGTCGTTCTTATAGGCGAACTCTTCTTTCAGAGCAGCCTTGATCGTCGCAGCATAAGCAGTCTTGAGACGCGGGGTGTAGTTTGCAGTATCGAGCATTAGATCACGTCTCCCGTGGTCTTGGCGAAACGAACCTTCTTGTCGCCTTCCATACGGAAACCGACGCGGGTTGCTTTGCCATTGGCATCGACGATAGCGAGGTTCGACAGCTGGATCGGCATCGCCTTGGGCGTGCGGCCACCTTGGGTCGACTGGCTTTGCTTGACGTGGCGGATCGCGATGTTCAGGCCATCAACGATTGCCTTGCCAGCCTTGGGGTCCACCGACGAAATCTCGCCAGTTTTGCCTTTGTCCTTGCCGGTGAGCACGACGACTTTGTCGCCTTTACGGAGTTTCGCAGCCATTACAGCACCTCCGGAGCAAGCGAGATGATTTTCATGAAGTT
>Ga0102812_10001273_pt1 | contig 17545 bp, 16 predicted proteins | sample ColrivemetaGS713_FD_79334 | JGI IMG/M metagenome (GOLD analysis project Ga0102812, IMG submission 79334) | Estuarine microbial communities from the Columbia River estuary - Flood tide ETM metaG S.713 | ecosystem: Environmental > Aquatic > Marine > Intertidal zone > Estuary | place: USA... | reverse complement strand
GTATAACCGTGATATTCTGCTCCTAAATCCATTAAAATTAAATTAGAATCTCCAATTTCTGTTTTATTATTATCAACATAATGCAAAATACAACCATTATTACCTGCTCCTACAATTGATGGATAGCCTTCAAATTCAGCTCCATATTTTTTATAAATAAATTCATGTACACCCTGAGCTTCAGTTTCAGACATATTTGAATGCATTGCCTTCATCATTTCTAATTGTCCAATTGCTGAAATCTCAACAGCTTTTTTTAATAAGACTAATTCTTCTTTAGTTTTAATTTCTCTTAATGAAGCCATAAAACTTTTTAAAGTTTTTGTGTCAATCCTTTTTTTAGTTTCATTATACATTTTATCATCAGAAGTATTTTCAATAAATTCATAATTGAACGATACTTTCTCCTTAAAAATCTTTATTAAATCAAATAAATCTGCAGTATTATCTGTATCACGAACATCATTTTTAAACTGTTCAAATAAAATTTTATCAAATTTAGAAAAGTCAATTTTAAAACTGGAAAAATCATTTCCATTGTATGCAACTCTAAATCCTAAATTATCCTGAACACCTGTTACACCTAGTCTTGTGCCAGTCCACATTTCAGCACGTTCATTGCGTTCTTGAACAAATAAAACTTCATTAAAGTTTTGATTATTAATTGTTTGAATGTCTTTAAAAATTAATAATAATGCGTGAGGTTCTTTATAGCCAGTTAAATAATAAAAATTTGGATCTTGGTGAAATACATATTCTACATCATTTGATCTATTTCTAACTGCATTTGCAAAAAATACAGCTACACTATTTTTAGGTAATAATTTTCTTAGTTCTTCTCGCCTTTCAATATGAAATTCTTTACTTAAATAATCTTCTGGTAAAAAATTATTTTGAGCATTTAAAATAAATGAACATAATAGAATAAATACAAAATTTAATTTCATATTGCTGTTTTTAAGAATGTTTTCAAATATAATTAATTTTAAATAAGCATTGTTAAAGTATTTTAAATTGTAAATAGCATATTAAAAAGATAAATTAATACCAATGCAATCGTTCAATAATTAGTATTTTTGTTCAAAATTAATTTTAAATGAAAAATACTGCATTAACTCATATTCACGAAGCTTTAGGTGCAAAAATGGTACCATTTGCAGGCTACAATATGCCTGTACAATATGAAGGAATTAATATAGAACACGAAACTGTTAGAAACAGTGTTGGTGTTTTTGATGTTTCTCATATGGGTGAATTTTATTTAAAGGGAAAAAATGCTTTAGCATTGATTCAAAAAGTAACTTCAAATGATGCTTCATTATTACATGATGGAAAAGTACAATATAGTTGCATGCCAAATAACGATGGTGGAATTGTAGATGACTTATTAGTGTATAGAATTGGTAATGAAGAATATATGTTAGTTGTAAATGCTTCTAATATTGAAAAAGATTGGAACTGGATTTCTTCTCATAATACTTTTGGAGTTGAAATGATTAATAATTCAGATGAAATGTCTCTACTTGCTATTCAAGGACCAGATGCTGCCGAAGCTATGCAATCTTTAACAAAGTTGGATTTATTTAAAATGAAATATTACAATTTTGAAATTGGCACTTTTGCTGGAGTAGAAAATGTAATTGTTTCTGCTACTGGATATACTGGCTCAGGCGGTTTTGAAATTTATTTTAAAAATGACAATGCTGAAAAAATTTGGAATGCAGTTTTTAAAGCTGGTGAAAAGTTTGGAATTAAGCCAATTGGTTTAGCTGCCAGAGACACATTGCGTTTAGAAATGGGTTTTTGTTTGTATGGAAATGATATAAACGACACTACTTCTCCTATAGAAGCTGGTTTAGGATGGATTACTAAATTCACAAAAGATTTTATTAATTCTGAAAACTTAAAAAAACAAAAGGAAGAAGGAATTGTAAATAAATTAATTGCTTTTGAAATTTCAGACAAAGGAATTCCTCGTCATGGTTATGAAATTGTTAATGATAAAGGTGAAATTATTGGTGAAGTAACTTCTGGAACAATGAGCCCTTCATTAAAAAAAGGAATTGGAATGGGATATGTACCTAAAGAATTAAGTAAAATTGGTTCAGAAATATTTATTCAAGTTAGAAATAAAGCAATTCCAGCGGTAGTTGTAAAATTACCTTTTTATAAAGGGTAATTAAAAAAAATATTTAAAAGAGGCTGTTTGTAAAAAACTAAGACTCGTCATTCTGAATTTATTTCAGAATCTCATCATATTAATTATCAATAAATGAGGGAACCTGAATCAAGTTCAGGTTGACGTAAATTTCACTTTACAAACAACCTCTTTTTTGGTTTATAAATTAAAATTCTCAGGAATTTTTCCTTTAACTCCTTTATAAAACTCATAAAAATTATTAAAATCATTTTCCACACTATCAGTTAAGTAATAAGGTTCTGCAATTTTAACTACTTTCTTACCAAAATCTAATGTTGCCATAACAATAGGCACATTTGCACCTTTAGCAATGTAATAAAATCCTGTTTTCCATTCATCTATTCTTTTTCTGGTTCCTTCAGGAGATAATGCTAAAATAAAATTTTCATTAACATTAAAAACATTCACAATTGCTTCCACCTTATTTGTGCTCTCGCTTCTATTCACTGGAGTTCCTCCTAACCATCTAAAAATAAATCCAAAAGGCGGCTTAAATAATGAAGCTTTCCCAATATAATTTATTGGTGTTTGTTGTATCCATTTCACCAAAATACCCAAAGGAAAATCTTGCCAATGCGTATGAGGTGCGGCAATAATCACATATTTTTTTAAATGTTTAGGGAAATTCCCTTCAATTTTCCATCCTAAAATTGTAATCAATAAAAATTTTGCAAATAATCTCATAATGTTGTTAATAACTACATTCTTATTTTTTTAATAGGAGTTATTATGGCAAATATAAAAATACTAATTTAGTAAACTAATTAAATTTGAAATGACAGCAACTTTTTTATATTTTTTAATAGCTATTATTTGTTTAATTCTTGGCTTTGTTATTGGTAAATTATTAACTAAAAATACGTTAGAAAAATTAACTTCTGAACTTGAAATAAGAAATAAACTATTACTTGAAGAAAAAGAAATTAATAAGCTTAATTTCAATAGTTTAAATGAAGAAAATAATGTTTTAAATAAAGAAAAACATGAAATAGATTTAAGGTTAACTCAAAAGCTTTCTGAATACGCTAATTTAGAAGAAAAACTAAAAGAAAATAAAGCTGAAGTTGAAAAATTACAAGAAAAATTTACCAAAGATTTTGAAATTTTAGCTTCGAAAATATTAGAAGAAAAATCTTCAAAATTCACTGAACAAAATAAAGAAAACTTAAAAAATATTTTAAATCCTCTTCAAGAAAAGATTCAAACTTTTGAAAAAAAAGTGGAGGAGACTCATAAAGAAAGTATTGATTATCACGCAGCTTTACGTCAACAAATTGTAGGTTTAAAAGATTTAAACCTACAAATGAGTAAAGAAACTATTAACCTAACAAAAGCATTAAAAGGTGACAGTAAAATGCAAGGAAATTGGGGCGAATTGGTATTAGAACGTGTGTTAGAAAAATCTGGTTTAGAGAAAGATAGTGAGTATTTTGTTCAACAGAGCTTTATAAATGAAGAAGGAAAAAGAATAATGCCTGATGTTGTTATTCATTTACCAGACGATAAGAAAATGATTATTGACTCTAAAGTATCATTAACTGCTTATGAACAATATATAAATGCTGATGACGATGCTGAAAAAGCACAATCTATAAAGGAACACGTAAACTCTTTAAAAAGGCATATTGAACAGTTAAGTGATAAAAAATATGAAGATATTTATAAAATTGACTCTCCAGATTTTGTGTTGCTTTTTATACCAATTGAACCTGCATTTGCAGTAGCTTTAAATCATGACAACCAGCTATATAATAAAGCCTTCGAAAAAAATATTGTAATTGTTACTCCTACTACACTTTTAGCCACTTTAAGAACCATAGATAGTATGTGGAACAATGAAAAACAGCAAAGAAATGCTATAGAAATTGCACTTCAAGCTGGAAGGCTATATGATCAATTTGTTAATTTAACAGATGATTTAATTAAAGTTGGAAATCAATTAAAAACTGTTCAAGGTTCATATGATGGAACTATGAAAAAACTAACTGGAGCAGGCAATTTGATTAAGAAAGTTGAAACTATTAGAAAACTTGGAGCAAAAGGAACTAAAAATTTTAATGACAGATTGCTGGAAAGAGCTTCAGAAGATGATGATTAATATAAAATAAAAACCTGCGAATTGCAGGTTTTTATTTTATAACAACAATGCTACTTTTTCAATACTTTTTCTAAAATTACATCTTTATTAATTTTTCTAGTGCAAAAATACCAATCTTTACACTCCATATCTTCTTTACCTTGCATTCTGTTTTCTGCAGTTCCACAGGAGCCCGCAGGACCAATAATTACATCATCACCAGGATACCAATCGGCCGGAGTAGCAACACCAAAAGCATCTGCTGCTTGTAATGCTACAATTACTCTATACAATTCATCAAAGTTTCTTCCTAAACTAAGTGGATAATAAATAATTGCTCTAATTATTCCTTTTGGGTCAACAAAAAAAACAGCTCTTACAGCCTTTGTGGAAGCTTCATTTGGTTGAATCATTCCATATTTTTGAGCAACTTCCATAGTAATGTCTTCAATTAATGGGAATTTCACTTCCACATTCTTCATTCCTTTGTATTCAATTTTATCTTTTATGGAACGAAGCCATGCAATATGGCTATACAATCCATCAATAGACAAACCTACTAACTTGCAATTTGCTTTTAAAAATTTTTCTTCTAGTGTTGCAAACGTCATAAATTCTGACGTACAAACTGGTGTGAAATCTGCTGGATGACTAAATAATATTACCCAATCTCCTTTATAATCATTTGGAAAATGAATATTCCCTTGTGTAGTAACGGCTTTAAATTCAGGAGCTTTATCCCCTATTCTTGGCATTGAAGTAATTTCTTGTTGTGTTTCCATTTTAATAAATTTAAGATTATTAAGGTAAATACCTAATTAATAAAATTACCGAATGTTAGTTAAACAATTGTAACTAATATCACTTATTAAAATTTAAAATGCGGAAAAAAAATCCCGCACTAGGGCGGGATAATTATAAATATTGTAAGTATTAAAATTTAAATAAAGGCCTGTGAGACATCATTTTATTTACTTTTTCTGCAACACCTTCTAAAATTGCATCATTCTCAAAATTTTCAATTACTTCATTAATTAATTCAACAATAGCAACCATATCTTCCTCTTTTAATCCACGTGTAGTAACAGCTGCTGTACCAATACGAATACCTGAAGTAACAAAAGGTGATTTATCATCAAATGGCACCATATTTTTATTTACAGTAATATCAGCTTTTACTAAAGCATTTTCAGCATCTTTACCACTTAAATTTTTGTTTCTTAAGTCAATTAGCATACAGTGATTGTCAGTTCCACCAGAAATAATTTGATATCCTTTACTTACCAATGCTTCAGCCATTGCTGCTGCATTTTTCTTAACTTGAATTTGATAATGTAAAAAATTATCAGTTAACGCTTCACCAAAAGCAACAGCTTTTGCAGCAATAACATGTTCTAACGGACCTCCCTGATTTCCAGGAAAAACAGCAGAGTCAATTAAACTTGACATTTTTTTAAGTGTTCCATTTTTTAATGTTAAGCCGAACGGATTGTCAAAATCTTTTCCAATCATAATAATTCCGCCACGTGGCCCACGCAATGTTTTATGAGTTGTTGTAGTTACAAAATGGCAATGCGGAATTGGATCGTTTAAAATTCCTTTAGCAATTAAGCCTGCTGGATGCGAAATATCAGCCAAAAGCAATGCTCCTACTGAATCAGCAATTGCTCTAAATCTCTTAAAATCTATATCTCTTGAATATGCAGAAGCTCCAGCAATAATTAATTTTGGCTTTTCAATTTCTGCAGTTTCCTGAATTTTATCATAATTTAAAACACCTGTTTCTTTTTCAACTCCATAAAATGAAGTTTTATATAATTTACCAGAAAAGTTAACTGGAGAACCATGCGTTAAATGCCCTCCGTGAGACAAATCAAAACCTAAAATTTTATCTCCAGGATTTAAAACCGCCTGATAAACTGCTGCATTTGCCTGAGAACCTGAATGAGGCTGTACATTAACATATTCAGCTCCAAATAATTCTTTTGCTCGATCAATAGCAATTTGTTCAACTATATCAACAACTTCGCAACCGCCATAATAACGTTTATTAGGGTAACCCTCAGCGTATTTATTTGTTAAAACAGAACCCATCGCTTCCATAACTTGCTCACTTACAAAGTTTTCCGAAGCAATTAATTCTAATCCGTTTATTTGTCTTTCTTTTTCGTCTTCTATTAAATCGAAGATAATTTGATCACGTTGCATTGTTGTCTAATTTTTATAAAAAGTTAAAATAAGTGCAAAAATACTAATTTCATTTTGCATTTAATAAGAAACTTCTATATTTGGTAAGAATAAAAAAATAACTATTTAAATAGTTCACACAATATGCAAATTTCAGCAAACAATCCAAACAGAAAATCGTGGCTTCCAGTAAGTGAAGGTTCAGATTTCCCAATTCAAAATATTCCTTTTGGGGTATTTATAACAAGAGACGATATTATTACTATAGGTACTAGAATAGGCGAATATGTAATTGACTTAGGCGCATTTCATCAATTAGGATATTTTAAAGGAATTCCTTTAACAGATGATATGTTTATGCAAGATTCATTGAACGACTTTATTTCTGACGGTAGAAAAACCTGGAGATTAGTTAGAAATAGAATTGCAGATGTATTTGATGCCAAAAACCCAGCATTAAGAGATGAATTAAAACACAGGGATATTATTATTTTCAACATTAATGAAGTTGAAATGTTATTACCTATAAATGTTGGTGATTATACGGATTTTTATTCAAGTAAAGAGCACGCTACAAACGTAGGGCTAATGTTTAGAGGGAAAGAAAATGCTTTAATGCCAAATTGGCTTCATGTTCCTGTAGGTTATCATGGAAGAGCTTCTTCAATAATTGTTTCTGGCACTAATATTAGAAGACCTTATGGTCAAACACTTCCTTTAGGGGAAGAAAATCCAATATTTGGTCCTTCTAAAAAAGTAGATATGGAGCTTGAAATGGCTTTTATAACTACTGATGCCAATAATTTAGGAGAACCTATTCCTGTTGACGAAGCTAGTGAATACATTTTTGGCATGGTTTTATTTAATGATTGGAGCGCAAGAGATATTCAAAAATGGGAATATGTTCCATTAGGACCTTTTATGGGGAAAAACTTTGCTTCTACCATTTCTCCTTGGATAGTAACTATGGATGCTTTAGAGCCTTTTAGATGTGAAAGCCCTAAAAAAGAAATTAAACCACTTCCCTATTTACAACAAAAAAGAAAAGATACTAGTTTTGATATAAAATTACAAGCATACTTAAATACTGGTAATGGTGAAGAAAATCTTTTAACAGAGACCAATTTTAAATACATGTATTGGTCTATGTCACAACAATTAGCGCACCATACTGTTAATGGTTGTAATGTAAGAGCTGGAGATTTAATGGGTAGCGGAACAATTTCTGGTCCAACAAAAGATAGTTTTGGCTCAATGTTAGAACTTACTTGGGGAGGAAAAGAACCTATAATTTTAGAAGATGGTAGTTCAAGAACTTTTTTTAATGATGGAGATATAGTAAGTTTAACAGGTTATTGTTCAAAAGATAATGTTAGAATTGGATTTGGTAATTGTACTGGAAAGTTATTACCACCTGTAAAATATAAATTCCCAATATAAAATACTTAATTTTAAATAAAATAGCCCTAAAAATGAGTTTTTAGGGCTATTTTATTTAATTTTGAATTTTAACTGTTCTCACAAAACACAACTCATATTATATGTTTAAAAAAATACTTTTAATAGGTTTTATTATTTCTGCTTCAAGTTGCTCTAGTGTTAAAAAAACACAGGAGGCAATTAATTATGGAAATTATGATGAAGCAATACAAATTGCTGTTAAAGAATTAAGAAACAACAAAACAAAAAAAGGAAATCAGGAATATGTTGTTATGCTTGAAGAAGCTTTTTCAAAAGCTACTGCAAAAGATTTAGAATCAATTTTATTCTTAAAAAAAGATGGAAATTCAGCAAATCTAGAAATAATTTACAATACTTATTTAACATTGAAAAACAGACAGGAATTAATTAAACCATTACTTCCACTGCCTATTCATTCTAAAGCAAGAAATGCTAAATTTTCTTTTACGGATTATTCAAATGAAATTTTAACGGCCAAAACAAAATTATCTGAATATCTATATTCATCAGCCAAAAAATTATTATTTTCTTCATCAAATAAAATGGATTACAGGGATGCTTTTAATGATTTAAGTTATCTAGATAAAATTAATCCAAATTATAAGGATACTCGTTCTTTAATAGATGAAGCCCATTTTAAAGGAACAAATTTTGTGTTTGTCACACTTCAAAATATATCAGACAAAGTAATTCCAATGCGTTTAGAAGAAGATTTATTAAATTTTGACACTTATAAATTGAATGATTTATGGACTATATATCATAACAAAGAGCAAGCTAAAACTAATTATGATTTTAAAATTGAAATTAATTTTAGAGAAATAAATATTTCACCAGAACAAGTTCGCGAGAAACAAGTTATTAAAGAAAAACAAGTTGTGGATGGATGGAAATATTTAGTTGATAAAAATGGAAATACCGTAAAAGACAGCTTAGGAAAAGCTATTAAAGTAGATAAATTTAAAACTATAACTTGTAAAGTTGACGAAATTACTCAGTTTAAATCGGTTCAAGTTGTTGGACAAATTAAATATTTAGACTTAGGAGCCAATCAACTTATAAAAAGTTTCCCTCTTGCAAGCGAGTATATTTTTGAGCATAGATATGCAACATATAGCGGTGATAAAAATGCACTTGAAAAAGAATATTTAAATTTACTCACCTATAAATATGTTCAATTTCCTAGCAATGAGCAAATGATTTTTGATAGCAGTGAAGACTTAAAAAATAGAATTAAAAATATTGTCACTCAAAATAAGTTCAATTTTTGAATTGAATTTTAATATTTTATAAAAAGGATGATTGAAAATTTTCAATCATCCTTTTTATTTAGACTTTACTATATCTTTAATTTTAGTAGCCTGAATATCACCATGTGAAGCATTGTAAATTATAACACCATTTTTTACAAGTATAAGCTGTGGAGATTGATGTATTAAACTAAATGTTTTAGATACATCATTTGAAAGTTCTCGAAAATTTAATAAATCTAAATAATACATATCAATTTCATCTTCTGATAAATTGAATTCACTTTCAAAATTTTTAAGTACCATTCTGCTAATTCCACATCTTGTACTGTGCTTAAAAACAGCAACAAACTTAGCAGTTGAATTTAATTTAATGGATTCTAATTGAGCACTATTTGTTAAAGCTATCCAATTCATCTTCTTATTATTTTAAAGTCAAATTGTCTGTAAATCCCTCATAAACAAGACAAAATGACTTATTTTAATCAATAATCTATAATGGAATATTTTTTGACCGCACAAATATAAAGACAATTAAAATAAAACGTTATGAACTTTAATAAATTAACAATAAAATCTCAAGAAGCAGTTCAGCAAGGACAGCAAATTGCTCAAAATTACGGACACCAACAAATTGAAAATTCACATATATTAAAAGGAATTTTTGAAGTTGATGAAAATGTAATTCCTTTTATTTTAAATAAACTAGGAGTTAATATAGGATTGCTTAAATCATTAATTGATAAAACTTTAGAAAGTTATTCAAAAGTTTCAGGAGGAGAAATTTCCCTTTCTAGAAATACATCAAAAATGTTTAGTATAGCAACAGATGAAGCTAAAAAAATGAACGATGAATTTGTTTCTATTGAACATTTGCTAATAGCAATTTTAAACACAAAAGATACAACTTCCCAAATACTAAAAGATCAAGGAATTAGTGAAAAAGAATTAAAATTAGCTATTGAAGAATTACGCAAAGGAAGTAACGTAACTTCGCAAAGTGCCGAAGAAACATACAATTCTTTAAATAAGTATGCTCGAAATTTAAATCAATTAGCCAAGGATGGTAAATTAGATCCGGTAATAGGTAGAGATGAAGAAATTAGGCGAATTCTACAAATTTTATCTCGTAGAACAAAAAATAATCCAATGCTTGTTGGAGAGCCTGGAACAGGAAAAACTGCTATTGCTGAAGGATTAGCGCATAGAATTATAAAAGGAGATATTCCTGAAAACTTAAAGGATAAACAAATTTATTCTTTGGATATGGGAGCTCTTATAGCAGGTGCTAAATATAAAGGCGAATTTGAAGAACGCCTAAAATCTGTTGTAAAAGAAGTAACTTCTGCTGAAGGTGAAATTGTGTTATTTATTGATGAAATTCACACATTAGTTGGTGCAGGAGGTGGACAAGGCGCTATGGATGCTGCTAACATTTTAAAACCTGCTTTGGCTCGTGGTGAGCTGAGAGCTATTGGTGCAACTACTTTAGATGAATATCAAAAATATTTTGAAAAGGACAAAGCGCTTGAAAGAAGGTTTCAAAAAGTAATTGTAGATGAACCAGATACAGAAAGTGCTATTTCAATTTTACGTGGAATAAAAGAAAAATATGAAAATCATCATAAAGTACAAATTAAAGATGATGCAATAATTGCTGCAGTAGAATTATCTCAACGCTATATTTCAAACAGATTTTTACCTGACAAGGCCATTGATTTAATGGATGAAGCAGCAGCTAAATTACGTATGGAAATTAATTCAAAACCAGAGGAATTAGATGTTTTGGATAGAAAAATTATGCAAATTGAAATAGAAATTGAAGCAATTAAGCGTGAAAAAGATGAAAAAAAATTAGGGAATTTAAAAGAAGAATTGGCTAATTTAAAAGAAAAAAGAAACGAGATAAACGCCAAATGGGTTAGTGAAAAAGAATTAGTAGATACTATTCAAACTCATAAAGAAGCAATAGAGAACTTTAAGTTAGAAGCTGAACGTGCTGAGCGTGAAGGTGATTATGGAAAAGTAGCTGAAATTAGATATGGAAAAATAAAGGAAGCTCAAGAAAAATTAGATAAACTTCAAAAAGAATTGGCAGAAAACCAAAGTACTGCTTTAATTAAAGAAGAAGTAACAAGAGATGATATTGCTGAAGTTGTAGCAAAATGGACAGGAATTCCTGTAAGCAAAATGTTGCAAACAGAACGTGAAAAATTATTATTGTTGGAAGATGAACTACATAACAGAGTTGTAGGTCAAGAAGAAGGAATTCAGGCTGTTGCTGATGCTGTGAGAAGATCAAGAGCCGGATTGCAAGATTCAAAAAAACCAATTGGAACTTTCTTGTTTTTAGGAACAACTGGCGTTGGTAAAACTGAACTTGCAAAAGCACTTGCAGAATATTTATTTGATGATGAAAATTCGTTAACAAGAATTGATATGAGCGAATATCAAGAACGTCATTCGGTAAGCAGATTAGTTGGTGCACCTCCTGGTTATGTTGGTTATGATGAAGGTGGGCAATTAACTGAAGCTGTTAGAAGAAAACCTTATTCTGTTATTTTGTTAGATGAAATTGAAAAAGCGCATCCAGATACTTTTAATATTTTATTACAAGTATTAGATGAAGGAAGATTAACCGACAATAAAGGTAGATTGGCCAATTTCAGAAATACAATTATAATTATGACTTCAAATATGGGTTCTCATATTATTCAGGAACGATTTGAAAAAATAGATATGACGAATAGAGATGCTATAACTGAATCCACCAAATTAGAAGTAGTCACTTTATTAAGACAAACTATTAGGCCAGAGTTTATAAATAGAATTGATGAAATAATTATGTTTACTCCCTTAAATAAAGAAGAAATTAAACAAATTGTAAAAATTCAATTAAATGGGCTGATAAAAATGTTAAGTGAACAAGATATTAAAATTGAATACACAGAAGATCTAATTGAAGCACTTGCAGAGAAAGGTTACGACCCACAATTTGGTGCCAGACCTGTAAAAAGAGTTATTCAAAAAGAGGTGCTTAATGAACTTTCAAAAGAAATTCTTTCAGGAAGAATAACTTCAACAAGTCACATTTTACTAGATGCTTTTGATGATAAAATAGTATTTAGGAATAAATAATTGAGTAAAATATATTCAAAACCTCTTTATGTTTTTATTTCATAAAGAGGTTTTTTATGTATATTGTATTACTAATTTAACTTTATGAAAAATCTATTTCTTATTGCCTTATTTTTTTCTTTGAACATTTTTGCTCAGGAAACAAAACCTACAACGTATTACTTTATAAGACACGCTGAAAAAGTTCAAAAATCAACTAATGATAACCCTGATCTTACCAAAAAAGGAAAAAAAAGAGCTGTTTATTGGAGTGAAGTATTTCAACATGTAAATTTTGATATGATATTTTCAACTAATTATAAAAGAACTATTGCAACTGCATCTCCTACTGCTATAAGCAAAAAATTAAAAATTAAGTTGTATGATGCTAAAAAATTATATTCAAAAGATTTTAAAGAAAAAACAAGGGGTAAAACGATTTTAATTGTTGGGCATAGCAATACTACACCTCAATTTGTAAATAAAATTATTGGCAAACAAAAATACCATGAAATAAATGAATCTAATAATTCCAATTTATATATTTTAACAATTTCAGAAAATTTAAAAAGTAGTATTTTATTAAAGATTCCTTTTGAAAAATAGTAATTATTTCAATTTATAATTCTTATATGTTTTAGGTTCATTTTATAGTATATTTGCACTCTTATGCAGAAGAATATTAACATAAAAAATAAAAAAGCTCGTTTTGAATACGAGATTTTAGACAAATATATTGCAGGAATTCAATTAACTGGAACTGAAATAAAATCTATTCGTGAAAGCAAAGCCAGAATAACTGAAAGCTTTTGTGAGTTCAACGAAAAGGGAGAATTATTTGCTATTAATATGTATATTGAAGAATACCTCTATGGCCACGCATTTAATCATAGTCCTAAAAGTGAACGTAAGTTACTTTTAAATAAAAATGAATTAAAAAAATTACAAAAGGAAGTTCAAAATATAGGTTTAACCATTGTTCCTTTACGACTATTTTTAACGGATAAAGGTTGGGCAAAATTAGAAATTGCTCTTTGTAGAGGTCGAAAAAATTATGATAAACGTGAAAACATTAAATCACGAGAAAATAAAGTTAATTTAGATAGAATAAAAAAGAATTTTAATTAAATAAATAATGCAGTTATCCGCTTTTTTAAATTTAATAAGATGGAAAAACTTGCTCCTTATTTTATACACACAACTTGCAATTAAGTATTCATTTTTAACTACCTTTTCAACTGAAACTAACCTAACTTCATTTCAATTTATAACACTTGTTTTAGCAGTGATTTGTATTACTGCTGCTGGTTATATTATAAATGATATTTATGATGTTGAAGCTGATATTATTAACAAACCTAAAAAATTAATTATCACAAAATACTTTCCAGTTGAAACTGCTAAAAAATTATATTTTTACACCAATACAATTGGTGTTTCTTTAGGTGTTTTAATTAGTTTAAATATTCAAAAACCAAGTTTGTCTTTCATATTTATTGTTGCTGCACTTCTCCTCTATTATTATTCAAAAAAATTAAAATCATTACCTTTAATTGGTAATTTTGTGGTAGCAAGTTTAGTTACTCTTAACATTTTAATATTAATAATTTTCGATTTAACCAATTCGTTTTTTAGCAACAATTATTTTGTTATAACTACAATTTTAATAGTTTCCTTTTTTGCTTTTTGTATAAATTTAATTCGAGAAATAATTAAAGATATTGAAGATATAAATGGGGATTATGCTCTTCATATGAATACTTTACCAATTTTATTAGGAAGAAAAAGAACAAAATATATTGCAACAATATTAAGTGTTTTTCCTTTAATAATTTTAGCTCTTTTTGTAGCTTTTTATTCTGAAGAATTTAGAGCTACATCAGCTTATACTGTTATCTTTATCATTTTACCTTTACTTTATATAACGTTAAAGTTGCCTAAAACAAGTACCAAAAAAGGGTTTCATAAATTAAGTAATATATTAAAAATAGTGATGTTTTTTGGTGTCAATATTTTTATTGTTTTATCTATTTCAAAATAAGTTATGTTGTCAAATAAATTTAAAAACAATACAATTATTCTTGGTTCAGCTTCCCCAAGACGTCAGGAATTATTCAAAGAATTAAATATTCCTTTTACAATTAAAATTAAATCTGTTGAAGAAATTTACCCTTCAAATTTAAAGGGCGAAGAAATAACAAATTTTCTAGCCTTATTAAAAGCAAATGCATTCAATAATGACATCAATGAAAATGATATTATTATTACCTCAGACACTATTGTTTGGCTAAAAGATGAAGCTTTAGAAAAACCTAAAAATAAGGTACATGCCATTGAAATACTTCAAAAATTATCTGGTGAAAGTCATGAGGTAATTACTTCCGTTTGTATAAAAACAATCAACAAATTAATAACATTCTCTGATATAACAATTGTGAATTTTAAAAAACTTTCTTTAGAAGAAATTAACTATTATGTTGAAAATTATAAGCCATATGACAAAGCTGGAGCATACGGAATTCAAGAATGGATAGGTTTTATAGGTGTTACAAGTATTAAAGGTAGCTATTTTAATGTAATGGGTTTACCTGTTAACAAATTATATGAAGAATTAAATAAATTGTAGGAAGTACTCATTAATAATCATTATTTTTGAACCGTTTTAACACATATCAAATGAAGAAATATACATTTACAGAAAAGAAAGATACCAGATCAGGATTTGGTGCAGGTTTGGCAGAATTAGGTAGAACAAACCCTAATGTTGTAGCACTTTGTGCAGATTTAATTGGCTCTTTAAAAATGGAGAAATTTATTGAAGAAAACCCTGAAAGATTCTTTCAAATTGGAATTGCGGAAGCAAATATGATAGGGATAGCAGCTGGTTTAACCATTGGAGGTAAAATCCCATTTACAGGTACTTTCGCAAACTTTTCTACAGGTAGAGTTTATGATCAAATTCGTCAATCTGTTGCATATTCTGATAAAAATGTAAAAATATGTGCTTCACATGCTGGTTTAACCTTAGGTGAAGATGGTGCAACTCATCAAATTTTAGAAGATATTGGGTTAATGAAAATGTTACCAGGTATGACAGTTATTAATACTTGCGACTATAATCAAACTAAAGCGGCTACAATTGCAATTGCAGACCATCATGGTCCTGTTTATTTACGTTTTGGACGTCCAGTTGTTCCTGTATTTATGCCAGAAAATGAAAAGTTCAAAATTGGAAAAGCAATTCAATTAACGGAAGGAACCGATGTAACTATAGTTGCTACTGGTCATTTAGTTTGGGAAGCGTTACAAGCTAGTGAACAATTAGAAGCAATGGGAATTAGTGCTGAAGTAATTAATATTCATACTATTAAGCCTTTAGATGAAGATGCTATTTTAAAATCTGTAGCAAAAACTGGATGTATAGTAACGGCTGAAGAACACAATATTATTGGTGGTTTAGGAGAAAGTGTTTCACGAGTTTTGGTTCAAAATAAATTAGTACCTCAAGAATTTGTAGCAGTAAATGATAGTTTTGGTGAATCAGGAACACCTGCTCAACTCATGGAAAAGTACAATTTAAATGATAAAGCAATAGTTAAAGCTGCCCAAAAGGTTATTTCTAGAAAATAAAGGCATAATTATTGCGTTAAAAAGTGGTATAACATTAAAATTATTTTTATGAATAAATTAATTTCAATTTTTAGTACCACTTTTTTATTTCTATCAATTTCTATAACCGCACAAAGTAATTTTGGATTAAAAGGAGGTTATAGCTACAACTCAAATGGAAATTTAAAAGAGTTTACTTCAGAAACTAATTCAATTATTAAGGATAAAGGAAAAACTAAGTCAGGTTATAATATAGGTTTTTATGGAAAAATTGATTTAGGAGAATTGTATATTCGCCCTGAATTAATTTACACCAAAACTACAAGTGAATATGTTTTAAATTCTGTGAATCAGGATTTTGAAATTTCAAAAATTGACACACCCCTTTTAATAGGAGTAGAAGTAATTGGACCTATAAGTGTGTTTGCAGGCCCATCATTTCAATATATTTTAGATAATAAATTAAAAGGAATTGATTTGCAAAAAGTTGAAGATGAATTTACCGTTGGACTAAACATTGGTGTAGGATTACAACTTGGAAGATTGGGTTTAGATGTTAGATATGAAAGAGGTTTAAATTCTAATGAAGCTGAATTTACATCTAACAACACAAGCTTTAGATTAGACACAAGACCTGAACAATTAATTTTTAACATTTCTTATAGCTTCACAAAAATAAATAAGTAATATTTTATCATTTTTTTGTAAAATATTTTTAATTTTTTTTAAGCCAAAATTATTTTTTTGTTGAATTAATTTTATAATTCAATTAAAGATTTTATATTTATATTCAATTGCTAAATAATTTAAAATCAAACTCATGAGAAAAAAACCCCAACTCATCTTAATTGTGTTCGCACTTTTAACACACAGTATAACAGCTCAAGATTATAGCATTGGATTAAAAGGAGGTGCTAATTATAATAATATTGGAGAATTTTATTCTATTGGTGGGTCTATAGCCACCGGTACTCCAAATGAAACTTTTACAGCCAACAATGAAATTGGTTATCAATTTGGACTTTTTTTTAAAGTTGATTATAGTGGCTTTTTTATTCAACCTGAAGTAAACTACGTAACCTTAAAGAATTCTTATGATTTTCCTACAAAAATAGCTGAATGGAATGCAAAACAAATTGATGTTCCCTTACTTGTAGGTTATAGAGTTTACAACCCAGTTTCTATTTATGCAGGTCCTGTTTTTAGTTTTATTTCTGAAACAACTATGGATGGTTGGGAAGAAGATTCTTCATATGCTGATCCATTTACATATAATGAGTTTTCTACAAGTATTTGTGCTGGAATTTTAGTTGATTTTGGTAAAGTTGGAATTGATTTTAGATATCAATATGGTATAACTAAAGTAGAAGAACAACGACTAGATATGATTAAAACCTATAATGGATATGGCGTTAATTTAGGTGACTTATTAGAATACAATCCAAGTCAAATTTCAATTGCTATTCATTTTAAATTTTTTAACAGTGATAGTGCTGGAAAAAGAACAAGATCATCAGGAAGTGGTTGGAGAAACCATAAAAATCTATAAAAAAATAGCTTCTCAATATTGAGAAGCTATTTTTTTATACTATTATTTTAAGGCTCTTAATTATCTTTATCTAAATAATTTGGAATCCCATCTCC
>Ga0102812_10001270_pt1 | contig 17571 bp, 10 predicted proteins | sample ColrivemetaGS713_FD_79334 | JGI IMG/M metagenome (GOLD analysis project Ga0102812, IMG submission 79334) | Estuarine microbial communities from the Columbia River estuary - Flood tide ETM metaG S.713 | ecosystem: Environmental > Aquatic > Marine > Intertidal zone > Estuary | place: USA... | reverse complement strand
CTTATAAAGCTGCAAATCAAAATTACGATATTGTAAAAACTGGTTCAACTAGTGGATTGGGAAATTCAGCAAATACATTAATTCGATCCACAGTTTCAGGAATGGTTTTAGAAATGCCTGTTGAAGTTGGAAATCAAGTAATTGAAAGTAATACTTTTAATGAAGGAACTACAATTGCTGCATTGGCAGATGTAAATAAAATGATTTTTGAAGGAAAAGTTGATGAATCTGAAATTGGAAAAATTAAAGAAGGTTTACCACTAGAAATTACTGTTGGAGCTATTGAAAACAAGAAATTTGATGCAGTATTAGATTATATCGCTCCAAAAGGAAAATTAGAAAATGGCGCTGTTCAGTTTGAAATTAAGGGAACTTTACAAAAACAAGATACTACATTTATAAGAGCAGGTTTAAGTGCAAACGCCTCCATAATTTTAGCAAAGGTAGATAGTGTTTTGGCAATAAAAGAAGCTTTGGTACAATTTGATCCAGAAACTAAAAACCCTTTTGTAGAGATTAAAAAAGGTGAAAAAGATTTTGAACGAAAAGATATTAAAACAGGAATTAGTGACGGGATATTTGTTCAAGTAATTGAAGGTGTTTCGTTGGAAGATGAAATTAAAGTATGGAATGCAATTAAACCTCAAGGAGGTAATTAATAAATAAATAGTTTTTTTAAATATTATATTAAACATCCTTAATTAATTTGATGAAAATCGGGTTTTCTTCTTCTTAAAAATGTTTGCAACTATTGTTATAGATTAAAAACATTCAATCTTAAATTACTTTTATATATTTGATAATATAATTATCAAAAACTCTTAACCTATATAAAAGTTATTTTCTCATGAAAAAATCTATTCTTATTTCTTGTTTATTTGTATTTCTTAGTATACATTTTATCCAAGCTCAAAAATCAAAAAAAGAAGTTAAACAACCTCTAGAATCTATTAAAATTGAAGGTTTTCAATGGCGAAGTATTGGACCAGCATTGACTTCTGGAAGAATTTCAGATGTTGCTGTAAACCCTAATAATCCCTTTGAATATTATGTTGCTTCTTCTGCTGGTGGCGTTTGGAAAACTGAAAATTCAGGGGTTGAATATACTCCAATATTTGATGGTGAAGGGTCTTATTCAATTGGTTGTGTAACTATTGATCCAAGCAATACAAATGTTATTTGGGTTGGAACAGGAGAAAACAACAATCAACGTTCTGTTAATTATGGAGATGGTGTTTATAAATCATTAGACGGAGGAAGAAGTTGGAAAAATATGGGTTTAACAACTTCGGAACATATTGGAAAAATTATTGTTCATCCAAAAAATTCTGATATCGTTTATGTTGCAGCAATTGGACCATTATGGAGCAAAGGCGGAGAAAGAGGATTGTATAAAACAATAAATGGAGGAGAAACTTGGAATGCGGTGCTGACAGTTGATGAGCATACAGGAGTAAATGATGTTGTTATGGATCCAAGAAACCCAGATATTTTATATGCATCAACTTTTCAAAGAAGAAGACATGTTTATACGTATGTTGGTGGTGGACCTGGTTCTGGAATGCATAAAAGTACAGATGGTGGAAAAACTTGGAATGCTATAAATTCAGGATTACCGACAACTGAATTAGGAAGAATAGGTTTGGCTATTTCACCAGCAAATCCAGAAATAATATATGCTATTGTTGAAGCTGCCGATGGAAAAAGCGGTTTTTACGCTTCAACAAATAGAGGTGCAAGCTGGGAAAAAAGAGGAAATCATGTAACTAGCGGAAATTATTATCAAGAAATTATTGCAGATCCTGTTGATGAGAATACAGTTTATTCTATGGATACGTGGATGTCTGTTAGTCACGATGGAGGTAAATCTTTTAACGTTGTTGGAGAAGATTTTAAACACGTAGATAACCATTGTATGTGGATTAATCCAAATAATAATAAGCATTGGCTTGTAGGCTGTGATGGTGGAATGTACGAAACTTTTGATGCAGGAAATAAATGGGATTTCAAAGAAAATATACCAGTAACTCAATTTTATAAAGTAGCCGTTGATAACGATTATCCTTTTTATAATGTATATGGAGGTACTCAGGATAATTTTAGCATTGGTGGTCCTTCTAGAGTTTTAACAAATCATGGTATAACCAATTTTGATTGGTTTATAACAAATGGTGGTGATGGTTTTGAATCTCAAATCGATCCGAATAATCCTGATATTGTTTATGCGCAATCACAATATGGTTTTTTAGTTCGTTACGATAAAAAAAGTGGAGAAATTGTTGGAATTCAACCTAAAGAAAGGGAAAATGAAAATGCGTATCGTTTTAATTGGGATTCTCCTTTATCAGTTAGTAAGCACGCTCCAGGGCGTTTATATTTTGCTGCTAATAAAGTTTTTAGATCCAATGATTATGGGAATAGCTGGGAAGTTTTAAGTGATGATTTATCGCAACAAATAGATAGAAATAAATTAAAAGTTTATGATAGAGTATTGAGTATTGATGCTGTTGCAAAAAATGAATCCACATCACTTTATGGAAGCATTGTAGCCTTATCTGAATCTCCAATTGATGAAAATTTAATTGCTATTGGAACAGATGATGGACTTGTTCAAATTACTGAAAATGGAGGAAATTCTTGGAGAAAAATTGATAATATTCCTGGAGCACCGAACCAATCGTATGTTAATAATGTGTATTTATCTAGACACGATGTAAATGTGATTTATGTAGCTTTTAATCATCATAAATATGGCGATTTTAAACCGTATATTTTTAAATCTTCAGATAAAGGGAAAACTTGGACGAGTATAAGTAATAACTTACCAATTAGAGGAAGTATTTACGCGTTTGAGGAGGATCATGTAAATAGTGATTTGCTTTTTTGTGGAACAGAATTTGGTGTATACTTTTCACCTGATAAAGGTTTAAACTGGAAAGCTTTAAAAACTGGATTACCAACAATTAACGTTAGAGATATTGCCATACAAGAGCGTGAAAACGATTTGATATTAGGAACCTTTGGTAGAGGATTTTATGTTTTAGATGATTATTCAGCGTTAAGAACAGTTAGAAATGCTGAACCTACCGAAAATGCAATTATTTACCCAATTAGAGATGCTTTAACGTGGGAAAAAAGTCAGCCTTTAGGCTTACCAGGAAAAGCATTTCAAGGAGATAATTTTTTCACTGCACCTAATTTAGGGCCTGAAGCAATGATAACTTATTATTTCAATGAGGACTATGAATCGTTAAAAGATAAACGTTCTAAAGCCGAAAAAGAGCTTATTAAAAATAAAAAAGATGTTACTTATCCGAATTATAATGAATACAATGCTGAAACTAATGAAAACGAACCAAAATTAGTATTTACAATTAAAGATGCTGATGGAAATGTTGTTAAAAAAGAATTTAAGAAGCCAGCAAAAGGAATTCAACGTTTTAACTGGGATTTAAGATATACACTTCAAAACCCTATAGATTTCAGTAAATCACCTTTTTACAATCCTTGGGAAACTATAGATGAAGGCACTTTAGCACAACCAGGAGTTTATACCGTAGAAATGCAATTGTTTAAAAATGGCATAGTTACAAATTTAGTTGACCCTACAAGTTTTAATGTAAAAGGTTTGGATAATACGGTTTTACCTGCTGAAGACAGAGCTGTAAAAGTAGCATTTCAAAAGGAAGTTGCACAACTAGAAGCCAATTTTGGAAATACACAAAATATGATTTCTGAAATTAATGAAAAGTTGAAATATATGAAAGCTGCTATTGAAAGATCAGAACAACCTTTCGACGTATTTTCAAATGCTGTATTAGCCATTGAAAATAAAATTAAAGCAATTAATATTGAATTGTATGGAGATCCTATAAAAACTAATTTAGATATAGATCAACCACAATCACCTGCAAACAGAATTGGTATTATTAGTTACGAGCAAAAGTATACAACTTCTACACCAACTAAAACACATAAAGATACGTATGCAATTGCCAAAACTGAAATTGATGCAATTAAGAAAAAGGTTGAAATCATTTATAATATTGATGTAAAACAATTAGAAGATAAATTGGTAAAATCTAGAACACCTTATACACCAGGACGTGGGTATCAATTTAAAAATTAATATAACATATTATATTATTCAAAAGTGATTGAAAATAATAATTTGGTTTTAATTATTATGTATTAAACTGCAATAATTGAATAACCTCTAGTAATTAAAATTGAAACCATCAAAAGTAAAATTTTGATGGTTTTTTATTTAATTTAATTTTAATATTGAAAAAATGTATCTTTTCAAAATAAAAATAGTTATTTAAATTTTACACAATTATGAAAACATCTTTTAAAGTTGAACTTATAAGTTTTAATAAAATTTCCTATTTACCAAATTCTTGGAATAATGAAGATTATATAAACTTGTTGGAAATTATGGATTATGGAGATATTTCAGATATTCCGCAAAACGAATTAAAAGATATGTGTTTCATGCTTTTAACGGATAATGAACCTGAGGAAGCTGCAACTATTATTTTAAAATATATTTTTAAAAGTCGCCTAAATGATGGACAAATAGAGAACCTTTCAAACGAAATGTTGGAAGAGAAAATGTGGGAAGAATATGCTGATTTATCATTACATGAAGAGTTTTTTAATGTTCACCAAGTTTTATATAATGCATTTAATGGGAAATTTCCAATTCCAGAAGCAGTACAATTTAAAATTAAAGTAAGCACAGTTAAAAACAGTAACTTAGAAATATTTGAAACAAATACAGAAACTCCATTAATTAGATTATTAGTTAACGGAATGCCTGAAACAACGTTAATTAATAGGTTGTTTGAGGAACAATTAGAAGGCACAAATTTTAAAGATTCAAAAGATATTATTTGGCAGCTATCAAAGGAGATTGTGGATAAAAACAATGTGATTTTTACCGTAATTTCATCCTTATATTGGTTTAAAGACTTAAAATATGTTAACGATTTTGAAGGAGAAACACATAAAGATGAATAAAATATAACTTGCTGTTTTCTTATTATTTTATCAGTATGTGAATTATAAAAGTATATTTGCACACCAAAATTTAATATATGAATTTAAAGAGTGAAGGTGAAGTAGTGGCTATAAGTCAAAGAGAGATTGATGAATGTATTCGTGTATTAGAAAGTTTGGTTTTAGATACCAATCAAATTTTTGATATTTCTAAAGAAAAAAGAACTGCCCTAATAAAAGCGGCTGGACAATTTTCAAGACCAAATCGTACTGAGTTTGCTCGCAGAAAAAAAGATGCAAAGAAAAATGAAAAACGTAAAAAAGCTGCTAGAGATAAACATGCTCGTAAAGTAACAGGAATTAGAAGTGCACGAGAGGCACATATATTTGTTGCTCCAAAATTACTTGCTGCAGCAGATGTAGAAAGCAAAGATTTACCAGAATTAGCTTCATCAAGAAATTGCTATGTATGCAAAGACCAGTTTACTAAGCTGCATCATTTTTATGATACTATGTGTACAGCATGTGGAGATTTTAATTACGCAAAGCGTTTTCAAACTGCAGATGTAAATGGTCAAATAGCTGTTATCACTGGTTCTCGTTTAAAGATTGGTTACCATATTACTTTAATGCTTTTAAGAGGAGGAGCTACCGTTGTTGCTACAACTCGTTTCCCTGTTGATTCCGCAATTCGATTTTCTCAGGAAGAAGATTACAATCAATGGAAAGATAGATTACATATTCACGGGCTAGATTTAAGACATATCCCAAGTGTAGAAATTTTCTGTAATTATATAGAGCAGAAGTACGATCGCTTAGATATTTTAATTAATAATGCAGCTCAAACAGTAAGAAGACCAGCAGGCTTTTATTCGCATTTAATGGCTAAGGAAGAGCAGCCAATTACAACCTTGCCAAAAGCTGTTCAAGATTTACTATTTGATCATTCAGCTTGTTTAAATGAATTAAAATCTCTTACATCAGGAGCTTCACCTAATAAAAATATGCCAGTAACTTGGCACGGACCAGAACCAGGAATCGGTTTAAGAGCATCTGCAAAATTATCTCAAATTCCATATAGTTTCGATAACACATTGGTTGCTCAAGAAGTATTTCCGGAAGGAGAGTTAGATGCTGATTTGCAACAAGTAGATTTACGAAAAACTAACAGTTGGCGCCTAAAATTAGGAGCAATTGAAACAACAGAAATGATAGAAGTACAGTTAGTAAATTCCGTTGCTCCTTTTGTGCTTTGTAACCGTTTGTCTGAATTAATGAAAAAAGACAATACAGGAAAAAAACACATTATAAATGTTTCTGCAATGGAAGGTAAGTTTCATCGTTTTTTCAAAGAATCACGTCACCCACATACAAATATGGCAAAAGCAGCTTTAAATATGTTAACACATACTGCTTCAGGAGAATTAGCAAAAAGTGGAATTTATATGAACGCTGTTGATACTGGTTGGGTAACCGATGAAGATCCTGCTGAATTGTCTAAAATGAAACAAGAGGTGCACGATTTTCAGCCACCACTTGATATTGTTGATGGAGCTGCACGAGTAATGGATCCATTATTAGATGGTATTAATACTGGAAAACATTGGTGTGGTAAATTCTTAAAAGACTACAGACCAATAGATTGGTAAAAGCCTAAATTAAAAGTATTTTTAATGTTTTCCACTTAATTCAGCACTAACTACTTCTGTATTTTTATCTTGTAAAACAATCTAAGGTTCCCGGATTTTAATAAGGTTTTTCCCGCTTTTAGTTGTACCAACTAACCAAAAACAAACCCCCATTGCTTCTACAGGTCTATCCACATAAAAATAAAATTATAATTTAAAATTTTAAATTGTATTTTAGATTTATAATTTTTTATGGAAGAGAACTTTATAGATAACGTTAAACAGATTATTTTAAATCATTTAGATGATGAGAAATTTGGCGTCAACGAATTAGCATCTGAGATTGGTTTAAGTAAATCACAAACTTTAAGAAAAGTAAAATCTGTTTCTGGTAAATCTATAAATCAGTTTATTAAGGAAACTCGGCTTCAAGAAGCTGCTAAATTAATAGTAGAGACTGACTTAAATGCTTCAGAAATTTGCTATAAAACAGGGTTTAGCAGTCCTTCATATTTTAATAAATGTTTTAAAAAATATTATAATTTAACCCCAAGAGAATATAAAGAAAATCCAACTTTAAAAAGGGGTAAAAAATTTACTGAGTCGATTGGTTTTAAAAAACTGCGTATTTATAAATATTTTTTTTTAGGAGGGTTTTTATTAGCATTGGTTTTATTCTTGGTAAAGGTTAAACAAGATTCAAATATTGATAATAATTCAAAGATATCAATTGCGGTATTATATTTTGATGATCACAGTCCTAATTCAGATATTGAATGGTTTTGTAACGGATTAACTGAAGAAATTATTGAAAAATTGGCTGGTGTGGAAAAGCTGTTAGTAACTTCAAGAACTTCAGTAAAACAATTTAGAAACTCCAAAAAATCAATAACTGAAATAGCAAAATCTCTAAATGTAGATTTTATTCTTGAATCAAGTGTCTCTAAGTCAAAATATAACGATTCCATTAGAATTATTACCCAATTAATAAATATAAAAGATACGCACGTTTGGTCAAATACTTTTGATGAAAGTATTGAAAATTCGTTAAGAATGCAAAACGATGTATCTAAACGAATTGTAAAACAGCTTAATATTGCTTTAAGCCCTGACGAAGAAAAAAATATTGAAAAGTATCCTACGGAAAATATGGAAGCTTATAAGTTATTTCTTAAAGCTGAATACCAAAGAAGTTTATTCAATAAAACAGCATATGCAAAAGCAAAACCACTATATGAAGATGTTATTGCAAAAGATTCTAGTTTTATTGAAGCTTATTTAGGTTTATCACAAATATGGCAAATAGGTGGGTTAGTTTGGGGTTTGTATAATGAGCAGGATGCTTGGGAAAACGCTAAACAATTATTATTGAAAGCAAGAAATATTAATGCAAACAATGAAGAATTAGAATACTATTTACATTTAGGTTATTTTTATTATGATTGGAATTTTGAAGCTATGGAAACCTATTATCAAAAAAGATTGTTAATGCCAAATTATAGTAACAATACAGGTGTAATACTTGATTTTGCAATTAAAACAGGAAGATATAATGAAGCATATTTAATAAATGAAGGTTATATTAAAAACTCACCAAATACTAGTCATTTATACGTTTTTAAAGCAGAAATATTAAATTTTTTAAATAAAAAAAATATAGCTTTTGATATTTTAGAGAAAAAAAACCTTTTGTTTTTTGATGATATGTATTACCTCAGAGAATCAGCAAAGATATATTTCTATCTTGGTGATTATGAAAAATCTAAAATTCAATTAAAAAAAATTAGAACACATTTTCCAAATGAAAACCCGTCAATTTTAATATGGTTAGATGCTGTTTTTGCTCAAATTGGTAATGCTAATAATGTTAATTTATATTTAAATGAGCTTAAAAATCTTTATGAAAAACATGAATCAGGAAGCCCTGCTTGGTTTATAGCACTATATTATTGTTATATTGAAGATTATGAAAAAGCTTTTATTTGGTTAGAAAATTCGTTCAACCGTCATGAAGTTGAATTGACTTGGTTAAGAGAAGAACCTCTTTTAATTCCTATTAAAGAGGATGTAAGATACAAAGATTTATATACCAAAATTGGATTTTCAAAAATCGAATAAACTTTCCTGCGTTTTCCTAAAACATTAAGTGTCTTACTCTATAAATGCGTTAAAATTACCATTAATGCGTTAAAATTACAACGATTTCATAAAAGATTACAATTTAAAAGTTTGTTTTTCACATTGGTTTAAAGTAAATGTAATCAATTTTGTATCAAAGGGTTAAAAAAAACCTATAAGGCTTAAACTACTTAAAAGTTGCTAAAAATTCTAACTCTTAATTATTAACTAAATAAATTTATTATTATGAAATCAAAACTAGTTTTAACAGCAGTTCTAACATCGCTTTTAATAATATGTGGATGTTCGAATAGTGATTACAAAATTGAAGAATCAGGTTTAATTTACGACGATGATTCACCTCTATCCATAAGCGAATCTGGATTTAAAGGATCTGTAATTAACCAAACGTATCCGCAAGCACAAGCAGAGGTCCTAGAAACTTTTGGAAATATTGCAAAAAGTATAATGGCAGGAGCAGGAAAAGGATATTATGGCGAATTTATGGACCAACTTATCTCTTTTCATGCATATGGCGACAACTTTACTGAATTTAATGGAGGACAATCTTTCGATAGTGCTGGTAATGAACATAATGAACGTCAGTTATTTGGAGAAGATTTAGAAGAATGGGATCCTGAAGTTAATCAATTTGCCGCGCTCCCTGGAACTTTGAAAGTAGCTGTATATTTTGGAAATGTTGCTAATTTAACTTTTACCTCAGATTTTAAACTGACGCATAAGATATATGGTGATATTACAGTTAATAATCTAATTACTTTATTGTTTGTTAAAACAAAAGGGAAATGGAAAATGGTTCATGAACATCATTCTCCTATAGCTGAAGAATCTGAATTGGCTTCTAAAACATCTGAATCCAAGAGTGCATCTGAATCCAAGATTTCTGCAATTGACCAAACGTATTCACAAGCACAATCAGAGGTATTAGAGACTTTTGGCAATATTGCAAAAAGTATAATTAACGGAGCTGGAAAAGGATATAACGGAGAATATATGGATCAACTTATCTCTTTTCATGCTTATGGAGACAAGTTTACTGAATTCAATGGAGGGGTATCTTTCGATAGTGCTGGAAATGAACATAATGAACGTCAGTTATTTGGTGAAGATTTAGAAGAAGGCGGAGTATTACGATTTGCAGCTATTCCTGAAACTTTAAAAGTTGCTGTATATTATGGAAATGTAGCTAATTTAACTTTTACCTCAGACTTTATACTTATGCATAAGGAATTTGGAGAAATAACAGTTAATAATCTAATTACTTTATTATTTGTTAAAACAAATGGTGAATGGAAAATAGCTCACGAACATCATTCTCCTTTAGCTCTGTAAATACATAAAGCAAAAAATATCAACCTTTTTAGAATAATTTTTAAACATTAAAATATGAAAACAAGAATAAAATTTACATTAATTATTATTACGGGAATATTATTTAGTAGTTGTAATGCAAGTAAAGACCTAGTAAACACTGAATATCCAGAAGCAAAGCAAGAAGTTATGGAAACTTTTGGAGCTATTGCACAGAGTATTAAGGATGGAGATTTAGATAAATTAATTTCTTTTCATGCTTATAGTCCAAAGTTTACAGAATTTAAAAATGGAGAGCCACGTAATGGAGGTGAAGCAAATGAAAAACACGAAAGAAATGTTTTTGGAGCAGTTACTGAAGTTGTAAAATTTGATGCAAAAGATTTGCAAATTGCTGTTTATGGCGATGTAGCCAATTTAACTTTTCATTCAGATTTTCAGTTAAAATTTGGAGAAGATTTAGTTGTAGTAAATGATCAAATTACATTGTTATTCGTTAATACAAGTAAAGGGTGGAAAATGGTTCATGAGCATCATTCTCCTTTGAAAAAATAGCGGACAAAATTTAATAATATAAAACGTTAGAAGGTTGTTACATCTTAATTTCTAACGTTTTTTCATTATTAGAGTGTACAATTTACTTTAATAAAAATTACCGACATTCTCCGTATTGAGTAATGATTAAAAATAAATAATGAAATTTTTTATACTGCTATTTGGAATTATATAATAATATTTTTCAAAACATCCCATACATTATCCGCCAGTATTTTTTGACCTTCAACTGTTGGATGAATACCATCTGCTTGATTTAATGAAGGAATTCCACCAACATCTTTTAATAAAAAAGGAATTAAGTCTAATTTATTTTTTTCTGCTAATTCAGGAAAAATTCTTTTAAATTCAGAAATATAATCTTGTCCCATATTTGGAGGTAATTGCATTCCCACTAATACAATTTTGGTAGTTATATTTTTTTCAAGCACAGCATCAATAATATCTTGTAAATTATCCCTAGTTTCTGATAAAGGAACACCTCGTAAGCCATCATTTGCACCTAGTTCCAACACAAAAACATCAATTTTTTGATTCAGCACCCAGTTTATTCTACTTTTACCACCAGCAGTAGTTTCACCACTTACTCCTGAATTAATAACCGTATAATCCAATGAGAGCGAATCTATTTTAGCTTGAATAAGTGCAGGAAACGCATCATTTACATCATCCAATCCATACCCAGCTGTTAAGCTATCACCAAAAAATAAAATTGTTTTTGTTGTATTTGTTTCAGTAAGGTTGCTTTCATTTTCAATAGGCGCTATTTCAAGGGTATTTTCCTTTTTTGAAGTATCAGATCTACAAGATAGTAGTACTAACATTAATGAAAAATAACAAAACTTTAAGAAAATCTTACTAACACTAACAGTCAAATTTAAAATCAATTGCTTATTTTTCAGTTTTTGCATTTTTAAATAAAATTTATATTAAAAGGATACCATGACAAAGATATTAAAGATTCACGAATTAGAGAAAACATATACGAGTGGCTCAAAAAATTTAACAGTACTAAGTAATATTTCGTTTGATGTTGAAAAGGGAAGTATCTTTTCTATTGTTGGCCCTTCAGGAAGTGGAAAAACTACTTTGCTTGGATTATGCGCAGGTTTAGATTATCCAAGTGCTGGAAATATTGAACTGTGTGGAAATAGTTTAGAACACTTAAATGAGGATGAACGTGCACAATTAAGAAATAAGGAAGTCGGTTTTATTTTTCAGAACTTTCAATTATTACCTACCCTTACTGCCTTAGAAAATGTAATTGTACCGTTAGAATTACAAGGTGAAAAAAATGCAGCAAAAGTTGGTATGGAATTGTTAGGAAAAGTAGGGTTAGCAGATCGTTTTCATCATTATCCATCACAATTATCAGGTGGTGAACAGCAACGTGTAGCATTGGCAAGAGCTTTTTCTAATAAACCTTCTATTTTATTTGCCGATGAACCAACGGGGAATTTAGATTCAGCAACTGGAGAAAAAGTTATTCAGTTATTGTTTCAGTTAAATAAAGAAGCAGGAACTACATTGGTTATTATTACGCACGATTTAGATTTAGCCAATAGAACCCAACAAATACTTCGACTAAAAGGAGGGGAAATAATGTCGAACGAAAAAACAATAGCAGGTTAATGAGTAATTTACCTTTAAAAAGTTCGGTACAATGGCTGTTTAAAATGGCTTGGCGAGATGGAAAAGCTAGTATTTCCAGATTAATGCTATTTATGGCATCTATTATTTTGGGAATTGCCGCTGTGGTATCTATTCAATTGTTCAGTGAAAACTTAAAGCAAAATATTAAAAATCAGTCTAAGGCATTAATGGGAGCTGATTTTATTATAGACAGCAGACAACTTCCTTCTGAAAAAGTACAATCAATTATAGATTCATTAAATGTAGCCGCTTCAGAAGTTAATTTTGTATCAATGGCTGCATTTCCAAAAAATGATGGAACTAAGCTTGTAAAAGTTCGTGCTATTGAAGGTAATTTTCCATTTTATGGAACACTGGATACAGAACCAGTTAATGCAGCTACAAATTATCAAGCATTAGGAGGTGCACTGGTAGATGCCACGCTAATGTTACAATACAATTTAAAACCTGGAGATTCAATAAAATTAGGAAAACTAACATTTCCAATTATTGGCTCATTAATATCTGTTCCTGGAAGTACAGCAGTCTCAACATCCGTTGCTCCACCAGTGCTTATTCCTTTTCGTTTTATTGAAGAAACTGAATTGTTGCAATTGGGAAGTAGAAAAGAATATCAGTACTTTTTTGTTGCACCTCCATCAATGGATTTAGAACTGTTAGATAAAAAAATAGATCCAATTTTAGATGATGAAAATGCTGATTTAGATACGCATACAAGTACAAGTGAACGCTTAGGAAGAAGGTACGATAATGTGAGCAAATTTTTAAATTTAGCTGCATTTATTGCGCTTTTATTGGGTTGTGTGGGTATTGCAAGTTCTGTACATATTTATATAAAAGAAAAGTTAAAAAATGTAGCAGTCCTAAAATGTATAGGAGCCTCAAGAAAACAAACATTTTTAATTTATTTAATTCAAATTATAGGAATTGGATTAATTGGTGGGATTTTAGGTGCTGCCATAGGAATAGGATTGCAATATGCCTTTCCTTATTTTTTGAAAGAATTTCTGCCATTTGATGTTGAAATAGCAATTACTTTCCAACCCTTAATTATGGGAATATTATTGGGTATTTTAATGTCGGTTTTATTTGCATTATTGCCGTTGTTAGGCACTTGGTATGTTTCTCCATTGGAAGTTTTAAGAGGAACGGATGAAAACTTGGTTAAACCGAGAAAAGCAAGACTTTTTACCTTAGCAGCAATTTTACTTTTTATATTTTTATTTTCTTTTTGGTTATTAAAAAACGCTTTGTTTGGATTGGCCTTTACCGTTGGAATTTTAATAACTTTTGCAATTATGGCTGGTATTTCTAGTTTTTTTATGCAATTAATTAAAAAGTTTTTTCCAACTAATTGGGGATTTACAGAACGACAAAGTTTATTAAATCTATTTCGCCCAAATAACCAAACCATGGTATTAATTTTAGCTATTGGTTTAGGTACTTTTTTAATTAGTACGTTATACTTTACCAAAGACATTTTGCTAGCTAAAACAGCTATTGAAAATAATTCAGAAAATGCAAATATCATTTTAATGGATGTGCAGGCTACACAAAAAGAAGCGGTTGTAAATTCGGTGCTTTCAAAAGATTTAAAAGTAATTGATAACATTCCTATTGTTACTATGCGGATGCATCAAATTAAAAATAATTTGGTGAATGATATCCGTAAAGACACCACTTCAAAAATGAATAGATGGATTTTAAATCATGAGTTTAGAGTAACTTATCGTGATTCATTATTGGCTTCAGAAGAATTGTTGGAAGGAACTTGGATAAATAAAATAGGGCAGGGGGATCCCATTTTAGTTTCTGTTTCAGATAATATTGCTAGAGATGCAGATCTGGTAATTGGAGATCGTGTTGTTTTTAATGTGCAAGGAGTTTTAATGGAAACAACTATTGGAAGTATTCGTAAAGTAGATTGGGGTCGAATGCAACTTAATTTTTCAGTAGTTTTTCCAACAGGAGTTTTAGAAAATGCACCACAGTTTAATGTTTTAACAACCAATGTGTCAAATGAAGTAATTTCAGCAGACTTGCAACGCGACTTGGTGAAGAAATTTCCAAATATTTCTGTGTTAGATTTACGTCAGGTTTATAATATTATTGAAGATATTTTAGATAAAATATCTTGGATTATAAATTTTATGGCGTTCTTTAGTATTCTTACAGGAATTATCGTTTTAATTGGATCGGTTAGAAACAGTAAATATCAGCGAATTAAGGAAAGTGTTTTACTTAGGACTTTGGGAGCAAAGAGTAAACAAATTTTAAGAATTACAGCCCTTGAATACGTTTATTTAGGTGTATTAGGGAGCTTAGTTGGAATTTTATTATCCTTAATTAGTAGCCAATTATTAGCTACTTTATTATTTAAAGAACCTTTTATTCCTTCTGTTATTCCTTTTTTAGTATTTCTGCCAGGTATTACTTTTTTAGTTTTATTAATTGGTTTAAGTAATATAAGAAGTGTTTTAAAAAGTCCGCCATTAGAAGTTTTAAGAAAAGAGGTTTAACAATATTTTACTAGTAATCTTTTCTTCAATAACTGGTGTTAACCAATTGAAAGCAAAGGATAAACACTTGCTATTTTCAGATTCAAATTGCAACATATCCAAACTAATTTCATCGCCAATTAGGGTAATCTCAGTTAATGCTTGTAAGTTGAAAAAAAATTAAAAAATGAGCAGATCACCTTCATAATATATGAATCAACTTCTATGGCAAATCAATTTTCTATTATTTTTCTTTTGTAAAATTTAAGTCTAAGACATTAAAATTATTAGCTGCCTTTACCAAAAGGGTAGATCCAATAGCTTCAAATAAGTGATTGGTTTTAACTATAAATTCAGCTTGCTGTTCAATTTTATAATTTGGAATACCTATCAAGGTTAAATCGGTAGCGCCTGAAAACTGTTTAATCAGGTCATAAAAAGCAACTTGCTCTATAGCATTATCAATAATTTTAATCTCAATAATAACGCGTAGATCCTTAACAAGATTGTCTATTTTAGTGTACACAATTTTATTGTTAACATTATTGTTATTTACAAATAATACCCTAATTCTAGTATTTTGCCATAGAGGAGACGCTATAATAAAACGTGCAATATTAAGCATCATTTCAGCATTTTTACTATCAGTTTCTCGCCACCATAAATCCACGGTTTTATAGTTTCCAAATTTTGCTTTTTTATCAAAATCTAAATACAATAAATTATAATCTAAATGAAGTAGTTCCTCCGTCATTTCAGCATATTCTTTGGAGCCTTCTAAACCTTTCGGCCAACCCATCATAATGGTATTAGGTTCTACTCCCGAAAAGCCAAACGTTGTGGCAATATTTCTAATTCCGGTATAAATATTATCCACTTTTATTTGTCGAGCAAAGATTCCTAAATCAGAGAAAGCTTCATCTGAAACAACTTGTTCCGTTTTCTTGAGTGGTTTATTATTACCTTTATCAAGGATGAGTTTAAAATTGGTAACAATACCTGTTCTACCAGATACTGTTTTACTCAATTCCAATAAATACGATTGGTGTTTACTATGCCCACTAAATAAAATAATATTAGGGTTCCAATTGGCGTTATCTTCATTATTAGCGTTAATTTTTTTTAATCCTTTATTAACAACATTTTCCCAAACACTGCGCCATACATCGTTAGATTGAAGTTTAACTTCCTTTCGTTGCAACCAAAAATATAAACCAGCAACAACGGTTAATGCGGCAATCATGGCAAACATATCTAACTTAAACATTACAGCAAAACAAGCAAAAAAACCAAGTAAACCAATCCAACGTTTAATTTTAAAAGTTGGTTGAAAATCTGGATTTGCCCAGTTTTCCAAAAAAAAGGCAATATTTATAAACCCATAAGCTGTTAAGTAAAACATAGAAACAACTCTAGCAATAACATCTAATTCACCAATTAAAATACCGGCTTCAGCTATAAGGAATACCATTATAAGGGCGTTTACGGGTTCATTGTTATGTCCTTTTCCCTTAGAAAATATTTTTGGGGTTACCTTGTCCATTGACATGGCTTGTAAAATTCTGGGACCACCAAGAATACCACCTAAAGCAGAGGACAAAGTAGCTCCCCAAATACCCGCAACAACAGCAGGTGAAAAAAGTGCCATTTTCATTAAAATATTATAATCCGTTTTTAAAGTTTCAGAGTTTACACTTAAGGAAATAAAAATGGCTAATGAAATATAAACTACAAGTCCAACACCAATTGCCCATAAAGTACCAGTTGGAATAGAAGTTTTAGGATCTTTTAAATCACCACTCATAGCAATACCAGCAGTAAATCCGGTGACAGCCGGGAAAAACACGGCAAATACAATTTCCATAGACATAGCATCTTTGGTAGCGAACATATTAACGGTTTCAGGTACAAAATCCCTTGTTCCTAACACAATAGAAATAATAGATACAGCAATTGCGGATAAAATAATATACTGTGTTTTTAATGCTATGGAAGTGCTAATTAATGCCAATATGGTAATAGATAATAATGCTATAGTTCCTGTTATTCTAAAATCATTAATAGACATACCAAGGTCAAAAAAATTATTGAAACTTTCAGCAAATCCAATTAAATACAAAGCAATCGAAAGGGCAGTACCTACATATAAAGCAATACCAATTGAACCACCAATTGGAATTCCCATGCTTCGTGAAAGCACATAATAAACACCACCTGCACCTATTTTTTTATCTGTTGCTACTGAAGAGATACTTAATCCGGTTGTTACAGAAATAACATGAGCAATAATTATAATAATAATAGTACCAATTAAACCAGCATTTCCTACAACCCAGCCTAAACGCATATACATAATAACTCCTAAAATGGTAAGTAATGAGGGTGTAAAAACACCAGCAAATGTCCCAAACTTTTGAATTTTTTTCATTGAAAAAAAGGAAGTTTAATTTTTAAAGAGTGAATATAACTAAATCTTTCTTTTACGCTAAATTTTTAAGCACAAAACAGCAATAAAAAATCTATAATAAATTTTATTTTATTGTTTGGAACCCCATATTAAAAAGGGAGGGAAGCCTAATATCTGTAGTTTTGTTTTGAATTTTAGATTTTTATAAACTAAATCACTTCAAAAGAGGATATATAGCATCAGCTTTTAGAAAATAAGTGCGATAAGTAAAATTTTCAATCCAACCTAAATTAATAATACGAATAGGTCCACTATCTGGAAATTTTCTATTGTTAGAAATAGTAGCAATTGTGTCATTCAAAAATTGCATATCCGTATG
>Ga0102812_10001269_pt1 | contig 17603 bp, 16 predicted proteins | sample ColrivemetaGS713_FD_79334 | JGI IMG/M metagenome (GOLD analysis project Ga0102812, IMG submission 79334) | Estuarine microbial communities from the Columbia River estuary - Flood tide ETM metaG S.713 | ecosystem: Environmental > Aquatic > Marine > Intertidal zone > Estuary | place: USA... | reverse complement strand
GGAGCAGCTATGGCAGCAGCAGCTTGGTCTGCTACAGGTGCGCTGGAAGGTGTCGCTTCATGTGCGCTTAGAACAATTCGACCTTCCTTTTCGCGGGCTTCAACGCGGCGGGAAACTTCCTTTTGAGCGATGCGCGCGAGCATCTCAGCATCGGGCTGCGGTGGTTCCGCGCCAAAATACCGATCGTCGGCTGCAAGGTCGCGAAAATACTCCGCAATCGCTTTCATTGTCCCAAAAGAGTCATCGAACCCTTCAAGTGTGCATGAAAAGGTCCCATAAGAAACTGTTAGAATCTTGTTATTATTCATCATCGGATGCTCGTCCTCTGTGTCACTTAACAAGTCATTTACCATCGGGTCCCAGACCAAAGCGGCTCGAATCTGTGCCGGCAACGGTATCATTTCGTGACCACATTGTGTTTTGTTTCCAAAAAGGCGTTAAACTTCTGTGAAAAATAAAATTGTAGACAGTTTGGAACCAATCACCCTGTTGGGCGGTGGTGAAGTAGGCGCAGATGATCTGCGGCTTGCACTTCAGGTGGCTCCAGTCTGCGTTGCAGCTGACGGCGGCGCTGTCCGCGCGCAGGAGGCCGGATGTACACTGGCAGCAGTTATCGGCGATATGGATTCTATCTCAGAGCAGGCTCTGGCGCAAATCCCCAAACAGAAGATACACCGTATCGAAGATCAGGTAACCACCGATTTTGACAAGGCGTTGCGCAGCATTGCGGCGCCTGCCGTTGTCGCAGTGGGGTTTACAGGCGGTCGCATCGATCATCAGCTCAGCGCGTATCACACGCTTGTGGCACGCGCCGAAATACCCTGTGTGGTGCTGGGAGAGAACGAGCTTGTTTTTCATTGCCCCCCCGATCTGAAGTTGCCGACGCAAGAAGGTGAAGTTGTTTCATTGTTTCCGATGGCGCATGTTACCGGCCAGTCCGAAGGATTGATCTGGCAGATTGATGGTCTGGCATTTGATCCTGCGCGGTTTATCGGGACATCAAACCGGGCAACCGGTCCGATGCGTCTGAGGATGTATCAACGCGGTATGCTTGTGATCGTGCCGCGTCGCCTCATTCAGCCGGTTGTATCGCAACTGGCGATTGCCGGGCGATGGCCCGCTCTCTCATAACCACATAGAGCCCTGCCGCCATGATGATCAGGATGCCCACGGCCGCCAAAGGGTTCGGCCAGTCGCCAAATATAAAGAACCCCAGTACGGCCGCAAAAGGAATTTCCAGGTACTGCATCGGAGCGAGCGTCGCCGACGGCGCATATCGCAGCGACCATGTCATCAAAAGATGCGCAAACGTTCCCAGAAGGCCGATGCTCAGCAACAAGACCAATTCAAAGCCGGTCGGTTTGACCATTGTCAATTGAGCGATTTCGCCGTCCTGAAACAGCCATATCAAGGGCAGCATGATCCCTAGTGCCATAACGCCTGAAACCGCTTGTAATCCGATCGGGTCAGTGTCTTTTGCGATCTGGCGAGTGACCAACATGAAAAGAGCAAAGTTGGCTGCCACAAAAACCGGCAAAAGAGCGGGCCAGCCCACTTCGGCAAAAGAAGGCTGCACAACGAGCAGTGTCCCTGCAAACCCGACCGCACAGGCAATGATACGACGGTTGCCGACTTCTTCGTTCAGCACATACCTGGCCAGAATAAGCATCATAAACGGCATGACAAATGCGATTGCGATAGCATCGGCCAAAGGCAAATACTTGAGTGCCGTAACCATTGCACCAATGCCAAGGATATGAAGTACCGTTCGGAAGAAGGTCAGCCAAAGCACGCGACCCCGCATGCGCCAGATACGGCCCGTCAAAACAACCAAAGGAACAAGCACGATCGCCTGAACCGCAAATCGTACGGTAACAAGTTGTCCAATGGGGATGGTCTGGCCCAATATCTTTGCCACGGCATCGCCGACCGGAGCCAGGATACAGAACCCGAGCATCAGCGTAATACCAACAAGAGGGCGATCGTGGGTCATGGACGGACGCTAGGTGCGGGCCCGGCGCATTGCAAGCCTAGGTTGATCTCTGACCGACATTGCGCCTGCTTTCCGATTTTTGACGCTAATTAGCGTCAGTCCTTTCTTTCAATGCGGGCTGCTAGCAGTTCGGAACATTGACAGCCAATCCGCCGAGCGATGTCTCTTTATATTTTTCAGACATGTCTGCGCCGGTCTGGCGCATGGTTTCAATGCAGGCATCCAAAGGCACAAAATGCGTGCCATCTCCTCGCAGCGCCAGCGATGCTGCGGACACCGCTTTGATGGCGCCCAAACCGTTTCGTTCGATGCATGGCACCTGAACCAGCCCTCTGACAGGATCGCATGTCATGCCAAGATGATGCTCAAGCGCGATTTCCGCTGCATTCTCCACCTGCTCGGGAGTGCCACCCATAACGGCACAGAGCCCGGCCGCAGCCATGGCCGCCGCCGAACCCACTTCGGCTTGGCACCCCGCCTCGGCACCTGAGATCGACGCATTGAACTTGACCAACCCGCCGATTGCGGCCGCCGTCAAAAGAAAATCCTCGACATGCGCCTCCGATGCCCCGGGAACATGATCCAGATAGTAGCGAAGGGTCGCAGGCAATACGCCTGCCGCTCCGTTTGTGGGGGCCGTGACGACCTGTCCGCCAGCCGCGTTCTCTTCGTTGACGGCCATGGCGTAGACGCTCATCCAGTCGTTGATCGTGTGGGGCGCGTTCAGATTCATGCCCCGCTCCGCCAAGAGGGCGTCGTAAATACCTTTTGCGCGGCGCTTGACCTTCAAACCACCTGGCAGAATTCCATCGGTCACGAGACCTCGGTTGATGCAGTCGTTCATCACCTGCCATAGCCGCTGACTGCCAGATTTCAGTTTTTCGGCACCGCCGCGCGACTCTTCGTTGCGACGTTTCATTTCGGCAATCGTGAACCCCGAAGCTTTGGACATCTCCAACATTTCGGCCGCAGATTTGAAAGGGAACGGAACAGGGGCCCCTTCATCGGTATTTTTTCCAGCCGCCAATTCGGCGTCTGTCATGACAAAGCCGCCGCCAATGGAATAGTACACCTGTCGCAGAGTAACATCGCCTTGAGCATCTGTGGCCATAAGGGTCATGCCATTTGCGTGACCTGGCAGCGGGTGATCGTAATCAAAGATCAGGTCCGTCTTGGGGTCAAACCTGAGCGGCGGCAGTCGCTCCGGTGTGATGGTCAATGTCTCGCGGTTATTTTGCAGAGCAGCCTCAGCGGCTGTGTGATCGTAGCTTTCAGGCAGAAACCCGGCCAGTCCTAAAATCGTAGCGCGGTCTGTGGCATGACCAATACCTGTAAAGGCCAAACTGCCATGAAGAGACGCGCGCACACCCGAAAAGTGAAAGGGCGACGCCCGCATCAGATCCAGAAACCGGCCTGCTGCCACCATCGGTCCCATAGTGTGGGACGACGATGGGCCAATGCCGACTTTGAACATCTCGAAAACAGACAGGAACATCTAAAGAGCACTCCCTTTCGGGGAATTGAGCGCGTGCGGCGCTATAAATTGTAAGTGGCCCCGCCTTTTGGCAGTTTGCGCCGCACGGGCGCTGAGGCAGGCGTCGAAGAGAAACGCCATGTTGTGCAAGACATGTAAAATCGGCAAGTCGAAACCAGCTCTTTGCTTCGCTGGCATCGATCGTCGCCAGATGACCGCCATGATATGCTTAGATACAGTACGCAAACGCGGCTGATGCGATTGGCCCGCGCCAGGCTTTTCAAGCGCCTGGCGGATAAGCCGCGAGGCGTTTTCAGGGACGTGTTGGAGGAGATACTGCCGCGACATGGAATGCGAAATAACCCAACTTGAGCCTGGTTCAGTCGACAAAAGCGACCTCGCCGTGCGAATTGCGATCTGTTGTCATGTGAAGGGCGGATGGCTGACGATCCGAAGCGGTGAGCCAAAGCCGTGAAACAATTTCCGCAACAATTCTCTGATTTGATCATCGCAGCGCCTGGCGAATGCCTCGCGTAATGAAGGCAGGGCGGTAGTGCACATGGCCACCAGCCGACGCGTTCCGTCCACCGAACAAGAAGGCATTTTCCGCCGGTCCACATGCCTAAACCGAAATTTCTGGGTAAACTTGTTGTGGTTTAACTTCACGGTGCGCAGGCGGCATGTGCCACTCTCGCAGACGACATTATAATCGCCGGACAAACGAGTGTAACATAACGCGCCCCGCAACAATCCGATTGAGTGGCGCCGTGGAACCGATCAGCTCAGGTTGCGAACATCGTCAGTGTTTCGGAGAGGTCATGAGTGACGAGCGCGCCTGAAATCAGCCAATCGTTTGTTCCGCCCAAAGATTGTGAATCAGATTTGCCCAGCACAGACAAACGATTGATTTGAACAGGGTGTTACAATGTGCTGTGCAGTTTGGACCGCCACGATCACGTCTTTGGAAAGTTTGCCTGTTTCATGGTGTCGCCACGCTGCAGGATGGGAAGGGGCCACGATGCGATGGCCGGAAGGAAGGGAATGATCTTATTTTCGGGCAATTTGCCTCTCGCGCCGGGGCGTGGTGTTTCCTATAAGCTAAGCGAGGTCAAACAGAGGAATCGTGCATATGCCCCAGGAACTGTCCCCGATTGACAAGGCGAAATTTGCGGCCGCCAAACGGGCGTCGGTGTATGTAGAAGATGGGATGCGTGTCGGACTTGGAACAGGATCGACGGCGGCGTGGCTGGTGCGATGCCTTGGAGAGCGTGTCCGAGACGAGGGTCTGAAGATCAAAGGCGTGCCGACATCGACACGTACGGCCGAACTGGCTCGTAAGGTCGGTATAGACGTAATTACACTGGATGAAGCGCGCTGGCTGGACCTCACGATTGACGGAGCAGACGAATTTGACGGTGAACTGAACCTGATCAAGGGCGGCGGCGGTGCCTTGCTGCAAGAGAAGATCGTGGCTACGGCGTCCGACAGGATGGTCGTGATCGCAGATGCCGGAAAAGAGGTCGAGACATTGGGCGCATTTCCGCTGCCGGTCGAGGTGATCCCTTTCGGATGGCAAACCACTCAGGCGCTTGTCGAGGAAACCCTGGTTTCGATGGACGTGCTTGGACGCAATTCGACGCTGCGGATGAATGGCGATGTTGCGTTCGTGACCGACGAAGGCAATCACATCCTTGATCTGCATCTCAAGCGGATCGGCAATGCAAGACAGCTTGCGCTTATCCTCAACCAGATGCCCGGGATTGTAGAGAACGGTCTGTTCATCGACATATGTGATACAGTGGTTGTCGGCTTCGGCGATGGTCGGGTCGAGGTGCGCGATATCAACGAGGGCACGGTTTCCACGGAGCGGCTCGATTTTCTGGAACCGGAAAACCTGTTTAGCGATCTTGTGGATTGAGGGCGTTCAGGGGGCCTTGCCCCCGGCCCTGATGGGCCTCCCCCAGGATATTTTTGCCCGGAGAAGCACTGTTGCTGAGGCAGGCTTGGGCGAGGTATGGCCATTTGGGTGTCGTGAATTTATGAGTTTCCTGGAAGTATCTGGATATTTGAAAGGCGCCCGGGATGAGCACATTTGATTATGATCTCTTTGTCATTGGTGGCGGGTCGGGTGGTGTGCGTGCGGCACGGGTTGCGGCCGGTGAGTATGGTGCGAAGGTCGGACTGGCTGAAGAGGACCGGTACGGCGGAACCTGTGTGATCCGCGGCTGTGTGCCAAAGAAACTGATGGTGTTCGCATCTGAATATGCGGAAGTCGTGTCGGACGCCAAGTCTTACGGATGGGACTTGGCAACCGGGCCATTTGACTGGCGGGCTTTCAAGGATCGGTTGCATGCGGAGCTTGATCGGCTTGAGAAGGTCTACCGGTCCTTGCTGGGTGCATCGGGTGTAGAGACATTTGATCAGCGCGCACGCATACTGGATGCGCACACAGTGCAATTGGCGGGCGGCGAGACGAAAACAGCGAGGCATATCCTTGTGGCCACCGGTGGCCGTCCGGTGCGGCCAGATATTCCGAATGCGCATCTTGGGCTGGTGTCTGACGATATTTTCAATTTGAAGGATCTGCCCCGGTCCCTGCTGATTGTTGGCGGTGGCTACATTGCGTGTGAATTTGCAGGCATCATGAATGGACTGGGTGTCGAGGTGACGCAGTACTACCGCGGTGCTCAAATCCTGCGAGGCTTTGATGACGAGGCGCGCGGTTTGGTTGCGGAATCCATGCGAGAGCGCGGTATCATGCTGCAGACAGGAACAAACATCCTTGAGATGACGCCGGCCTCGGAAGATCATTTGCTCAGCCATGCAGGCACCATGTCGGATGCCGCGATGGGACCTCCTGTGCGCAAACGTACCCCGGCAGAGAAAGCAGATGGCGCCGGGCCGCTTTGGGTCAAGGCCAGCAACGGGTCGGAGCGCGTGTTTGATGCGGTGCTTTTTGCGACCGGACGAGACCCGAACACGGCTGACATGGGGCTGGAACAAGTGGGCGTGACGCTGGGCCGTCGCGGTCAGATCGAGGTGGATGCCTACAGCCAGACCGGTGTGCCGTCGATTTATGCCGTGGGCGACGTCACTGACCGGGTCAACCTGACACCGGTTGCAATTCGCGAGGGCATGGCATTTGTCAAAAGCGTATTCGGGGCCGAACCGACGCCTGTCGATCACACCTTGATCCCCTCCGCCATTTTCACGCAACCCGAAATGGGAACCATTGGTCTGAGCGAGGAAGCAGCGCGGGAGCTGGAGCCGATTGAAGTTTATTGCACTTCTTTCCGCCCGATGCAGACGGCGTTTGCCGGACGCAAGGATCGCGTGATGATGAAACTCGTGGTGTCCAAGGCCAACAGAAAGGTGCTAGGGTGCCATATTGTTGCGCCTAATGCGGGCGAGATGATTCAACTGGCAGCTATTGCAGTGAAGATGGGCGCCACCAAGGAGGATTTTGACCGCACCGTGGCTGTTCACCCGACAATGTCCGAAGAAATTGTAACAATGAAGTCTCCGGTCCGAACGGGTTGAATTTCGCTCCGCAAGCCGTACCTATGTGCCAGGAGCGCGCGATAGAGCGCTTTTTGTAATTCAAGACGCGCAACCGGCGCGCATCAGGAAGGAAAGAAGATCAATGGCAGGAAACAGTGGCGGCCCTTGGGGCGGCGGCGGCAATTCCGGCGATGACCGGCCGGGCGGCCGTGGCGATCGCGACGACAAGGGCAGTGGCCCGCGCGGACCGCGCGGAGAAGGGCCGCAGATTCCCGAGATCGAGGAGCTCGTCAAAAAGGGGCAGGAGCAACTGCGCGTTTTGATGGGTGGCCGTGGCGGCACTGGGCGCAATGGCGGCAGCGGTGGTGGCCGTGGCGGACCTGCTTTGACACGTGGCACAATGGGTCTTGGCGTGTTGGGCGCGCTCATACTTTGGGGTATGGCCAGTTTCTACACAGTCCGACCCGAACAGCAGTCGATCGAGCTTTTTCTGGGCAAGTTCTATGGAATTGGCACAGAAGGTCTGAATTTTGCACCCTGGCCTGTAGTGACCGCCGAAGTCTTTGATGTAACGACCAACCGGACAGAAAGCATTGGTGTCAGTCGCTCCAGTGGCGACAACGACGGTTTGATGCTCACGACCGATGAAAACATCGTCGATATCGATTTTCAGGTGGTTTGGAATATCAAGGACGCCATGGACTTCAAATTCTCGCTTCGCGACCCTGATGCTTCTGTCCGCGCCATTTCGGAATCGGCGATGCGTGAAGTGATTGCGCAGTCGGAACTGGCGCCGGTTCTGAACCGGGACCGCGCTAACATCGAAGTACGCGTACGCGAGCTGATCCAGGCGACACTCGACAACCGCCAGACCGGCATCAACATTATCCGCGTCAACTTTAACAAGGTGGACCCACCCAGCCAGCAAGTTGTTGTGACGGACGCACAGGGCCGCACACAGTCGGTGTCGGTCATCGACGCATTCCGTGACGTTCAGGCCGCTGAACAGGAGCGCGACCGGGTGGAACGCCAAGCGGATGCGTATGCCAATCAGCGCACAGCGCAGGCGCGCGGTGAATCTGCACAATTGCTGGAAGCGGCAGAAGGTTATCGCGCCCGCGTGGTTAACGACGCGGTGGGTGAAGCGAGCCGGTTCCTGGCGGTTCTGACAGAATACGATGCTGCCCCGGAAGTAACGCGCAAGCGTCTATATCTGGAAACGATGGAAAAAGTGTTGGGCGATGTGGACAAGATCATTCTTGAAAGCGGAAACGGCGTCGGAGGTCAGGGCGTCGTGCCGTATCTGCCGTTGAATGAACTGCGCAAAAACAGTGGAGGGTCGAACTGATGCGGGCCGTGAATTATCTGATCCCTATTGTTGTGATCGCGGTTGTGGGCGCGCTGTCGTCCATCTTTATTGTAGACGAGCGTGAAAAGGCGCTGGTGTTACGATTTGGGCAGATCAAACAGGTGCGTACTGATGCCGGGCTTGGCTTCAAGTTGCCGTTCCTGGATGAAGTCGTGCGGTTTGAGGACCGTATTCTGACACTGGAGACACCGCTGGTCGAAGTCACGCCGGCTGATGACCGGCGCCTTGAGGTTGATGCATTCGTGCTCTACCGAATTGCCGACATTGTTCAGTTCCGGCAGGCGCTCGGCGCAGACGGTGAGCGTCAGGCCGCTATTCAGCTGAATGGTATTCTCGATGGCCACATTCGTGCGGATCTGGGTTCGCAGGGTGTGACGTCCAACACAATCTTGTCGCCAGAGCGCTCGACGTTGATGGACCAGATCCGGGAACGCTCGGACGAGCGTGCGCGGGCTCTGGGGCTGGCTGTTGTGGATGTGCGCCTGCGTCAGACCAACTTGCCCGAGCAGAACTTTGACGCAACGCTGCAGCGAATGATCGCGGAACGCGATCGTGAAGCGACGGATGAACGCGCCCGTGGTCTGGAAGCCGCGCAACGTGTAACAGCCCTGGCCGATCGGACGTATGAAGAAATTCTGTCCGAAGCACGCAGAGATGCGCGCATCATCGAAGGTGAAGCGGATGCAGAACGTAACCGCATCTTTGCCGAAGCCTATAATCAGGACCCAGAATTCTTTGAATTCTACCGATCACTGACTGCTTATGAGGCTGCATTGCAGGGACGCAATTCGACGATGGTTATGTCGCCGGACAGCGAATTCTTCAATTATCTGAAGAGCGATCAGGGCGCGCGTTCCGTCGAAGGCGAATGATGAGTACGTTACTTCTGGCCCTTGGGTTGGTGATGATAGTAGAGGGGCTGGCTTATGCGCTGGCCCCTTCGCTTGTGGAACGGATGCTGGAGATGCTTAGGTCCCTGCCGGAAGCAGCCGTGCGTCAGGTCGGATGGTTGGTTGTTGTGTCTGGCGCTATTCTTGTCTGGATGGCTTACTGGCTAGGGACCTAGACTTATGCACTTTCCGGATGCTGAACATCTACGCAGGGACCGACCTATTCACGCTTCGGTAACGCGGTGTTGAAACGCTGCGCGCAGATCACATCTTTAATATTGAACCAAGCTGTATGTAGATGCAGCTTATGATCAACGGGCAATGAGCCCAACACCAAGCTTGAGGAGACTCCCATGCAGTCCAAAGCGGTTTCAATATCTATCCACCCTTCTTTTCCCATTGCCGCTCGTGCGCTCGTTTTGAGCCTGCTGGCTATGGTATTTGTGGCTTTGCAGGCGGTGCAGGGGTTTGCCCAGCAGACCAGCCTCGCACCACTGGCCGAAAAAATCAGTCCCTCAGTGGTCAATATCACCACGTCAACGACAGTGGCTGGCCGGACGGGGCCACAGGGGATTGTGCCCGAAGGCTCCCCGTTCGAAGATTTCTTTCGCGAATTCCAGGACCGGAACGATCGCGGTGATCGCCCTCGCAAGTCGTCGGCGCTGGGATCGGGCTTTGTGATTTCGGCGGACGGCTATGTGGTCACAAACAATCATGTGATCGAAGGCGCCGATGAAATCCTGATTGAATTCTTCTCAGGTGATGAATTGCCCGCAGAAGTCATCGGCACCGACCCGAACACAGATATCGCGCTGTTGAAGGTCAAATCCGACACTCCGCTTCCGTTCGTATCCTTTGGAGACAGCGATCTGGCGCGTGTCGGCGACTGGGTCATTGCGATGGGTAACCCGCTGGGCCAGGGTTTTTCGGTCAGCGCGGGCATCGTGTCCGCTCGTAACCGCGCGCTGAGCGGTACCTATGACGACTACATCCAGACCGATGCCGCCATCAACCGTGGCAACTCGGGCGGTCCGCTGTTCAATATGGATGGTGAAGTAATTGGCGTGAATACTGCGATCCTTTCGCCAAATGGCGGATCGATCGGCATCGGCTTTTCCATGGCCTCCAACGTGGTGACACGTGTGGTCGACCAGTTGCAGGAATTTGGCGAAACGCGCCGAGGCTGGTTGGGCGTGCGGATCCAGGATGTGACCGCAGACGTGGCCGAAGCAATGGGGCTCGCGTCTGCCTCCGGTGCTCTTGTAACTGATGTGCCTGACGGGCCGGCCAAGGATGCAAACATGCAGGCGGGTGATGTGATTACCAGCTTTGCGGGAAAGAACGTCGAAGACACGCGTGGTCTTGTCCGTGAAGTGGGCAACAGCCCCGTGGGCGAGACGGTGCCTGTGGTGGTCATGCGCGATGGCACACCTTTGACACTGAGTGTGACGCTGGGCCGCCGCGAAGAAGCGGAAGGTGCTGTGCCCGCAGTGGCAGCAGCGCCGGACGCAGCTGAGGAACCGCAGGTCAAGGAACTGCTGGGTCTCACGCTGACATTGTTGACAGATGATGCGCGCACCGAGCTTGGTGTTGACAATGACACGCAAGGCTTGGTGGTTACCGAGGTCGATGAGGCGTCTGAAGCCTTTGAGAAAGGTCTGCGCGCAGGTGACGTAATCACCGAAGCGGGCCAGCAGAAGGTCACCAGCATCGCTGACATGGAAGAGAGGGTCAAGGCTGCCAAGGATGCGGGGCGTAAATCATTGCTCCTGCTGGTCCGTCGGGCGGGCGATCCACGGTTTGTCGCACTCGGCATTACCGAATAAATCTGCTGCATTTGATGATGGAAAGGGCGCCACATGTGGCGCCCTTTCTTATTTTTTCGGGATTGCGCGTACCTCGACCAGAGTATCCAGCAGAGACGATATATCTTCGATCTGTTCCGCCAACACATGTGTCACGGAGTGGGCCCGCTGCAATCTGCCCGTTACACGTAACATGCGACCTGCAATCACGGCGCGGCGAAATTTTTCGTACATGGAACGCCAGACGATGACATTGACCACACCCGTCTCGTCCTCCAGCGTGATGAAAATGACCCCTTTGGCTGTGCCGGGACGTTGCCGCAGGATCACCAGCCCGGCCACTGTGATGCGCGCACCTTCGGGAGGTTGATCCAGCCGTGCGGCAACCAGACAGTGCGGTGGGCGCGGCCAGATCCCGCGCGCAGAAGATGTAGAGATAACCTGCATGAGAACAAAGATAGAACAATTGAGCCGGGTCGCAAGCAAAAACTCAGGGGTCGCAAAAGGGGCTGGCGTGTCCTATATGCCCTCGGTAGACAGGCAATCAGAAATGCGAAAGGGCAGAAGATATGGCTAAAATCACCTATATTGAACACGGCGGGACAGAGCATGTGGTCGAGGTTGCCAATGGCCTGACTGTGATGGAAGGCGCACGTGACAACAACATTCCAGGCATCGAAGCGGACTGCGGTGGTGCCTGCGCCTGTTCCACCTGCCATGTCTATGTGGATGCCGCATGGGCGGACAAGCTCCCTCCCAAGGAAGACATGGAAGAAGACATGCTCGATTTCGCCTATCAGCCCGATCCGGCCCGCTCCCGACTGACCTGCCAGATCAAGGTAACCGACGCGCTGGACGGGTTGGTTGTCCAGATGCCGGAAAAGCAGATCTGATGCGGCAACGGCCGGGGCGCGGACCACTGCGCCCTGCGCTAAATGCACTCAGTGTCGTTGTCGCGCTATGCTGCCTGATCGTCACAGGCGCCGCAGGGGCTCAGACCATAAAAGACGCCCGCTATGCCGACCCGACCACACGATACGCGCATGGCGTACTCGGTGATGCAATAGAACACGAAACCTTGCTGCTCACCCTGTCTGATGGTCGCACAGTGCGCATGGTGTTGCCGGAAAGCGCCGTCTTCGAAGATACCGCACCGCGCCTTCTAGACCTGGACGGAGACGGTAGCCCCGAAGTGGTCGTTGTCGAAAGCGACCAGACCCGGGGCGCACGTCTGGCCGTATACGACAGCGTTGGGCGCATTGACGCTACACCCTACATCGGAACCAGGAACAGATGGCTGGCACCCATTGGTGCGGCGGACCTTGATGGCGACGGGTTCATGGAGATTGCCTATATCGATCGCCCGCATCTGGCGAAAACGCTTCGCATCTGGCGCTATGCCAATCGCGCCTTGACCCATGTGGCCGACATGCCGGGTGTTACCAACCACCGCATCGGTGAACGCGACATCGCAGGTGGCATCCGTATTTGCGCTGACAATCCCGAAATAATTGTCGCAACCGCAAACTGGTCGCAAATTCTTGCCGTCACGTTTGACGGCGCGCGCTTCAACCAAACCTCACTGAATGCAAATACCAGTCGAATTGAATTTGCGGCTGCGATGGCCTGCAAATATTAAACGTTCTCTGGGTTGCAAGTATTCCGGCAGAGATGCCCGTTAGGGGGCAGCCCCCATCCTTAGTTAAGGTGCGCTTTACTTTGCCTTTACTGCAAAGCCCGCCACCCGATATCGCGCCTGCAAAATCCCTCGGGCCAGTCGATCTGCTCCACAGTTTCATAGGCTCGTGCACGCGCTTCAGCCAGTGTTGCGCCTCGGGCCGTGACGTTCAAAACACGACCTCCTGATGCAATGATCTGCCCGCCGGACTTTGATGTACCTGCATGAAAGACCATGTTGGAGCTGTTCTCGGGCAATGAGTCCAACCCGTTGATCACTGAGCCTTTGGAGTATTCCCCAGGATAGCCGCGCGCGGCCAGAACCACAGATAGCGCATGATCATCCGCCCAGTTCACGCGCGCGCTTTCCAACCGCCCTTCGGCGGCCGCGTGCATCAGGTCCAGGACCTGTCCGCCCAGGCGCATCATAAGCACCTGACACTCGGGGTCACCGAAGCGCACATTATATTCCACCAGGCGCGGTTGTCCGTCCTTGATCATTAGCCCTGCGAATAGAACGCCCTGATAGGGCAGGCCACGCCGGGCCATTTCGGCCAGCGTCGGTCGAATGATCTGGGCCATGGTCCGTTCTGCAATCTCGTCCGTTAATACAGGCGCCGGTGAATAGGCACCCATGCCGCCGGTGTTGGGTCCGGTGTCCCCTTCTCCAACCCGCTTGTGGTCTTGGGCCGTGCCGATGGGGAGTGCGGTTTCGCCATCACAAAGAACAAAGAACGAGGCCTCTTCGCCGTCCATGAATTCTTCGATGACGACTTCTGCCCCGGCGGCACCGAACGCACCGCCAAACATTTCGTCGACCGCGTCCAGGGCCTCTTGGAGTGTCATCGCAATGATGACGCCCTTGCCAGCCGCCAGACCATCCGCCTTGATCACGATCGGTGCACCCTGCGCCATGACATAGGCGCGCGCATCTTTGGCATTGGTGAAATGACCGTACCCTGCCGTAGGCGCGCCCGCTGCATCGCAGATTTGTTTGGTAAATGCCTTAGAGGATTCCAGCGCCGCCGCGGCCTGGCTTGGCCCGAAAACAAGCAGGCCGGCATCTCGCAACCGGTCAGCCACGCCCGCAGCCAATGGTGCTTCTGGTCCGATGATCGCAAAATCAATACCGTTTTCTTCTGCAAATACGACGACCGCGCCGCCGTCGTTGATATCAAGTGCAGCACAATCAGCAATTTGTGCAATCCCCGCATTGCCCGGCGCCACGATCAGCTTGTCGCATTTGGGGTTCTGCATGACCGCCCAGGCCAGACTGTGCTCGCGACCACCGCTTCCAAGGATTAGAATGTTCATGGCCGCTGCTCCTGATCTGCTTGGACTTGTCTGCCCGGCGGTTTAAGCTCAGAGCCGGACCAACACAAGAACGGACCCGTCATGGACCTGATCGACGATCCCCAAACAGGACAAAACAGCCCGGAATTCACGGTGACCGAACTTTCGGGGGCCATCAAGCGGGTCATTGAGCAGGAATTCGGGCACGTCCGTATCAGAGGGGAGGTAGGTCGTGTAAGCCGTCCCCGATCCGGTCACATCTATCTGGACCTCAAGGATGACAATGCGGTCATTTCGGGGGTCATCTGGAAAGGTGTGGCGTCACGCCTGCAAACCCAGCCCGAAGAAGGGATGGAAGTGATTGCAACCGGGCGCGTCACAACTTTTGGTGGACAGTCAAAATACCAGATCATCATCGAAGATATCAAACCTGCGGGCATGGGCGCCCTGATGGCGCTTTTGGAAAAACGCAAAGCCGCGCTGTCGGCCGAAGGTCTGTTTGATGCAGGCCGCAAGCGGCCGTTGCCATACCTGCCGGATGTGATCGGTGTTATTACGTCGCCTTCGGGGGCCGTGATCCGCGATATCCTGCATCGCCTGCGGGACAGGTTCCCGCGCAAGGTTCTGATCTGGCCGGTCGCGGTACAGGGCGAGCGATGCGCGCCTGAAGTGACTGCCGCAATCAAGGGTTTCAATGCGATGACGCCGGGCGGTGCATTGCCACGGCCGGATTTGATCATTGTGGCGCGCGGCGGTGGCTCGGTTGAAGATTTATGGGGCTTCAACGAAGAATCCGTGGTGCGGGCTGCGGCGGCCTCTGACATTCCGCTGATTTCGGCTGTTGGCCATGAAACCGATACGACTTTGATAGATTTCGCCTCTGACCGGCGCGCTCCGACACCGACTGCAGCCGCTGAACTGGCTGTCCCTGTCCGGCATGAGCTGATCGCCTGGCTGGATGGGCAGGCTGCGCGGATCACCCAGGTAATGAGCCAGACATTGGCGCGCCGCGACCAGCGTCTGCGTGACGTTGCCCGCGCATTACCTCGCGTGGACAGCTTGCTCGACGCCCCGACGCAGCGGCTTGATGTGATCTCTGCACGCCTGGGTCCGGCACTGATTGCAGGGGTGCAACTGCGCAAGGTCCTCCTCTCGGATCTCGCAGGCCCTCTGCGCCCGTCCAGATTGCGTCGTGCGCTGCAGGACGACCGCAGGCGGCTGGACAGCCTGAGCGCGCGCCTGGCGCCTGCGTTGGCAAGGTCTGTTGCGACCAACCGGGAACGATTTGTTGCCCGATCCCGTCCCTTTCGCCCGCAAACGCTGGTGCATGATCAGAAGCGCAAGGCAGAAGCGTTTGCTGCCCTGGCGCGGCGGTTGTCCGACGTAGGGCAGCGTCAAATCACCGGCTGGCAGAAACACATCGATGCGATGAACCGTCTGCGTCTGACCCTGGGCTACGAAGCAACGCTCGAGCGCGGTTTTGCCGTGGTCCGCAGCGCGGGACATGTGATCACGGACAGCAAGTCGGCGGCCAAGGCCGTTGAATTGGAAATCCAGTTTTCCGACGGACGCGTTAATGTGGGTGGACGATCCATACCGCGCACCGCTGGTAGCAAGCCGCCCGAACAAGGATCGCTCTTCTGAAGTGCGGGGATGGAACGGAGATTTGGGTCAAACAGGATGTATTGATCAAACCGATGCTCGCTTCAGCATACGAAATGCACGTTCTGGATTAACGGATCAGACGCCAATTTTCGGTCCGAGGCATAGCATCTCTTCGCCAATGTCCTGCGCCTCATAAAGTTCTGTAGCAGAGGGATTGTTTTCGAAGCGTGCAATCAGGCCGCTGGGACCAAGCTGAAACGTCCAGCACTGCGGGTCGGGATTATCCTCATAGACAAAACAGATCATTTCGTCCTCAGGATACCAAGTGCCGTCCTTGCAATCACCGTCGAGAAAAGACCAACGCACCCGCCGCCCGTCCAGATAAACTTCGGCACCGTAGGGCGCACCACTTTGCCCAAAATACAACGTCTTGCCGGCCGTGTAGGCATCGAATTCCTCAGCCGAGAGGTAATCCTGAGCACATGCCGGAACGGCTACTAAACAAAGACAAAACATCAGACTGCGTACCATCCGAGCAGAGTGACAGAAATCAGTTCAGTCTACCAGCCTTTGGCGCGGCTGTTTACGATGTGGCGCAAAGATTGCCCATTGGACGCGCAGCGCAACGCAAACCATATGCCGATTGTCGCTTTTGGTGCTGTGGCGCGGCCTGATGCGCTGATAGTGTTGTGTCAAGAGGAGTGCCTTTGCCCTTGCTTGATGACGTATTGGAGAACGCTGACATGGCTTTGGATACAAACGACAAGACCCCCGGCAAGGGCGTTTGGAAATCAGGCAAAGGTAAAGGGCGCCGCCATACAAAGGGCCGCCAGTTGCAGGATGACGCCTGGGCCGAGGTTCGGACACTGTTAGGGGAAGCACCGCGCCGCGCTGATTTGTTGATCGAGTATCTGCACAAGATACAGGACACATTTGGTTGTCTGGCGGCCGCGCATCTTCGCGCTCTGGCAGAAGAACTGCGCATGTCCATGGCGGAGATTTACGAAGTCGCGACATTTTACGCGCACTTTGATGTGGTCAAGGAAGGCGAAACTCCGCCTCCGGCACTGACTATTCGCGTCTGCGATTCGTTGTCGTGCGAATTGGCGGGCGCGCAGCAACTCAAAGCAGCGCTGGAAAGCGGGCTCGATTCGACCCAGGTGCGCGTGCTGCGCGCGCCCTGCATGGGCCGGTGCGACACGGCGCCGGTTCTTGAAATCGGACACAATCATATTGATCACGCGACGCCGGAAAAGGTGCAGGCGGCGATTGCGGCGGGCGACACGCACGCCCATCTGCCCGACTATGAAACCTACGCCACATACGTAGGCAAAGGTGGATACGCGACGTTGAAATCGCTGCGCGACAGTGGCGACTGGGAAGCTGTGCAGCAGAAGGTGCTGGACAGCGGGTTGCGCGGTTTGGGGGGCGCGGGTTTTCCGTCTGGTAAAAAATGGGGTTTCGTGCGCGCCAACGCAGGCCCGCGGTATTTGGCCGTGAACGGAGACGAAGGGGAGCCGGGGACGTTCAAAGATCGCTATTATCTGGAACGTGTGCCGCATCTGTTTCTGGAAGGCATGCTGATCGCGGCATGGGCTGTCGAGGCCGAGAGAGCCTTCATTTACATGCGTGATGAATATCCGGCGGTGCTGGAAATCCTGCGCCGTGAGATCGGGGCGTTGGAAAAAGCGGGTATTGTCGCGCCGGGCTACATCGACCTGCGGCGCGGCGCGGGCGCCTATATCTGTGGTGAAGAAAGCGCGATGATCGAGAGCATCGAAGGCAAGCGTGGGATGCCACGTCATCGACCGCCTTTTGTAGCGCAGGTGGGCATCTTTGGGCGGCCTACGCTGGTTCACAATGTCGAAACCCTGCATTGGGTCGCGCGCGTGTGCCGTGAGGGGCCAGAAGTGCTGAACACGACGGAACTGAATGGCCGCAAAGGTTTGCGGAGTTATTCCGTATCGGGCCGCGTCGCAAAGCCTGGCGTATATCT
>Ga0102812_10001268_pt1 | contig 17605 bp, 13 predicted proteins | sample ColrivemetaGS713_FD_79334 | JGI IMG/M metagenome (GOLD analysis project Ga0102812, IMG submission 79334) | Estuarine microbial communities from the Columbia River estuary - Flood tide ETM metaG S.713 | ecosystem: Environmental > Aquatic > Marine > Intertidal zone > Estuary | place: USA... | reverse complement strand
GGTAGCAGAGAAGCCGGGCCACGAGGCGCTTGATGCGCGGAACTGGCAATAAGAGCGTTTTGGAAACTTCAAGGAGCAGAAAACACATGAACTCAGCGATCAGAGCAATCGTCGGCTTGGCGGCTGCTGTCAGTTTTATCTCGGCAAGCAGCGCCGCGGACTACGACCTGGTAATCAACAACGGCCGGGTCATGGACCCGGAGACGATGTATGACAGTATCGCCAATGTCGGCATAAGCGCAGGCAGGATTGCTGCGATCACCAACGACAAGATCAGCGGCAAAGAAACCATCGATGCCACCGGCCTGGTGGTGGCGCCGGGGTTTATCGATACCCATTTTCATTCCGTCGACCCATACGCCACCAAACTGGCGGTGCGCGATGGCATCACTACAGGTATGGACCTGGAGGCGGGTTCTTCGTCGGTTGGCGAGTGGTATCAGAATAAGGATAAGTCCGGCTGGCAGGTCAATTATGGCACGACCGCCAATGTCAGCCTGACCCGTATGCTGGTGCACGACCCCGAGGTATCCATTAAGGAACCGGTTGATGCCTCCAATGCGGGTGGATACATCGAAGCCTCCGCAGAGGATGGGGTGCAGGGCTGGTCGGTCAGTCGCAGTAATATAGATCAGCTCAACCGGATTATGCAGCTTCTCGACGAGGACCTGCGCCAGGGCGCCCTGGGGGTTGGTGTCGGTGCGGCCTACGTGCAACGCGGCATGACCAGCTACGAACAATTCGAGATTCAGCGCACTGCCGCGCGTTACGGCCGGCTGGCGTCTGTACATACCCGCTATCACCTCAACGCGGAAACGCCTACCGAGGCGCCCATTGCCCTCGACGAGGTGTTGCTGAATGCGATGCTGCTCGACGCACCCCTGCTGCTTGCCCACGACAATGACTACGGCTGGTGGGAAAACGAGGAGAAGCTGCAAATGGCCCGCGCCAGGGGCTATAACGTCTGGGGAGAATATTACCCCTTTGCTGCAGGCTCCACGTTTATCAGTGCCGACTTTTTAAAGCCCGAGATGTGGGAAGACGTCAACGGCTACAAATACGAGGAGACCATCTATGATCCCGGTGCCGACAAGTTCCTCTCCAAGGCGGAATACCTGGAGATGGTGGAGGAGAATCCCGGTTACTTTATCGTCGTCTTCTTTCCCGCGCGCAAGGAGTGGATGAAGTACTGGTTAACCATTCCTAATATGGTGGTCGCTTCGGACGCCATGCAGGGGGTCGATAAGAACGGCAAGCTGCTGCCCTACGACGCCGACCCCAGCGAATACGCGGGGCACCCCCGTACGGTTGCCTCCTACTCGACAACGCTGCAGCTGGCACGGGAGAACAATGTACCGCTGATGTTTACTCTGGCACAGCTCAGCTACTGGAACGCCAAACACCTGGGCGACACGGGTTTAGTCGCCATGCAGGAGCGCGGCCGGGTGCAGGTGGGTAAGGTCGCCGACCTGACCCTGTTCGATCCGCAAACGGTGGCCCCGAGAGCGACCTACAAAGCGAGAGAAAACGGGCTGCCTTCGGCGGGTATTCCCTGGGTTATCGTCAACGGCACTATCGTGGTCCGCGACTCCGAGGTGCAGAATGTGAGACCCGGCCAGTCGATCCGTTTCCCGATAGAAGCGAAAGGCCGCTTTGTGCCGGTTGAGTGGAACAGCTGGCTGGATGACCACACCATCATGGCGCCGGCATCACCCGATGAGCAATTCGCTGACCCCAGGGGTCATTAATCAGCGCAGGCTACAGCGATTCAAACTTGGCCAGGCGTTCCCTGTCTCGACAGGCACCGTGGGACGCCGAGCGGGCCATCAGGCCCCACAGGCGCAGCCAGGTGGAGGCATTGCGATCCTTGGCTGGGCGCCAGCCGGCCGCACCCCGGGCGTTCATGGCATCGCGCCGGCGTTGCAGCTCCTCGTCGCTAACGCACAGTTCGATGCTGCACTTGTCGATATCGATGGCAATTTCATCACCATCCTCAATCAGGGCTATCGTGCCTCCCTGTGCCGCCTCCGGCGACACGTGGCCGATGGACATGCCGGAAGTGGCCCCCGAAAAGCGGCCATCCGTCACCAGGCCGCAGACTGATCCCAGCCCCCGGGCCTTGAGCACACCCGTGGGGGTCAGCATCTCGCGCATCCCGGGACCGCCGCGAGGCCCCTCGTAGCGGATCACCACCACATCGCCCGCCTTGATAGTGCCGTCCTGGATCGCCTCCAAAGCATCTTCCATCAGGTCGTAGCACATCGCCCGCCCGCGAAACTGGTGCATGTCGGGGTCGACCGCGGCGCCCTTGACGATGCAGCTTTCGGGGGCGAGATTGCCGTAGAGCACGGACAGGCCACCGGAATGGTCGAAAGCATTGGGTACGTCGCGGATGACACCGGCGCTGCCATCGGTATCCACTGACGTATAGCGGTGGTCCTGGGAGTGCGGGGCGATAGTGCGCGAGCCGCCGGGTGCGGCACGGTAAAAATCGTGTACCTCTTCAGCTCCTGTTCGCCGTATGTCCCACTGGTCAATGACATCGCCGATGGTGCCGCCCAGGCAGGAACGGCACTCCCGATTGACGAGCCCGGCGCGGTCCAACTCACCCAGAATGCGCATAACACCGCCCGCCCGGTGTAAATCCTCGATGAAGACGTCGTGGCTGGCGGGAGAGACCAGGCAAAGCAGCGGTGTTGAATCGGACAGCTTGCCGATGTCATCGATGGTGAAATCCGCACCGGCTTCCTCGGCAGCGGCCAACAGGTGCAGGATGGTATTGGTGGAACCGCCGAAGGCCATGGAGGCCCGCATGCCGTGGGCGAAACTGTCCGGTGTGGCGATGGCGCGGGGCAGTAAGGTCTCGTCGTCGTTCTCGTAGTATTCCTTCGCCATGCCGACGATGCGACGGCCGGCGCGGCGGTACAATTGCTCTCGCTCCATGTGAGTGGCCAACAGAGTGCCGTTGCCAGGGAGGGCGAGACCCATCGCCTCAGTGATACAATTCATTGAATTCGCGGTGCCCATGATGGCGCAGGAACCACAAGTGGGGCAGGCGGACTCCTGGATGTTGTGCAGGTCCTCTTCGGTGGATTCCGGGTTGCCGAGAACGATCAGCGTGTCCAGGGCATCGACCCGCTGGACGATGCCGCCCTTATTGTAGTTGCCGGTTTCCATCGGCCCCCCGGATACGAAAATGGTGGGAATATTCAGGCGCATCGCCGCCATCATCATCCCGGGGGTGATCTTGTCGCAGTTGGAGATGCAGATCAGAGCATCGGCGCAATGGGCGTTGACCATGGTTTCCACCGCATCGGCGATCAGATCGCGCGAAGGCAGTGAATAGCGCATGCCGATGTGTCCCATGGCGATGCCATCATCCACCGCGATGGTATTGAATTCGCGGGCGATGCCGCCAGCCAGGCCAATCTCCTGCGCCACCAGCTCGCCGACCTGTTTCAGGTGCACGTGGCCGGGTACGAAATTGGTATAAGCATTGGCGACGGCAATCAGCGGTTTGCCGAAATCCTTATCGCCTACCCCGGCAGCACGCCAGAGTGAACGGGCACTGGTGGCCATGCGCCCTACCATGGTGGTTTCTGAACGGTACTGTGGCATGTCGATTTCTCCTGATTGTAGCCGATTAATGCCAGCCTACATTGGATCCCATGACAAGAATGCCACCTAGCAGACAGTCTCGGCCTGGAAATGAAGGTAATCTGTTCCCGAATAACTGAGCCTGACGAAGGAGCCCTGCTATGGATATTATCTGCTCAATCTCGGACATTGTGAGCCCGAAAGGTATCCTGCTCGATCAGGACGTTCGCTCTCGCCCCAACTATAGCTGGGGTGTGGGAAATTGCGAGGCAAAGGCCATAGTGCGCCCGGCCTCAACGGACGAGTTGTCCCGCGTGATGCGGCTGTGCCACCAGCACTTCCAGACGGTGGTGCCCTGGGGCGGCCTGACCGGGCTGGTCAACGGCATTACCTGCTCGCCGGACGATATCGCTATCTCCCTGGAGCGCATGAATACCATCGAACATATCGATAACAGTGCGGGCACAATGATTGCGCAGGCCGGTGTGGTGCTGCAAACCGTACAAGAGGCGGCAAAGGATGCCGGCTGGCAGTTTGCGGTGGATTTCGGTGCCCGCGGTAGCGCCAATATCGGTGGCATGATAGCCACCAACGCCGGCGGCAACAGTGTGATTCGCTACGGCATGATGCGCGAACAGGTACTGGGTCTGGAGGCGGTGCTGGCCGACGGCACGGTGATATCGTCTATGAACGAGGCGCTGAAAAACAACGCGGGCTACGACCTGAAGCAGCTGTTCATCGGTTCCGAAGGCACCCTCGGCATTGTCACCCGCGCGGTGTTGCGGCTGCGGCCCGCACCGCGCACAGTGCAGACCGCGTTTTTGGCGCTGGCCAGCTTTGACGATGTCACTGGTCTGCTGCGGCGCCTGGGAACTGACCTCGAGGGCAAGCTCAGTTCCTTCGAGGTGATGTGGAACAACCACTACCACTTTCTGGTTGAGGAAACTGGCAAGCACCAGGCCTTTCTGCCGACCCATTACCCCTACTATGTGTTGCTGGAGTCAGAGGGTGCCGATGCCGAGCGGGAAGCAGAGCAGTTTATGACGGTACTGGGTGAACTGATGGAAGAGGGGCACGTTGCCGACGCGGTGATTGCCCAGTCGGGCCAGCAAGCCGAGCAGTTGTGGGAAATGCGCGATGATGTAGAGGCTTTGGTGCACGGCATCAGCCCGCTGGCGGCATTCGATGTGAGTCTACCGCTGCGCGAAATCGAAGCCTACGTCAGCGATGTGGAGAAGGAACTGGGAGAAAAATTCCCTGAAGCCCGCCTGGTCATCTTCGGCCATCTGGGAGACGGCAATATCCACCTCGGGGTGGGGCCAGCCCATGACATGCACGCGGTGGAGACTATTGTCTACAATCGCCTTGCCACGGTAAACGGTTCGATTTCCGCAGAGCATGGGGTGGGACTCGAAAAGCGGGAATTCCTTCCCTGCTCTCGCTCAGCAGTAGAAATAGACCTTATGCGAACCCTCAAGCGAGCCCTGGATCCCAACAACATCCTTAATCCCGGCAAGATCTTTTAAGTCGGCACAAGCTTTCATCGGAGAAAAACTATGAACGGAGCACAATCGCTTTTCAAGGCACTGACCGACGCCGGTCTGGATACCTGTTTTGCCAACCCGGGCACCTCGGAAATGCAGCTGGTCTACGAGATAGGCAAGTCCGATACGGTGCGCCCGGTACTGTGCCTGCAGGAGAATGTGGTGACGGGCGCTGCCGATGGCTATGGCCGCATGGCGGGTAAGCCCGCATTCACACTGTTGCACGTCGGCTCCGGTTTTGCCAACGGGATCGCCAACCTGCACAACGCCGGCCGCGCCAATACTCCGGTGGTGAACGTGGTCGGCGCCAACGCCAGCTATCACCAGCCCAATTTTCCCGAGCACGAGCTGATCGGCGGCAAAATCACTGACCTGGCCCGGTCGGTATCCCACTGGGCACAGGAGGCAAAATCTGCCGCTGAGCTGGGGATTCTCGGCGCCACTGCTGCGCGCTATGCCATGACCGGTTCGGGCAAGATCTGTACCCTGATTGCGCCAACCAACTGTCACTGGGACCCCGCCCCTGGCGCGCCTGTCATCGATGCACCGATAGTTACTCCCCGGGTGTCCCCAGACACAGTGGAGGAGGCCGTCAAGCTGCTCTCGAACGGTCGCAAGACAGGTATATTACTGGGTGCCCACGCCCTGCGCCTTGAGGGCCTCGAGCTGGCCGGGCGCATCGCCGCCAAAACCGGGGCGCAGCTGCTGGCTGAAACTTTCCCGGCGCGCATGGCACGCGGTGAGGGCCGGGTACAAATTCAACTGGTTCCCTACTTTCTCGAGATGGCCCAGATGTTCTTCGCCGAGTACGAGCAGATTATCCTGGTCGGAGCGTTGCCGCCGGTATCGACCTTCGCCTATCAGAACGCCTCCATGTTCAAGGTGCCTGAGGGCTGTGAGGTATCGTCTTTCGCCTCAGCTGACCACGACGTATTGGCCGCGCTGGGGGACTTGGAGAGGAGCCTGGATGCCGGCGCTGTGGCAGCTGCCAGGGTTGAACGCGTAGAGCCGGATCTGCCTGCCGGAGAGTTGACACCAAAGGCGATCGGCCAGAGCGTCAACCTGCTGTTGCCGGAGGGTGCCATCGTGGTCGACGAGGGCGCGACGGCCGGACTAGAGCTGTTCGCGGAAACGGTGGCAGCGCGTCAGCACGACTACCTCTATTCCATACCCGGCGCCGCCATCGGCGGCGGCATGCCGGTGGCCCTGGGCGCGGCAGTTGCGTGTCCGGATCGCAAGGTTGTGGCGCTGCAGGCGGACGGCAGCGGGATGTATACCAACCAGGCACTGTGGACCATCGCTCACGAAAACTGCGATATCACCATCGTGATCCTGAAGAACGACTCCTATGCGGTGCTCAATGTCGAACTGGCCCGGGTGCGTGACGACGAGCCGACACCCAAGATGCTGTCCATGCTGGACTTGAGCCAGCCCTCCATTGACTGGGTGCGGATTGCCGAGGGCATGGGCGTGCCAGCCGTTGCGGTGGACACGGCCGAGTCCTTTCACGCGGAGTTCGAGCAGGCGATGGCCCAGCCAGGTCCGCGCCTGATCGAGGCTACCATGACCCAGAGTCTGCAACCCGTGGTCGACCTGATCCTGCAGCAGAGGCAGGCGAGCTGATAATTCGGGCTGCATATTTTTGCGATCTCGGTTCCCTAACAGGCACTGAAAACAATCAGCGAAACCGTTTCCTCGCCCCCATTACGCAACTGCGCGGGGCGAGTGCCTGCGGTGCCACCATCGTAAATCTGGAAGTCACCGGGGATCGCGTCCCAGGTATCGAGGTCCAGCACCAGCGTTGAAGGACCAAGGGGCACCAGCAACAGGCCCCTTCCGTCGCGGGGTAGGGTGACATTGACCCCGGGAGGAAGCGTGAGCCGGTATGCCTGGCCGCGGCGGTTCGCGGACACCGCCTCTGTAACCGGGTTGTTCCAGGGGGCATTGGCCGAGCATTCCCCGGTGTCATCATCCTGAAATTCCAGGCCTATATTGATAAACGGGCCGTCGCCAAGCACGCCGACCCGGTGTATAAAGGGCATCGCGGCATTGGCATAGGGATAGAACAGGACGGTACCGGCCGGCGCTTCCTGAATCCGCTCTTCCTCACCGGGAATCTGGCTGGCGGCGGTCACGTTTGCCGCCAGGATCGCAAGCAGGTCCTTGCGATGCTCGTGGTACTGGGTCCAGACGCCAGGCTCGATCGAATTGGTATAAATAATGAAGTGGTCGCCGCGGTGCCGGATGATGTGCAGGGGCTCCTCGGTGACCGGCACCGATGGTACGGTCTCTGCTCCGGCGGCAGCGAGCAAAGGCAACGCCAGCAGTCCCGCAAGCCAGGGGACTGCGCAAATAAACCGTTTTCTACCCCGGTTCACTGCGAAACACCGAAGCTCTGACCCTGCTCCCACTCCTCGAGCAATGGGCGGGTATCGCGTAGCCAGGGATGGAAACCTATTTGGAAGTATTCCCTGTAGGCTGGCCAGATACGACGAAAAATACCCGCGCGGCCAAGCAGGAATTTCCAGCCGTCGCGCCAGAGGGCGGGGCGCCACAGATTGCCATCCCGCCGCAGCATATGGACCAGGCCGGTCATCACGTCGACCAGCAAAAACCAGGTGGCTTGCCGCAGGGCTCGCTTGCGCAGCTTCTCGTTGCCACCCACTGCCCGGTAAACGTCAAAGGCAACGGATTTATGCTCCATCTCCTCCGCCGCGTGCCAGTCCCACAGGGCTTGCATGGCAGGGTCACCGAATTCAAACATCGGCGCATCCTGACTGAGCGCCGTCTCCGCCATGATCGCGGTGATGTGTTCCAGTGCCGCTGTTACCGCCAGTTGTTCCAGCGGCCCCAGAAACTTTTTGGCGCGGGCAATATTGCGCTCCAGCATGCCTTCAAGGTAGTTGTAGCGTTCGTGCTCCCGCCGATGAAAACCCTCCTGGCCGCAGAAGCCGCGGATCTCCGCCTGTAGCTTGGGGTCGTCTATTTCTCCCGCGTAGTGGCGCACGCTGTCAATAAAGAACTTTTCACCCAGGGGGAATGTGATCGACAGGGAATTGAACCAGGCTGTTTTAAACGGGTGCTTATCAAACCAGTCCCGCCCCAGCGAATCACTGACATCGTGTATTCGATCACGGGGCCGGATAGATACGGAATCCGGGGTATGTGACTGCGTTTTCATGGTCAAATCTCTCGCTCATCAGCTACAGGCTACACCCGCAGAGAGCAATGGGGAACAGCAGAAAACCGGTGAGTGAACCGCGATGAGTTGGAAGACTGGATACAATGACGGATCAACGACGCGACCTGCTTAAAATCAGGGTGGAACTTATCGGGATACCCTCGGACGATGTATGGGATGACTCGCCGGAAGTGCAGCCCGGCTGGGACATTCTGGTCATCGATTTTCTATCCGAGTCTGGAGATCGTGCAGAGTACGAATATGATTTCGGTGATGGCTGGATCCACGAGGTTACTCTGCTGGGCATTGAAGTCAGGGACGGGCGTCACCGATAAAAGTTAAGTTAAATCAATCGGGGTACGGTCAACCATCATGGCGCCGGTGAGGCTGGTATCACCCGATACGCATCTGACTGATCCAGTGGGCATTAATCAGGAAAAAGAGCCAGGAACGTGTTGTTCGATTGCAGTGTGGCCAGCCGTGGATCCAATCGTGCAGGGGCGAACCAGGCACACCCTTCATCGCGTGCTTTGCTCAAAAGGTCAAACGCGCGTTCAATATCGCCCAGTTCAGCGTATATGGCTGCCAGCATCGTCCTCGGCGCGCGAGGAAGAACGGCCTCCGTTGCACTGTCTGCCAGTTGCAGGGCACGCTGAGTCTCTCCGGTTCTTGCGAAAATGTATGCGGCAGCCGCGCAAACCGTGGGCACATCTGAAGATAATTGCAATGCGGCCTCGCTCGCCTCGAGCGCTTCATCGCGTTTACCAAGATACGCGGCAAAGATGCCAGCATAGCCATGGGCGATTTCATCCAGCGGGTACGCTTGCCGCAGCTCGCGTTCAAGTGCAAGCGCTGCTGCGGCATCGCCACTGCAAAATAGTGCCCAACTGTAACTATGGCGGTTGAGCAGGGCGTGGGGGTCTACGTCTACCGCCCGCTTGGCGGCTAAAACACTTTCCCGGGGAAGGCCCTGTGCCCTGAATATCCAGGATCGGTGGATATATATTCGGGAATACCCTGGGTCGATTGCCTGCGCTTCATCCAGGAGTGCATGCGCCTCGGCGAATTCGGCCAATACTACGCCTTTGAACCAGGCCAATACCGACATAGCCTGGACGAGCACGGGGTTTACCTCCAAAGCCTTCTGGGCGGCCTCCATGCCCAGCATCAGGCCCTGGCCGGGGTGCAGATCACCGCGGATAATCTGGTACATTCTCGTATCGGCCAAAGCCGCGCGTGCCGCGGCAAACCCGGGATCAACTCTGGCGGCTTCTTCAAATAATAGAACAGCCCGGGCCAGTGCACCGGACCGAGGTTCGTTGGCCTCTCGAACTCCCGCAGCGTAATGTGAATAGGCCAAAGGTATTGTAGATATTGATTGTGCGAGCGCTGATTGTGCCCGGGAGGACTCGAATTTTTTCACTGCCACCGCCAATCGGTAACCACGCTTATGAACGGTTTCTACGTAACTATGACCGTCGGGGTCGAGCAATTTGCGCAGCGAGTAAACACAGCGCGCAAGGGATTGGTAGGAGACAATCTGCCGGGGCCACACCTTCTCTTCTATCTCTTGATGGCTGACCACCTGTCCCTGCATCTGCACCAGCAGAGTCAGCAGGGCCAGCTCCTTGGGTGGCACCGGAACAAGCCTGTCATCGCGAAACAGGCCCGCTGGCGGATTTAGCATATAAGACCCGAATATGAAGAAAGGGCTCGATGTCATAAAAACGTCTTTATGCGTGTGGGTTGGTTTCACAAGATGATAGTCCAAGGAAATCAGCTACATCTTGTCATGATTATTGCACTCATCAACTTATGATCAAGTTTTCTGCCTCCCAGAGCGCAAGATCCTAGGTATATTCAGCATTCATGCTAGCCAGTGGTGCGGTGCATCTTCTGGCAAAACGTGGCAACCTATTCCACTCCATACCGTCATCTTACATCGCCAAAGAGGATACTATCCATGAAGTCAGTGATCAGAGTGCTTGCCCTGCTAGTGGCTGCTGTCAGTTTTATAGCGACAAGCAGCGCCCAGGACTACGACCTGGTAATCAACAACGGTAGGGTCATGGATCCGGAGACACAGTTTGATGATGTTGCCAATGTTGCCATAAAGGATGGCCGCATCGTAGCCATCACCAAGCAGCCCATAAGTGGAGATGAGACCATTGACGCGACCGGTCATGTCGTATCACCTGGCTTTATTGACACGCATTATCACGCAACAGATTTATTCGGCGCAAAGTTAGGCGTTGCTGATGGAATCACTACGGCCATGGATTTGGAACACGGTGCCACGCGGATTGGTGAGTGGTATGACAACATGGCAAAACGGGGTGCGCAAGTGAACTATGGCTCAAGTATCATCCATGTTGGCGCCCGCATGTTAGTTCACGATTCTGAGGTCGAATATAATGAACCGTTAGATCTGACAAATCTTCTTGGCTATATTAATAAGACCGCAAAAGACGGTACGCAGGGCTGGTCTGTTACCCGCAGTAATGTGGATCAGATGAACGAGATATTGAAACTTCTAGATGATGGTTTAAGAGAAGGGGCAATTGGTATTGGTGTAGGCGCTGCTTATATGGCACGAGGTTTAACAACTTATGAGCAGTTTGAAGCACAACGAGTTGCCTCTCGTTACGGACGTCTTACCGCTGTACACAACCGCCTTCACCTCAGTTCCGAGACACCTACTGAAGCACAGATAGGTTTTGATGAGGTTTTCGCCAATGCGCTCATACTTAATGCCCCACTTTTGTTGTGTCATGATAACGACTATGGATGGTGGGAGCATGAAGAAAAACTACAAATGGCGAGAGCACAAGGGCACAATATGTGGGGAGAGTACTATCCCTTTACTGCGGGTCAGACCGGGATTTCCGCTGACTACCTTCGTCCGGAAATTTGGGAAGACAATTATGGATATAAATACGAAGAAACCATCTATGATCCAATATTAGATAAGTATCTAACCAAGGACGAATTTCTCGATTTTTCAAAAAAAGAACCCGGCAGGTCTGTTGTCGTTTTCTTTCCTGCACGTAAAGAGTGGCTACCTTATTGGATAAAAGTACCTGGTATGACTGTAGCTTCTGATGCGTTTCCTGCTTTTGACAAAGACGGAAAAGTTTGGCCATGGGAAACTGATGTTACGAAATTTGCTGGACATCCGCGCGTCGCATCTACTTACTCTACCACTCTATCTTTAGCTCGAGAGGCAGGCGTGCCATTGATGTTTACTCTACGTCAGCTTACCTATCTTTCAGCGAAATATTTAGGTGCTACCGGACTTAAAGCAATGGATGAACGGGGCCGTATGCAGGTAGGCATGGTCGCAGATATAACTATTTTTGACCCAGAAAATGTAGAACCACGTTCTACCTACAAAGTGGGTGAAAATGGTTTGCCACCTGTAGGTATTCCCTATGTCATTGTAAATGGGACTATTGTTGTCCGCAATTCTAAGGTGGAGGAAGTTTTCCCAGGACAACCCATACGCTTCCCCATAGAGGCAAAGGGACGCTTTGAACCAGTTGACGTTAACGGTTGGACAGGTAAGCACACCATAAATGTACCACCCGTTATCCATGCCGAAGAAGACAACCCCGTCTTTAGCCAGTGATGCCATGGCTGGCGTGGGAGATGACGGTGAGCTGTTGCCCTGGGACGCTGACTGGACCGAGTACCGTGGTCACCCGCGCACCTCGGGTACACGCGGAGCCACTTTTCGCATGGCCCGCGAAAACGGTGTGCCGCTGATGTTCACCATTTCCCAAGCCAGTTACTCGGGCGCCAAACATCTGGGCGATACCGGGATTGAAGCCATGCAGGAACGCGGTCGGTTGCAGGTCGGCAAGGTTGCAGACATCACCATCTTTGATCCCGCGACGATCACTGATAACTCAGGATGCAAGACGGGTGAGCATGGCATACCGACAACCGGCATCCCCTATGTCGTGGTCAATGGCACGATTGTGGTTAAAGACAGCGAAGTTCTTCCCGTCAAACCGGGTCAGGAAATCCGCTTCCCGGTCGAACCCAAAGGCAGGTTCAAAGAGATCGAGGTAGACGGTTGGCTTAACAAACACACCATCGGCCTGAACCCGGGCCTGCTCGAAATTCACGTTGAGGACGAGTCCGGTGCAGGAGAGCTGCTGCACAGTGACAGCTAGTAAACCAGGGACAGACCACGGTTTATAAAATCGTGGTCTGTCCCCCGTTCGTCGAAGGAGACACCATGAGAAACGAAGGAGACACCATGAGAAACGAAGGAGACACCATGAGAAACATCGTAATGACCGCCGCTCTCGCCACGTTTGCACTTGCGCCTATCGGGTTGCAGGTACAGGCAGAAAATAGCGCTGAGAGCCCTCTCGCCAAGTTCCTCGAGGTGCCAGGCGCCAAGACGACGCTGTCTGTGAGTGCTGCCAGGTCACCTTTCCCACTGGATTTTGCCAACGACGCCAGGGACAAGTTCGAGAACTTTCACTATCAGATGGGCGGCGATCACGCGCTTTACTACAACGGGCACCTGAGCGAGATGCTGACCACTGCCGCTTCATGGCCCAACTTTGAGTATCAGGCACTGCAGCAGCAGCCCAACAAAAAACTGGGTTCGGCGGTGACGTTCCCGGTCAAGGAGGGTGAGCTGACTCTCGATGAGTATGTTGTGCATCCCAATCACCGGGTTCAGGGTGTACTCATGGTCCACAAGGGCAAGGTGGTGTACCAGGCCTACCCGGGCATGGATCCCATGGATGTGCACGCCTGGATGTCTCCCGGCAAAGCCACCGTTGGCCTCGTCATTGCCCAGCTTGAAGCCGAGGGCAAAATCGATATGCAGAAAGAGGTCGTCTACTACCTGCCCGAATTCAAGGGTTCGAACTGGGATGGCATCACCATGCTCGACGCGGCCAACATGGCAACCGGTCTGCAGCTGGAAGAAACATTGCAATCCATTCTCGACCCCAACTCTATAATCGTCCGCTTCTTCAGCGCCGAGTTCGGCGCGCCGAATCCCGCCACCGGGGAAGTGGAGCCCTGGCTCCCCATACTCGGGGAGGCTGAACAGATTCCCGGTGAGCAGCCCGGGGAGGTATTTCGCTATTCTTCGGCTGTTACCCAGATATTCGTGGTGATTGCCGAGCGCATAGAGAACATGACCTGGGCAGAGCTCTTTCAGCAGCGCGTGTGGGGCAAGATGACGGCGCGCAGCCCGATGCTGCACCACCTGACGCCGGACGGCACATCCGTGGCGCACGGTCTTCTCTCCACCACGCTTGAGGACTTCGCCCGTTTCGGCATGGTGTTTACGCCTAGCTGGAAAAACGCAGCCGTGGAGCCAGTGGTACCGCCGCAAGTACTCAAGCGCCTGCAAACCGCCGGTGACCCTGAAGCCTTTCGCGCTGGCGCAAAGTATGCGGGCCTTATCGAGGATTTTGGTGAAGCACCCATGGCTAACTCCATGCAGTTTGACGCGGTATTCGACGACGGTGCCTTATACAAACACGGGAACCTTGGTCAGGGAATCTATATCGATCCAGAACGGGACTTTGTGGGCGTGTATTTCTCTACCAATGGCTATATCCCGCCCCATGGTGAGGACAAGATGCCGGGGTTTCTGCGCCGGGCTGCCAAGTACCTGAATGGCGATGAATAGCGCCTGATAGGCTGCTTTCGTTACTAGTTTGTTCGTGACATTTGAGGAGTACCAAATGAGGAAGTTCGCAATCATGTCCGGTGTTATCACACTTGCACTGGCGCCACTCGGGGCACAGGCGGCTGACCAGCCAGTGTTAGAGTCGGAACCAAGCCTTGATGAAATTGCCAAGGAGCTCGCCAATCCCAACAGCACACTGGGAACCCTGAATGTTCCCATTGACTATGTGAGCTACAAGGGCGACTTGCCGGAAGCCTCCAGCCAGGAGTCCTGGCGGGTCAGCTTCCAGCCAGTGCTGCCGTACGCTTTGAATGAGACCACCAACCTGTATGTGCGACCTAATATCCCGGTGCTTATCGACCAACCGGTGCCGGTAGTGTTTGGGGCGGACGTCAGCCCGACCCTCGATGACGGTCAGTTCACTACCCAGGACAGCAATTTTGGCAATTCCGGTACCGACCTAGGCGACATCACCTTTGATATCGCCATTGGCAAGTCGTTTCCCAGCAAGACCATTGTGGCGGCTGGAATCGCCGGCACGCTGGATACGGCAACCAACGACGATGTCGGCCTTGGGCAGACCCTTTTGGGTCCTGAGATTGCGTTGGCGCAGATCTTTGACTGGGGCGTACTTGGCGTACTTGTGACCCACCAGTGGGACGTGGCCGGAGATGACGACTTCGACACCAGCATCACGGCCGGGCAGTATTTCTACACAATTAACCTGACAAATGGTTGGCAGATCCAGGGCCAGCCCGCCTACAGCTACAACCACGAAGCCAAAAATGGCGAGGAAAAATGGACGCTTCCGGTGGGAACCGGCGTTGCCAAGACCATGCGTATTGGCAAGACTCCCTGGAAGTTCAGCTTGCAGTATTGGCACTTCGTTAAACAGGCAGATAGCATAGGTCCCGACTTCCAGATCCGCTTCCAGCTCGGGCCGGTAGTACCGCTGCCCTGGTAAAATGATAGAGGAAAACTGATGAGAAAATTTGTCTGCTCACTTCTGATAGCGCTGTTACCATTTTCATTACAGGCATTGTCTGCACAAACTTTCGATGTGGTAATCAGCGGCGGGCGGGTGATAGACCCGGAAACCGGGCTGGATGCCATTCGGAATGTTGGGATAACAGGCGGTAAGATAGGCGCCATCAGCGAGTCTCCGCTCAGCGGTGAGACCATCATAGATGCCAGCGGTCAGGTGGTAGCCCCAGGTTTCATCGACATTCATGCCCACGGACAGAACATCGGCGACTACCGTATGCAGGCTGTGCAGGGCGTTACCACCATGCTTGAGTTGGAGTCTGGTGTTCTGCCGATTTCCGCCTGGTATGAAACGCAGGGCGAGAAGGGGCTACCCATTAACTACGGGGCGTCGGCCGGTTGGACCTTTGCCCGTATTGCTACCTTCAGCGGCGAGGGGCCAGACCCTTCTCCGGAGTACTTTCAGAATGCCCAGAGCCAAACAGACTGGAAAGTGAATATAGCAACCGCGCAGCAGCAGGAGCAGATTCTTGATCTGGTCGCCCAGGGCCTGGACGAAGGCGCTCTGGGGATTGGTATCAATGCCGGCTACGCGCCGGGCTACGGCGCCAAGGAGTATACTGAGCTCGCCCGGCTCGCCGCCGATCGCGACGTGGCAACATTTACGCATGTCCGCTACGCCAGCAACTCAGAGCCGAAAAGTTCGTACGAAGCAGTACAGGAACTTATCGCCAATTCTGCTATCACCGGCGCGCATATGCACCTGTGCCACATTAACAGTACGTCCTTGAAAGATATCCATTCAGTGATACAGCTGGTTGACGAGGCGAAGGAGCGAGATATCAATATCACCGTGGGTGCCTACCCTTGGGGAGCGGCCAGCACCGTGGTCGGTGCGGCCATGTTCAGTGGCGAGGGCTGGCGCGAGCGCATGGGTTCTACCGCAGAGAACTTTCAGCTTGGCCGCGACCGGATGACCGAGGATCAGCTTGCCGACTACCAGAAGAACAAACCGGGCACGTTCATCACCTGGCACTTTCTAGACGAGAGTAACCCCGACGACCTGGCCCTGTTGGACATGTCGATTCTCCACCCCAATATTCTCATTGAGTCAGACGAAATGTTCTGGATGCTCATCGATGGTAGTAATATCGAGAACTACGCGGGCGATGCCTGGCCCTTGCCTCAAGAGGCCTTTTCACACCCTCGCTCCAACGGCACCTTTGTGAAGGTATTGCGTTCCTACGTCAGGGAGCGTGAGCTGATGACCCTGACGGAAGCCGTGCGCAAGATGAGCCTGATGCCTGCCCAGACCATGGAAGGTTTCGTGCCGCAGATGAAGAAGAAGGGCCGCCTGCAGGCAGGAATGGATGCGGACATCGTTGTTTTTGACCCCGATACGGTTAGCGATGTCGGCACCTATCAGGAGCCCAACCAGCCTGCGGTAGGTGTTAACTGGGTGCTGGTGAATGGTGAAGTGGTGGTTGACGATGGTGACCTGGTGCTGGATGCGCAGCCCGGGCTGCCAATTCGGCGCGAGATCAATTAGCGCTGCCCAACCAAGTAGTGAAGCTTTGCATTGCCGGTGCCACCGTGCTGTTGGTCGTCACCACAGTCGTTCCCAGGCTTCATGCCCAGGATGCAGCAAGCGAGCTGGTGGCCCCCGACGCCGTGACATCCCAGTTGGCCACGGATGAAAAAGACAAGCCGGACCTCCTCGGGATCGACGCCCAGGCCGGCTTTGATGAATGGAAGGCGGGTGTGAAGGAGCGCACCGGACTCGACTTCGGTATCGATTACAACTCGCTGGGCTTCGCCGCGATCGATAGCCCGGGTAAAAGCACTGCGGCGGGGGGTGTATTTCGTGTATTCGGCAGCTGGGAGTTGTACAACCGGGGCGAGACAAACACAGGCAGCATCGTCTTCAAGGTCGAGAACCGGCATGCCTATAGTGACGTGGCCCCGAGTGCTTTCGGCGGTGAGCTCGGCTACGCAGGTCTCACCAGCTCGGTGTTCAGTGATCAGGGGTGGCGGACTACCCACCTGTTCTGGCAGCAGCGCTTCGCGAACGGGCGCGGGATATCCTACCTGGGCTTCCTCGATACCACCGACTACGTGGACGTTTATCCTCTCGCCAGCCCGTGGTCCGGTTTTGCCAATATTGCCTTCCAGAATGGTTCCGGGGCAATCGGCGGCATCCCCGACGGAGCGCTGGGGGCGATGGTCGGAGGTTTCCTGACCGACCATCTCTATCTGGTGGGAAGTATCGCGGATGCCAATGGCGACCCCACCGACCTCAGTGAGGGCTTCGACACATCGTTCAACGATTCCGAGACCTTCAAGTCACTGGAGTTCGGCTGGGCCAGCAAACGCGAGGAAGTATTTCTCAACAACGCCCATGTGACCTTTTGGCAAATCGACGATAGAAACGATGCCGGGACCCCCGATGGCTGGGGCGTAAGCTTCTCTTTCGCCGCTAGCAACGACGACGGCTGGATGCCTTTTCTGCGTGGCGGGTGGGCGCATGAGGGCGGCAGCCTCTACGAAACCTCGATAACTACCGGCTTCGGTTATACTCCTCGCCCCGGACAATCCCTGCTTGGGCTCGGCGTCAACTGGAACCGCCCTAACGCG
>Ga0102812_10001265_pt1 | contig 17629 bp, 15 predicted proteins | sample ColrivemetaGS713_FD_79334 | JGI IMG/M metagenome (GOLD analysis project Ga0102812, IMG submission 79334) | Estuarine microbial communities from the Columbia River estuary - Flood tide ETM metaG S.713 | ecosystem: Environmental > Aquatic > Marine > Intertidal zone > Estuary | place: USA... | reverse complement strand
CCAACATGCCCGATGAAATGGCGCCACTGCGCAGGATAATACTTTCCCTTGCCGTTTTTACCGTCCCCATAATCGTGGTCCAAATCCTGCTCCCGAATTAGCCACAAACCGCGCAATACCAAACCGGAAACAGTACTCCCAAAATATTTGGCGGCATACGCCAACCCTAGAGTAGCGCCATTCGAACCGCCATAAACAACAGCCCATTTGTCGATACCAAAATACTGCCTTAACACTTCACAATCGTCGATGTTTGCGTCGATACCGGTGGAGGTATCGGTCCCAGTAACCTCTTCAATCTTCGACTGTCCCCACCCGCGTTGATGAAAGTAGATTATTCGAAACTTAGAACGTATCTCTTCGCTCAAAATATCCAACCTGTGCTCTTCATTGTCCGCTGGTCCCCAGCCGCCGTGCAGGACCAGCATCGGTGCGCCATCTGGGTTACCGAGTTCGACGGTATACAGCGAGAGACCGGTTTTTACTTCGACCATTGATGTTTGTGAGTTGTGAGCAATCTGAGATACCATCCAAGATTTCCTGAGCAATTTTCAACAAGGCACTTTAGCCTTACTACGATGTTTGCATGCATGTTATCATATAATCTTGGCGATAGATTACCTATGCATCCCCATTCTCACTTGGCGGAACGAAAGCTAAAGAATGACACACTCCTCCTACCGCAGCGGCTTGATGCATGAAGCAAACACTCCACTATACATTGGGAGGACCACTTCTGGGACCGCTTTATGATTTCATATTGAAAATAAGTAATTGTAATTAAATAGAAGTATATAAAATACGACGTCCTCTCCTGGGCACCAATACATTACCCAGACGTTTTGCATAAGCTTCAGCTTCTTCAGGCCATGGACAAGGCTTGCCTGATGAACGCACCGTAAGCTTCCACTGCGTGTTTAGGCACATGGCGGTTATAATAATAGGTGCCTGAACGGCATATTGTGTACGGACTCTGTGGCACCACCGTCTCCCTCGATGATCAAATTCGAAGGAATTCCAATAAGTTGCGCTGAAAATATGGCGATCCCTGCAGGACTCGAACCTGCAACCTACTGCTTAGAAGGCAGTTGCTCTATCCAGTTGAGCTAAGGGACCCGCGACGGGAGCATCGACTCTCACACCGTCTTATTTTGCCGCTGGCGTCATGTCAAACGCTCAACGGCTTTGAGCAGCTTCTAGTTGGTGAACTGCGCTTAGCTCAAACGGCCATGGCAATGTTTAAATTTCTTTTCAGAGCCGCAGGGGCAGGGATCATTGCGCCCTGGATTTCCCCAAGTTGAGGGATCATCTTCAACAAATCCATGTTCTGCCGGGGCTGTTTGCGATGTTTGCATCTCTGCTTGGGATTGCTTTTGCTGCGCAACCATCTGCTGCATCATCGCTTGCTGCTCGGCCTCTGTCATTGGCCGCACCAATGATAATTGTTTGCTTACATCGGTGCGTAAGCTGGCCAACAGGCTTTCAAACAATTGAAAAGCCTCAGATTTATATTCATTCAATGGGTCGCGCTGGGCATATCCGCGAAAGCCAACCACGCTGCGTAAATGCTCAAGCGTTATCAGATGCTCGCGCCATTTGCTGTCAATCGTTTGCAAAAGTACCTGCTTTTCGACTTGCCGCATCGTTGTGGGCCCAAAAGCTATGGCTTTCTCCGCCATCATTTTATCTGAAGCATCCTCAAGGCGCTCACGAATGCTTTCGTCATCCACGCCTTCCTCATCTGCCCAATCTGTGATCGGCAAATCCATATTCAGCTGCTCTGCAACAGCCGTCTGTAAGGCTTCGCTTTCCCATTGTTCGGCATAGGATTTTGGTGGCATATAGGTGGTGACAAGATCGTCAATCACATCATGACGCATATCTTGCGTCACATCCGACAAGTCTTCTGATTGCAAAATATCCAAGCGTTGCTCAAAAATCGCGCGGCGTTGATCATTCATCACATCGTCGAATTTAAGCAATTGCTTTCGTATATCAAAATTGCGGCCCTCAACCTTTGACTGAGCGCGCTCTAAAGATTTGTTAACCCAAGAATGGGTAATGGCTTCGCCTTTTTCCATTCCGAATTTTGACAAGACTTTATCCAAGCGCTCAGAGCCGAAGATCCGCATCAAGTCATCATCAAGGCTGAGAAAAAACGAAGATCGACCCGGGTCGCCTTGGCGGCCCGAACGGCCACGCAATTGGTTGTCAATCCGCCGGCTTTCATGACGCTCGGTGGCCAAAACGAATAAACCGCCCGCCTCCAGAACCCGCTGCTTTTCTGCGCTGGTTTCTGCTTCAATCGTACGGCGCAAATCCTCTGGATTTGCTTCAGGGGTTTCGGCCAAGGCGGTGAACATTTTCATCTCAACATTGCCGCCCAGTTGAATGTCCGTTCCCCGACCAGCCATATTGGTGGCAATCGTCACCGCGCCAAATTTTCCGGCATCTCCGACGATTTGCGCCTCTTGCTCATGTTGACGCGCATTCAACACATTATGTTGGATTTTGGCTTTTTTCAGCATTTGAGACAGGGCTTCAGATTTCTCAATCGAAGTGGTGCCAACCAAAATTGGCTGACCTTTATCATGCGCTGTTTGGATTTCTTCGACGATCGCGGTATATTTTTCATCTGCGGTCCGATACACGCGGTCATCTTCATCAATGCGCGAGATCGGGCGGTTCGTTGGCACTTCTACGACGCCCAGCTTATAGATTTCCATGAATTCTTCAGCTTCGGTATTGGCGGTACCGGTCATGCCTGCCAATTTATCATAAAGCCGGAAACTATCTTGAAACATCACGCTGGCCTAGGTAACGTTTTCTGCCTGAATCGTACAATTCTCTTTGGCTTCGATGGCTTGGTGTAGCCCGTCCGACAGGCGCCGCCCCGCCATCATACGCCCGGTGAACTCATCGATTAACACAACTTCGCTGTTGCGCACGATATAATCCTTATCGCGGATGAAAAGCTTGTGCGCGCGCAGGCCTTGATTGACGTGATGTACAAGGGTTGTGCTTTCCGGATCATACAGACTTTGGGTTTCGGGCAGGATCTCTTTTTGCCGCAATAGGTCTTCTAAGAAATCATTGCCTTCATCCGTAAAGTTCGCGTTTCTGGATTTTTCATCCAGCGTGTAATGCTCTTCGGTCAGCTCTGGGATCACAGCGTCGATCGCTTGATATAAGTCCGAGCGGTCCTGCGCTTGCCCTGAGATGATCAGGGGCGTGCGGGCTTCATCGATCAGGATGCTATCAACCTCATCCACAATCGCAAAATGATGTTGCTTTTGATACATTTGCGAGAGTTCTGTTTTCATATTATCGCGTAGATAATCGAATCCGAGTTCATTGTTGGTGGCATAAGTTATATCGCAGGCATAGGCTTTTTGTTTTTCACCTTCATCTTGATTGGGATAGACCACGCCCGTGGTAAGACCCAGCGCCCCATAAACGTTTGACATCCATTCGCTGTCACGTTTGGCAAGATAGTCATTTACGGTAACAACATGAACGCCCTTGCCCGTCAGCGCGTTCAAATAGGCGGGAAATGTCGCCACCAAGGTTTTGCCTTCACCGGTTTTCATTTCTGAAATATTACCTTGATGCAGAAAAATCCCCCCCAGCAATTGCACGTCAAACGCGCGCAAACCCAAAGTGCGCTTGGCGGCTTCTCGGCAATTGGCAAACGCTTCGGGCAACAACTCATCCAATGTTGTGCCGCTGTTTAAGCGGGTTTTGAACTCTTGGGTTTTGGCAATGATAGCCTCATCAGAGAGGGCCTGATAATCAGCCTCTAAGGCATTGATTTTTTCAACCATCGGCATGGTTGATTTCATCACGCGGTCATTCGGGGAACCGAATACTTTTTTCGCCAGTTTTCCGAACCCTAACATGGTCTCTCCAATCAATAATCACGCAACTATCTGCATGTCGGCCTTGCTCTGATGGGCAAGTCTGAATAGGTGTAAAGCAGGCAGCCTTAACACCATAAGCGATGTAAGGGCCCCGATAGTGAGTGTCAACGCCAGCCAGAGGCGGCGGGTTATAAATAAAGGAAAAAGGCGATGGGTTTTCATAAATTGGTTCTGCTCGCAGCGACGTGCTGCGCATTTGGCAGTGGTGCTTGGGCGCAAGAGGCGGTTTCGGCTGAAACGGTTGTGGCCCGCGTGAATGGCGAAGCAATCACGCTTGGGCATATGCTCTTGGTGCGGGAAAGCTTGCCGAATGAATATAAATCTTTGCCCGATCGCCAATTGTTTGATGGGATCTTAGAGCAATTGGTGCAGCAGACTATTCTGTCGCAAAAAAGTTCGGCCCCCGATTCTTTGCAAATCAGGTTAACGCTTGAAAATGATCGTCGTTTGATGCGGGCTGCGCGGATGATTGAACAATGGTCAGAACAGCCGATCAGTGAAGGCGCTATACAAGACGCTTATGAAGCAGCCTATTCAGGCGTTGATCAAGGCTTGGAATATAAAGCCGCGCATATTTTGGTGGAAACGGAAGCGGCAGCGCTTGAGTTGATCGAGAAGGTGAACGCCGGAGAAGAGTTTGCGGCTTTGGCCCGTGACTTCTCGACTGGGCCATCTGGCCCGGGGGGCGGCGACCTTGGCTGGTTTGGTAAGGGTATGATGGTGCCACCATTTGAGCAGGCGGTTATAGAACTTGAAGTGGGCGAAGTGTCAAAGCCGGTGAAAACAGATTTTGGATGGCATGTTATTCTTTTGAATGAAACGCGCGCCGTGGAAAGCCCCGCCCTAGAGGATGTGCGCGAGATGCTCGTTGAGGATCTGCGCCGCGCCGCGGTTGAGGCTGAGATGGCTATTTTAAGAAGCCAAGCCGATATTAAACTGATTGAAGATCCACAAATCGATCCTGGCGCCGTGAAAAACTTTGAGCTGTTATCCCAGTAAAGGAGCCTGAATATGGCAAAGTCCCCCTTGGCTCCAGCGCAGTTTCCCACGCTGCCCAATGTGGCAGGGGTGCGCTTTGGCACCCTGGCGGCTGGCATTAAATACCAAAACCGCTCGGATGTGATGTTGGCAGAATTAGCGCCTGGCACCAGCATCGCGGGCGTGTTTACACAATCGGCCACCCGCTCTGCAGCGGTATTGGATTGCCAAAAAAAGCTGGGCCTGCCAGCGGCTGAGGGCGCTGCTATTTTGGTGAATTCCGGCAACGCGAATGCCTTTACCGGCCATCGTGGTATGGCCTCTGTTGAGGCTTTGACAAAGGCGCTTGCTGATCAGCTTAAGCTGTCTGAAACGCGGGTTTTCACCGCCTCGACTGGCGTGATCGGTGAGCCTCTGCCGCATGAAAAAATTTCAACACGAATGCCAGAGTTGATTGCCGATCTTGACGCAGAAGGCATCGCCATGGCCGCGCAAGCGATTATGACCACGGATACCTATCCCAAGGGCGCAAGCGCGCAGGTGGAAACCCCGTCTGGACCGGTCAATATTGTTGGCATTGCAAAGGGGTCCGGCATGATCGCACCCGATATGGCCACAATGCTGGCCTATATTTTTACCGATGCGCAGATAGAACAGGCTGAGTTGCAGGGTCTTTTATCGTTGTTAAACGAGGTGACGTTTAACGCCATCACCGTCGATAGCGATACCTCAACCTCAGACACGTTGATTTTGGCAGCCACCGGAGCTTCGGGGCACTGCGTGTCTGCGCAGAATACGGCCTTTGCGGAAGGCTTACATCAGGTGATGCGCGATCTTGCGCATCAGGTGGTCCGCGATGGCGAAGGCGCGCGTAAATTTGTTGAAGTAAGGCTGACGGGCGCCGCCAGCGATCAGGATGCCAAACAACATGCTAAAGCGATCGCAAACTCGCCTTTAGTGAAAACCGCGCTGGCGGGTGAGGATCCCAATTGGGGGCGGATTGTTATGGCTCTTGGAAAATCCGGAGCTGCTGCTGAGCGGGATTTGATCAAGATTTGGTTGGGCGATATCTTGGTTGCCGAGCAGGGCTGGGTGGCTGCCAGCTATAGCGAGGAACGGGGCGCGGCCTATATGAAAAACGCGGAATTGGTAATCGCGGTTGATTTGGGTTTGGGCAATGGTGCGGCCACCGTTTGGACCTGTGATTTGACCCATGATTATATTTCAATTAACGCGGATTATCGCTCGTGAAAACGGTTTTGGTTTCAGCGGTTGCGCTGGTTGATGCCGATGGGCGCGTGCTGATTGCACAGCGCCCTGAGGGCAAAGCCATGGCTGGGTTGTGGGAATTTCCCGGTGGTAAGATTGAGCCAGGTGAAACGCCCGAAGTGGCGCTTGTGCGCGAATTGAAAGAAGAGTTGGGCATAGAAACCTGGGATAGTTGTTTGGCGCCCCTGACCTTTGCCAGCCACAGTTATGAAGATTTCCATTTGCTCATGCCCTTGTTTATTTGCCGGAAATGGCAGGGCATTGTGGCGCCCAAAGAGGGGCAGAAATTGAAATGGGTATACGCCAAAGAGCTGCGCGATTATCCAATGCCGGCTGCGGATATACCGCTGATTCCCATCTTGCGCGATTGGCTATAGCAGCCTGCGTATCACCTGGCCTGCGATACACACCAAGCTCAAGCAGTTCCGCATAAAAAAGCCGCCCCAGCACGGGGCGGCTTTTTTTATTCGTCTAGATGTCGCGGTTTAGCTGAGAACCCGCTCAATCTCTTGACGCTCAAAGATTTCGATCACATCATTAGCGCGAATATCTTCATAATTTTCAAACGCCATGCCGCATTCTTGACCAGATTGAACCTCTGGTACTTCGTCTTTGAAGCGCTTAAGCGTTTTCAACGTGCCTTCATGGATCACCACGTTGTCACGCAGCAGGCGCACGCCAGCGCTGCGCCGCGCCACACCTTCGGTGATCAAACAGCCGGCAACCCGACCAACCCCAGAGACTTTAAACACTTCTTTGATCTGCGCATAGCCGATGAAGTTTTCGCGAATTTCCGCGCTGAGCAAGCCGCTGGCTGCGGCTTTTACATCATCAACAAGATCATAAATCACCGAGTAATAACGGATTTCAACGCCTTTTTGATTGGCTGAATTGCGCGCAGGCGCGTTGGCTCGCACGTTAAAGCCGATCACGGGCGCGCCGGATGCTTCGGCCAGCCCAATATCGCTTTCGGTGATCGCACCAACACCCGAATGCAGAACGCGCACGCGCACTTCCTCATTGCCAATTTTATCCATCGCCTGAACGATAGCTTCGGCAGAGCCTTGCACATCAGCTTTCACCAAAACGGGCAGTTCCGAGATATTTTCATCCTCTTTGGCTTTTGCCATCAATTGTTCAAGGGTTGTGGCTGCCCCCGCTGCCGCGCGCTTTTCTTTGGCTAAATTGGCGCGGTAATCCGCAATTTCGCGGGCTTGAGCTTCTGTTTCCACCACGTTTAGAACATCGCCCGCTTCGGGCGTTCCATTGATGCCGAGCACCTCAACCGGTACTGATGGGCCCGCGGTTTTGATGCGCTCGCCCTTATCATTTATCAAGGCGCGCACTTTTCCCCACTGCTCACCAACGACGAAAATATCGCCTTGGTTCAAGGTGCCTTTTTGCACCAAAACCGTTGCAACGGGCCCGCGGCCCACATCCAGCTGCGCTTCAATCACAGCGCCTTGCGCGGCGCGGTCAGGGTTGGCGGTCAATTCTAAAATCTCGGCTTGCAGCGCGATGGCTTCCAGCAAATCATCCAGCCCCATCCCGCTGATCGCGGAGACTTCAACATCTTGGACCTCGCCCGACATTTTTTCAACAATCACTTCATGCTGAAGCAAGTCAGTGCGCACCTTATCCGGGGTGGCATCAGGTTTGTCCATTTTGTTGATCGCAACGATCATGGGGACTTTGGCCGCTTGGGCATGGTTAATGGCTTCGATTGTTTGCGGCATGACCGCATCATCTGCCGCCACAACCAGAACCACAATATCGGTGACTTGCGCCCCGCGTGATCGCATTGAGGTAAAGGCCGCGTGACCGGGCGTGTCTAAGAAGCTTAGCACCGCGCCGCTATCGGTTGACACTTGATAGGCCCCGATATGCTGCGTGATTCCGCCCGCTTCCCCTGACACCACTTTGGTTTTGCGAATAGCATCCAGCAGCGACGTTTTACCATGATCGACATGGCCCATGATCGTAATCACTGGCGGCCGTGGTTTTAATGTTTCCGTATCATCTTCGATTTCGTTGATCACATCTTCAACATCCGAATCAGAAACCCGAACAACTTTATGCCCGAACTCTTCGATGATCAGTTCCGCCGTATCGGCATCAATCGTTTGGTTTTGCGTGACCATCATTCCCATTTTCATCAGGGATTTCACGACTTCGGCCGAGCGTTCGGCCATGCGGTTGGCCAATTCAGACACTGTGATCGCTTCGGGAAGTTGCACTTCGCGCACAATTTTTTCCCGCTCGGCGCTGGTGCCCATAGCTTTTTGCCGCGCCCGCTCTTGTTTGCGGCGCATTGCGGCCATTGATTTTTGCCGGCCGCCTTCGCCTTCCAAAGCTTGTGATAGGGTAAGCTTACCAGAGCGCCGGCCATCATCACGGCCTTTATTGTTGCGCCGGTCTTGTTCGGTTTCGCGTTCTTTCTTGCGCGAGGTCGGCGCGGCCGATTTCAACGTGGGGCGTTTGACCTCGCCTTCATTCTTGACCGCGGGCGCTGCCACGGCTGATTTTGCATCAGCGGCGGCTTTCTTCGCAGAGTCTTCGCGTTCTTTGCGCAGACGGGTCTCTTCTTCAGTTTTCTTACGCGCGATTTCTTCAGCTTCGCGTTGCTCGCGCTCTTTCTCTGCTTGCTCTGCGCGACGGCGCTCGCGTTCTTTTTGGCGGTTCTCTTCTTCCGCGGCGCGGGTTGCCGTATCTTCGGCTTCGCGGGCTTTGGCGGCTTGCACAGCTTTTAAGCGGCGCGCCATTTCTGTATCTGAGATGCCCGCGGGCCGATTGCTGGATTGTGTCTTCGCAGGGTTTGTGCCCGGCTGCACTGGTGTACCCGCCTTTGGCACAACCACGCGCTTGCGCTTGGTTTCAACCAGAACATTTTTGGTTCTGCCATGGCTAAAGCTTTGTTTCACGTTTCCCGAACGGGGCGTGCCGCGTAAGCCCAAAGTTTTTTTGCCGTCACTATCGCTCATCTAGCTGTCTTTTCCTTCTGGAGGGGTGATTTTGCACCCTCCGTTATGCGCAGGCCTTTCAGCCGATGCGCTTCCTCTACTACACGTTGCGTAATTCCGCTAGACGCAAGTGCGCAATGAATTACAGTCTGTCGCCCAAATGCCATCCCTAGCTCATCTGAGCGCAGCCAGCCTATGAAGCGCCCTCCATAGGGCGTACTCAGCTTTGATTTGCCACGTTCTGATCCATCGCTGGATTGCACCAACACTTTGGCCTGCTCTTTACTTAGCCAATCTTTCACTTTCTCATACCCGGCGATCGCACGCCCTGACTTGCGCGCTAAGCTTAACAAATCAATAACCCGCCGCGATAGCTGGGCCTCAAGATCCTGCAAAAGCGTTTCAGAAACCTGAACAGGCTGCTTTGCACTATGCGCAAACAAGCGTTTTTTCACCGCTTTTTGCAAGGCCTGCTGATTGCTAGACACCCAGATGCCGCGCCCCGGCAGTTTGCCCAAGACATCGGCAACCAGATGACCATCGGGGCTGACCACAAAGCGCATCATGTCATGCGTTGGGCATAGCGCGCCCGTTGCGATGCATTTTCGCTCTTGGGCCTGGCCGGCTGTGTCATATGATCGGTTGCGCGACATAAATCAGATGCTTAGCTTTCTTCTTCTGTTTCGGTAGCGTCATCCTCATCATCACCTTCGGTGATAAGGTCGTTCGGATCCACCCAGCCTAGAACGATCCGCGCGGTCATTACGAGGTCTTGTGCCTCTTCCAGACTCACGTCAAAACTTTCCAGTAAGCCATCGTCTTTCACCCGCTCGCCATCAACGGTTGTCCAGCCGCCGGCCAATTCCCAATCCGCACAAGTGGCAAAATCTTCCAACGTTTTGATGCCATCTTCGGCCAATGCCTCGATCATTTTAGGCGTCAAACCCTCAAAAGAGACAAGGCTGTCTTCCACGCCCAATTCGCGGGCCCGCTCAAGCGCTTTGCGCGCCGCTTCTTCAAGATACTCCTGCGCGCGCACCTGCAGCTCTTTTGCGGTATCTTCGTCAACGCCGTCGATCACGAGCAATTCGTCAACTTCGACATAGGCCACTTCTTCAAGCGAGGTGAAGCCCTCAGATACCAAGAGCTGTGCGAAGAATTCATCCAGATCGAGCGTTTCCATGAACAGTTGCGTGCGTTCTTCAAACTCTTTTTGACGACGCGCGCTTTCTTCCTCTTCCGTCATGATATCAATATCAAGATTGGTCAGCTGGCTTGCCAAGCGTACGTTTTGGCCGCGGCGGCCAATCGCCAAGCTCAGCTGCTCTTCTGGCACAACCACTTCGATGCGTTCTGCTTCTTCATCAAGCACCACTTTGCTAACTTCGGCCGGTTGCAGGGCATTCACCAAGAAGGTGGGTTGGTCTTCGTTCCACGGGATTATATCGATTTTCTCGCCCTGAAGCTCATTCACGACGGCTTGAACGCGGCTGCCGCGCATCCCAACGCATGCGCCAACCGGATCAATAGATCCATCATTGCTGAGCACTGCTATTTTGGCGCGTGATCCGGGATCACGGGCGACAGCTTTGATTTCGATAATGCCTTCATAAATTTCCGGCACTTCCATTTTAAACAATTCGGCCATGAATTGTGGATCTGTGCGGCTTAAGAAAATCTGCGGACCGCGGCTTTCGCGGCGCACCTCCTTGATATAACAGCGTATGCGATCATTGGGGCGATAGCTTTCGCGGCCAATTTTTTCATTGCGCCGCAAAACAGCCTCTCCACGACCGACATCAACGATCACATTGCCGTATTCTTCGCGTTTAACTTGGCCGTTGATAATGGTTCCGGCACGATCTTGGAATTCTTCGAATTGTCTGTCGCGCTCGGCCTCGCGTACTTTTTGAAGAATCACTTGTTTGGCGGATTGCGCAGCGATTCGTCCCATATCCACCGGTGGGATTTCTTCGATAAATTGATCACCAACGCTTGGATTTTCAAGATATTGCTTGCCTTGTTCAACGGTCATTTCCGCCTGATAATTTTCAAGCTCGGCCTCTTCCACAACCGTACGCACACGGGTGAATTTTGCGCGGCCGGTTTTGCGATCGATAGCAACGCGAATATCCATTTCGCTGCCATAGCGGGATTTGGCAGCCCGCGCCAAACTTTCTTCCATAGCTTCAATCACCAGAGTGGGATCGATCATTTTTTCGCGTGCCACGGCTTCGGCGGTTTGCAACAGCTCAAGCTGATTTGCAGAGGTAATAGCCATTGTTAGTCCTCCTGCGACCCTTCGGTCTCGATATCGTCAAATTTATCTTCACTTAATGCGCCAGAGGCTTTGCGTTGGCGCAGCATTTCTTTAATCAACTCATCCGTTAGGACCAGTTTTGCGTCAGACATCCATTCAAAATTAAGCCCAATTGTGCCCTCTTCGATGTTAATCAGCACATCATCGCCCTCAATTCCGGCCAAAACGCCCTTGAAGCGCCGCCGACCATCGATCAAGTCATGGGTCTCAATTTTTGCTTCATAGCCTTCGAAGAGCTCGAAATCTTTTAGCCTGGTCAATGGGCGGTCAATGCCCGGGCTCGACACTTCCAGCGTATACATATCTAGAATCGGATCTTCCACGTCTAAAACCGCGCTAATCGCCGTTGAGATTTCGGCCAAATTATCCACATCAATGCCGCCATCTGCGTTATCCGCCATCACCTGCAAAGTGGTTTCTTTGCCGCTCATCAAGCGCACGCGCACCAATTCAAAGCCCAGATCCTCAATCACCGGGGTGATGATTTCAGCCAAACGTTGGTCAATGGCAGCTTTTGCTATCAAATCGTTGATCATGGATCCAAACATAAAAAAACGGGCCCGCGGCCCGTATGAACTTCCGGTGGAGCATTGAAACCAACGCGCCGCTGTTGATCAGGCTTTTAAGAGGTTTTTCGATTTGCTGCAAGCCCTCTTTTTATTTGGGGCTACCGCTGAATGGTGATAGCGGATTACGCGATTTGGTCCACCCGCAAACATCTTTTATTGGGGTGAATTTCTCTCGTTTATGCGCATAGCTGACAGGGGTATTGATCTGACAAAAAGTTCTCAGCTGAAAACAGGCGCGGCCGATGAGGGTTTGAACGGGCTTGCCTTTTGCCCTCAGTGTGAAAAAACAGAAAAGATGATACTTTTGATTATTTCAAAACAGATGGTATGCCTTTGTTTGGATTAGCCCCTACAGAATGGCAGGCCGTGCAGCTGTCGCTTCTGGTTGCGTTTTGGGCCAGTTTGCTCAGCCTGCCCCTGGCTGTTTTGGTGGCATATGCTTTGGCGCGCTGGCAATTTTGGGGCCGTCAGCTGCTGAATATTTGCGTTCACTTGCCACTCATTCTGCCACCGGTTGTCACCGGGTATGTTTTGCTGCTTGTCTTCGGGCAGACGGCCCCTGTGGGACGTTTCCTGAATGATACCTTTGGTATCGTTTTGGCATTTCGTTGGACGGGCGCTGTGCTGGCGGCTGCGGTCATGGCGTTTCCGCTTATGGTGCGCGCGATCCGTTTGGCGATCGAGGCGGTGGATCCCAAATTAGAACAGGCGGCCACCACGCTTGGCGCCGGACCAATCCGGGTTTTCCTAACCATTACGGTGCCCATGATGGCGCCCGGCTTGGTGGCAGGGGTGGTTTTGGCCTTCGCCAAAGCGATGGGAGAATTTGGGGCAACAATCACCTTTGTGGCAAATATACCGGGCCAGACGCAAACGCTGCCATCGGCGATTTACGCTTTCTTACAGGTGCCAGGGGGGGATGCTTCTGCGGTTCGGCTTTTGGTCCTGTCTGTTTTTATCTCTGTTCTTGCGCTGGCGCTGTCCGAATGGATGGCGCGGCGCGTTGTGCATGGCACAGGCCAATGACGCTTTTTTTAGATCTCAATCATTCCGTCGGCGATTTCAATCTTACGCTCAAATTTCAGGTTCCCAACGGCGTTAGTGCTCTATTCGGCCGCTCGGGTGCGGGCAAAACCACGCTTGTGAATGCGGTTGCAGGTTTGATTACTCCGCAGAAAGGGCGCATTGAAATCGCGGGACGCGCGGTTTTTGATGCTGGGCGGGGTCTAAACATTCCCCCGCATCAGCGTGGCATCGGCTATGTTTTTCAAGACCCCCGATTATTTCCTCATATGAGCGTGCAGCGCAATTTGAATTATGGGCGCCGCCCGGCGCGCTCTTTTGAGATAGATGCAAATTTAATTATTGATATTTTGGGCCTTGAAAAATTGTTAGACCGACGCCCGGATACATTATCTGGCGGAGAAAAACAGCGGGTCGCGATTGCCCGTGCTTTGTTATCAAACCCTGATTTGCTGCTGCTTGATGAACCATTGGCAGCCTTAGATAGGGCGCGTAAGTTAGAAATTTTAAGCTATCTTGAGCGGTTGCGCGATGAATTGCGCTTGCCGATGCTCTATGTCAGCCACTCGGTGCCCGAACTTGCCCGCTTGGCAACTGATATTGTGGTTATGGATGCGGGCAAACTGGTTGCCTGCGGGCCAGCCTCTGATCTTTTGTCTGATCCGAGTTTGGTGCCACAATTGGGGCTGGCGGCGGCGGGTGCAAGCGTACTTGCGCGTTTAACGGCACAGTCAGAGGATGGGTTGAGCACCTTGAACACCTCAGCCGGCCAGCTTTTTTTGCCCCGAATAGAAGCGCCATTGGGCAGCCGCGTGCGGGTACGGATCTTGGCACAAGACGTGATGATTTCGGTGCAAAAGCCAGAACAAATTTCGGCGTTGAATATCTTGCCCTGTCATATCATATCCTTGCGCCCTGGGGATGGGCCCGGAATGATTGTTGAACTAAACTCGGGCAATGATCGATTGCTCGCGCGCATCACAGCACGCTCTGCAAAGCGCTTGCGCTTGCAGCCCGATCTTGCCTGTTATGCAATCGTAAAAACCTTATCGATCAGACCTGCAGAAGTGGCCATTTAAATGCGCAATTGCGTTATTTCTGATGATGAACCCGGGAATAGGAACCTTCTGGCAGCGAAATTGCCGCGGCAAGATCGCGCATTTGCGTGATCGAAAGCGTGATTTTTTGAAGTCGATCGGTTCTGGGATCATATTGCTCTACCGTAATACATTCCGCAAAGTTATTGACGATCACATCCTCTTGAAGGGGTGTTTGTCCTTCATCAACCAAAGTGACGACAGTTGCATCGAAATCGTGTTCAATAGTAAACATAGGCACAGTGTAAACGGCTTGCGCTGTAATGCAATTCGCTGCGGTCGGTTTATTTCTGATAAAAAGGGGGATTTGGCTTTGAACGGGGGGAAACTGGTGGGTTTGCTATGCGTTCTTCTGCTTTCTGCCTGTGCAAGCGCCCCCGCAATTAAAGATTTTGACCGCGCATCAGCAGAAACCTCGAATGAGCCCCAGAAGATGGAGCCAAATTTTATTCCACCAAGCGGGGCCTTTGCCTCTGTTGTCGCTGAGGTCGAGCCGGTGGGAGAAGATTTATGCCGCCGTTTTAGACCCCAATTGAACTGCGATTTTGAAGTGGTTGTTTACAAGAAAAACCCAAATTTGGTGAATGCGTTTCAAACGATAAGATCTAATGGGCGCCCATTGGTTGTGTTTTCGCAGGGATTGATTGAGCATGCCCGCAATGAGGATGAATTGGCCTTTGTTTTAGGGCATGAGATGGCGCATCATCTTGAGGGGCATTTGTATCAGCAATATCATACCGCTCGCAGCGGCGCCGAGAGGTTTGGTGGGCTAATTTCGCTTGTCGGTGCCTCGGATCGTTTGGTTCGGAATGCAGAGCGCCTTGGCGCGCGCTTGGGGGGGCGTAAATTTTCTAAAAAGTATGAGCTGGAAGCGGATCGGCTGGGCACTTGGATTGCTACGATCGCGGGGTATGATGCTTTGCGCGGCGCTGCCTTTTTTATGCGCATGTCGGATCCGGCTGACCAGCTTTTGGGCACCCATCCGCCCAATCAGGCGCGGGTTGAGACCGTGCGGAAAGCCATAGCGGATCTTCCCTCCTCGCGAGGGTAATCTGCAATAAAAAGTTTCTATGTTCTACAATCTTTGTTTTATGCCTTTTGGTGAAACCGGCTTGGACTAAGCTGATTTTGAATATCCTTTGGCAAATCTGACCTCTGATCAAGCACCAGATCCGCGATTAATTGGCTAGAGGCCGCAGCTGTTTGAAACCCATATCCCCCTTGACCGGCAAGCCAGAAAAAACTTGGAAGCTTTGGATCAGAGCCGATCACTAAGGCGCGATCTGGCGCGAAGGTGCGTAAACCTGCCCAGTTTGCGCTGGGCCGCGTTATGGGATGCTTGATCATGGTTTCGAAACGGGCCAAGCCCTGGGCCAGTATCATATCATCCGCCCAAGCATCTTGTGCAGGCAATGGATCTTCATCCGCAGGCGAAACGATCAACTGCCCTGCGTCTGGTTTTGCATACCATGCTTCGCCAATTTCATCGATAACGGGCCAATAGGTCGGATCGTAGCCCCCTGGCACGGGCAGTCTTGCTATTGAACGTCTATACCCAATCAGATCTAGGGGCGGCACTGATGCCATTTTTGCAATATGATCAGCCCAGGCCCCCGCTGCATTGATCAAAATATTGGCTTGAAAATCGCCTTTTTGGGTTTTGACTTGCCATTTCCCGCCACAGAAATTCAGCGCCTTAACAGGGTGAGAAACATGAATCTTTGTGCCCTGATTGCGTGCTTTACGCAGAAAATCTTGCAGCAATCTATCTGTATCAATGTCGTAAACATCTGAGCGGTATGCGGCATATCCCAGCATAGATTGGTTAATTAGGGGAACTTTTTCTATCGCTTCAGAAACAGAAATGGGTTGAAGCCCAAACTCAACCGCCTCATCGCTGAAGGCGGCCCGATCGTCAGGTTTTGCCAAGAGCATCATACCTCTTGGGCTTAAAAAACCTCCGTTTTCGGCCCTTAGGTACGGTAAGCTGGCGATGTTTAAGGCCCGGATTGTGGGGTTGCCGTAATCTTTGATAAAAACCGCGGCGGATCGCCCAGAGGCATGGTAGGCGAGCTGGTCTTCTGCCTCAAGCACCGTTACATCTGCTTGTTTTGACAGACGTGCGGCTGCGGAAATACCGGCAATACCGCCACCGATGATGATTATATCGCTCATGTTTGGAAGGCTGAAAAAGGCGGGCTTGTTGGAAAGGCGAGGTTTAAGAAAACAGCGCAAAATTGCCAATGCGACGCATAGGGTAATTCTCTGAATGCGGCACATGCATAGATAAAATCAGTAAAACGGCGGATGATTATGATGCGCGTTTTAATCTGCCAGATGGGTAGGGCAGGCGCTTTAGATTTGAGCGTTTGATCGGGCCCAAAAAAGCAAATATGCCGGAAGTCTGTGACCCGCGGCGATAATTTTAAATCATACTCCATTGTGGAATATTGGCAAAATATACCGGGGCGGTACAGTTCTTTTCGATTTTTCCCGGCGGGTCTTTCCGTGTGGTGCGTTTAAGCCAGATGCTCGAGGGCGTCCCCCCGCGCTATAGCCGCCGCCTGGTCTGAGATAGGCAGGGGTTTGCGCCAACTGATATCGGGGTCGCGCTTTACCGTTGAATCTATAAATTGGTTATCAAAGGTAATGTTTACGTTTTGCCAAACATTCGAAAACTCTTCTGGGAGAAAACGCTTCACTACAAAAATTGTGGGGCGTCGATCCCCAAACGCGGACCTTTGGATAAGAATGTGCTTGGGCCGTTTAATACCGCGGGCAGCTAAGGCGTCATCACTTAGCAACACGTCAAAAACGAATTTGGGGCGATGGCTTGGATGCAAGGCCCCTAGGTCGTCCATCAGGGTTTTGAATGCGTCGGTGGTAATGAAATCAATCAAGCTGTTATAGGCATTTCGCATCGCCGCTTGTAGCGCTGGGCGTTCATAGCTTAAGCCTTGGTATCCGTGTGGTTTTTTGGCAGGCTGCATTTTCTTCTCCTGAATTTGCAAAGAAGTTTTCAGAGGTTTTTTAACGGGTGGTAGGCTGCAACTACCCACCTGTTAGGTTGAAAAGCCACCGCAGCCACAGATGGTAGCGGCTCCCCCGCCAGCGCAGGCGCCCCATCCTAATGGGTCATATGGCTGAAGCGGGCCATCGGGATCATTGATCGGAGAAATCTCAAAGCGTTCGCCCCTTACTTTATCTTCGAAGATACGGCTGGTCAGCCTGAAATCTTCTGGAATTTTTGCGCCTGCGGCGCGAAGCCCTTCCAGGCTCAGTATCTTCGCAACGGCTTCGTAACCTCCATCTTTTTCGGCTTCCTCCCGAGCTTGGCGCATTTTTCTACAAACTCTGGAGAGGTAATGGTTTCAATCACAGTGTTTGTTGCGGCCATTAAGCGATCGCGATCAAGCTGACCCTTCAGTTCAGCCTTTTCTAAATCAAGCTTTTCTAAGCGGTCTTTAATTTTATCCGTTGAAGGCATGGGTCT
>Ga0102812_10001262_pt1 | contig 17638 bp, 12 predicted proteins | sample ColrivemetaGS713_FD_79334 | JGI IMG/M metagenome (GOLD analysis project Ga0102812, IMG submission 79334) | Estuarine microbial communities from the Columbia River estuary - Flood tide ETM metaG S.713 | ecosystem: Environmental > Aquatic > Marine > Intertidal zone > Estuary | place: USA... | reverse complement strand
GGGGAATCCCGCCGCCGTTGTCTTTCACATGAACGACATAGTAATCGCCATCCATCTGCGTTGACATCTCAAGTCGGGCCGGCTCACCACCGTTTCTGGCCTCCTTCACGGCCTCGTACATCCCATTGGAACAGAGATTCAGGATGACACGCTGCAGATCCTGTGGTTGGCACGCGATCTTGTCCAACCCGGTCGCAAAGTCGGTCGCCAGGTCAACGTTGAATTCTTTGTCTGTCGCGCGGGCTCCGTGGTAGGCCAGATTCAAGGCCTCCTTGGCGAGTGCATTCAGATCAACCAATTGCTTTTCGCCTGTTCCTTCACGGGAATGAAGCAACATGTTTTTTACGATACTGTCGGCACGTCGTCCGTGTTCGTCGATCTTGATCAGATTTTCCCTGACAGTCTGGATCAGGTCTTCGGCGTCTTCGCGGTCTTCTGCCTCCAGACTTTTGACTGGTTCTTCCAGAAGTTCTGCCAATTCATCCATCATCTCGGCCGACAGCTTCGAAAAGTTGTTTACGAAATTCAGCGGGTTTTTGATTTCGTGTGCGATGCCAGCGGTCAGCTGACCAAGGCTCGCCATTTTTTCGGCATGAACCAGCGACTGCTGTGTGGTCTTTAGCTCTTCCAACGCGTGCTCGGCCTTGGTCTTGGCTTCGGCTAGGTCTTCTTCCATCCGCTTGCGGGCATCAATCACATAGATCGCATTCAGCCAGCAATCGCGCCCATCATACTGCAAAGGTCGCATGGAATGCGTCACCCAGAAATCCTCGCCCGCCGAATTGTGCATCAACACTTCGTAGTCGTCGAGTTTACCTTTGGCCCCGAGGATTTGAAGGATTTTCTCCTGATCCTCCGGGTCGCGGAAGAAATCGGTCAACGTGAAATCGCTGAGGGCGACATTTTCCAGACCATATTGCTCGCGGGCCTGTGGAGTGATCTCCAATGCTTCGTTCTTGTGCGTCAGAACCAGCGGGAATGGGACCGCGTTGACCAGATCGCGCTGCATTTGGCTGAGCTGTTGCTGTCGCTCCTGCTCCACTTGCGCGGCTTCAATCTCTACTTTGCGCAGGTTCTCCTCGGCCGCCAGGCGGTCGGCCATGGATTTCGTGTTGGCGAGGGTTGCCCGGATGCTCTCTGCCGCAGATTTCATATTTCGGGCCGCGAATTGCCAGATCGACAGAAAACTGAGCAAAGTCATCATCGTGGGCACCAGCCAACCCAATGGGCCATATAGGACCATGGCAAGCCAAGCCAACGAGAAAATTGGGACGGAAAATCCGATTATCACCCGACGACTTGATACGCTGGTTGCACCAAAACCTCCGAAGAAAGAAACCATATACAACACAGTGATACCATTTGCATCGCTGTAAGGTGCTGTCAGCAGGACAAACATGCCCCAAGACGTTCCAAGCAAAAGGGATGTGATCAGAATGGTGCGCATTCGTCGGTCTGAAATCGATTTCGGGCGCGGTAGGTTTCGCAGTTTGAAATAGCTGCGCAGGCTCAAGGCCTGGATCACAATAATGATCAACAGCGGGCTAAACGCGTACCAGGGGGGCGTTTGGAATCCGATCTGGACGAACAGCGTTGCAAAACCGGTAAAGAATGACAGAGCAAAACCGGGCGTTGACGAATTTACATCCAGTGCCTCGTAAACCCTGAATTCGCGCTCAAACGCATCGCTCTCACGTTCTGGCATGTGGTACCTCGACCAGTTGTTTGGAAATCCAGGTCTGTCGGACGCACGAGCCTATCGCAAGGCAGTTCAAAATCCTGATTTCTTTTTGATGGCAACCTATGAGCTGACTTTTATAGCATGCCCAACAATCAATACAGAAAATGACATGGGATCAAGCACTAATGGCCATCCTGAAGGCCAACTGCCACCGGGGCGAGCGCTCCACATTACTTTTGCCAGAATGCCCGGATGTGGTTTGGAAGAACAGGATAGCTGCCTGGAGAAGCCCCGCCCCATTTGGCTTACTTCCGAAATGTCCTCAAAACGATCAGGACTGGCAGAGCGCGAATCCTCTGATCACGCATCCGTTTCGAACGATCATTCTATTTCCGACAAGTTGGCTACTCCCGGCATTTTCAGGTCAAGCAGAGCCCACGCTGGTTGCTTTCAGTTTTTTGAAAATGGCCTGAAAGCGTGGCGCGAAGAAAGCTGAAAACGCTTTCACTTCCGGCCTGCGATAGGCCTCAGGATTGATCAACAGCCACGAACTGGCCGAAGTGCCTTCGGGCGGAGGAATGCATTGCAGTAAAGTACCGTCATCTGTTGCAATCGAAGTGTTGATGATGCCTATTCCGATCCCGCTTTTTACGGCGGCGTGCATTGCTTCCGCTTCGGAGCATCGCGATACAATCTGCGACTTGTCGATACGTTCCATAAGCCACTCGTTCACGCCCGTCGAGCTGGCAAAGCGGTCATATACGACGAACGAATGACCTTTCAAATCTGTCTCGGATGTCGGCAATCCATTCCGGTCTGCGTATCCCTGAGAGGCATACAGAGAAGACGTAACTGTCGTAAGTTTTCGGCATATCAGCCTGTCGTCATCTATCTGTCTGGCGATCCGGACTGCGACGTCGGCCTCTCCTGCCATCAAGTCAAGAATATCGTAGGTCGAAATGAACTCAAAATGGACGTTGGGGTGCAGCGCCCGGAAATCCGAAATAATCGCCGCGAAATTGGACGAAAAGTTCGTCCTCGGCATCGTTATTCGAATTGGGAGTAAGCTTGCCCGAAGGGCAATCTCCACTTCTTCGGTAAATGCATTGATGGATGCTTCGACTTTCTCCGCAGTTGTGGTCAGCCGCAGCGCTTCTTTTGTTGGGTGAAAGCCGCGTGTGTCTCGGTCGAATAGCGTCACTCTTAACGCATGCTCTAATGCGTCAATGCGGCGTGCTACGGTCGGTTGTGACATCCCAAGACTCTTGGACGCTGCAAGCGTAGAGCCGATTCTGAGAACCGCAAGGAAAACCCTTATGTCTGTCCAGTTGTGAAATGAGCTCTTCATTTTTGAAGATCAGTACAACGTTATCAAGAATACCGGAAAAACTCCTGGCAAAGTAACTTTGATCCAAAGCCGGATTAATGCAAGAGGAGCGGATATGTCAGCCCATAGCTTGTCACCAGACTTCTGGAACGTTTCGGAAAAATTGTTCCATCGCTCCGTGAAACCCAGCAATCCCAAATCAGACTTGAAAGCCTCGGCGGACATCAGGCGCGCGGAGCGTGATTGCATCAACGACATGATCTGGAGCAATCCGGAAGCGTTTTCGAGCGCGCTTGATTTTCGAGGCATGATGTACGGCTATAGCGGCGCATATTGAATAACGTCAGCTTGGGGCCAGGCCTATCAATGCCCATCGGGACGCACCCCACAAGCAGCAGAGTGGGCATTTTTTCCTGCTTGCAAGTCGAATAGTGATCAGGGTTTCTGACAGTAGAATAGTCGCACCTGCCAACGACACGGGTGAGCATCTGTATTTCTTGTCAACTGCCACGCCGTTCGCAGCTTATGGGCGCTGTGCGGGTCCGCAGGGCTTCAGTACTGTAAGAAAGCCCGATCAAATATCCAGTGTGTTGTCTTTTTCCCATTTGCTGAAGTGAGCGGCATAGGCGTCCCACTCCTGATGCTTGAGTTTGAGGAAAGCAGCAGAAAACGCATCTCCCATCACAGACTTCAACGCCTTGTCCTTGTCGTATTCGCGCAATGCATCCAGCATGTTCAGCGGCAGTTTTGGCGCGCCGCGCACCTTATGGCCTTCGGCGTACATGTCGATGTCCCATCGCTTGCCTGGATCGGCTTTGGAGCGAACGCCCGACAGGCCTGCGGCAATGATCACCGCCTGCAAGAGGTACGGGTTAGCGGCCCCGTCAGGAAGCCGCAATTCAAACCGCCCGGGTCCGGGGACACGCACCATATGCGTGCGATTGTTACCTGTCCAGGTAACGGTGTTGGGTGCCCAGGTCGCGCCGGAAATGGTGCGAGGTGCGTTGATCCGCTTGTAGCTGTTGACCGTGGGGTTGGTGATCGCGGCCAGCGCGCTGGCATGTTTCATGATACCGCCAAGAAAGTGCTTGCCCTGCTCGGATAGGCCAAGCTCGGCCGTGGGGCTGTCGCCCTTGGGTCCTGCAAATATGTTTGTTTTGCCCGTTTTGTCCCAGACGGAGATGTGTGCGTGACACCCGTTGCCCGTCAGCCCCTCTATCGGATTGGGCATGAACGTGGCGCGCAATCCATGCTTTTCCGCCACGGATTTTACCATGAACTTGAAAAAGCTGTGTTTGTCGGCGGTTCGCAAGGCGTCGTCGAACTCCCAATTCATTTCGAACTGACCGTTGGCGTCCTCATGGTCGTTCTGGTACGGGCCCCAGCCCATCTCCAGCATGTAATCGCAGATTTCGGCAATCACATCGTAACGACGCATGACAGCCTGTTGATCATAGCACGGCTTCTCGGCAGTATCGAATTCGTCGCTGATCTGATCGCCATCAGGGCTGAGCAAGAAAAATTCCGCCTCGATCCCTGTCTTGACATGCAGTCCTTCTGCTTCGGCTTCGGCCACCAGACGGTTGAGTACGTTGCGCGGCGCCTGTTCGACACCTTTGCCTTCCATCACGCAATTGCTGGCCAGCCATGCAACTTCGGGCTTCCATGGCAACTGTATCATGGAAGATGGGTCGGGAACCGCCAGCATATCGGGGTGGGCCGGTGTCAGGTCAAGCCAAGTCGCAAAGCCCGCAAACCCGGCTCCGTCCTCTTGCATGTCGGAAATGGCCTGCGCTGGAACCAGTTTGGCGCGCTGGCCACCAAACAGGTCCGTGTAGGAAATCATAAAGTATTTTACGCCCTTGTCCTTGGCGAGTCTGGCAAGATCTATTTTCATTCCGATATCCCCGTTGTCGATATGAGTAAGGCGCAAACCGGATACGGTCGCGCCTTTTTGGTATCAATACGTTGTGCCCGGCTTGCCGGGATACCAGTCCGTCCCTGCAAGCGGTATCTTGGCCATGGCCGCCGCCTCCATCGTCAGGGCGCACAGGTCTTCAGGCTCAAGGTTGTGCAAATGGTTTTTGCCGCAGGCACGCGCGATAGTTTGCGCTTCCAGCGTCATGACCTTTAGATAGTTGTTCAGTCGCCGCCCGCCTTCAATGGGATCAAAGCGCGCCATCAGGTCAGGGTCTTGCGTGGTGATCCCGGCTGGATCTCGGCCTTCGTGCCAGTCGTCATAGGCACCAGCGGTGGTGCCGAGAGCATTGTACTCGGCTTCCCACTTGGGGTCATTGTCACCCAGAGCGATCAGGGCAGCCGTTCCGATTGCCACAGCATCCGCGCCCAAGGCCATTGCTTTGGCCACATCGGCACCCGTACGTATGCCGCCCGACACAACCAACTGTACCTCGCGGTGCATTCCCATGTCCTGCAGTGCACGTACCGCCTCGCCGATGCAGGCTAGGATCGGTTGACCCACGTGTTCGATGAAGACATCCTGCGTGGCTGCGGTGCCGCCTTGCATCCCGTCGAGCACGACCACATCCGCACCCGCTTTCACTGCGAGCGTTGTGTCGAAATAAGGCCGCGCTCCACCGATTTTGATATAGATTGGCACGCGCCAGCTAGTGATCTCACGCAACTCCAGGATCTTGATTTCCAGATCATCCGGTCCCGTCCAGTCCGGGTGCCGACAACTGGATCTCTGGTCGATGCCTTTGGGCAGATTGCGCATTTTTGCCACCCGGTCGCTGATCTTCTGGCCCAGCAACATACCACCGCCACCTGGCTTTGCGCCTTGGCCAACGACGATTTCTATAGCATCCGCGCGCCGCAGGTCGTCCGGGTTCATGCCATAGCGTGAGGGCAGATACTGATACACTAGCTTCTTGGAGTGGCCTCGTTCCTCTTCGGTCATGCCGCCGTCGCCTGTCGTTGTCGACGTACCGGCCAATGTGGCTCCGCGCCCCAGAGCCTCTTTGGCTGGTCCTGAAAGCGCCCCAAACGACATGCCGGCAATTGTGATCGGAATTTCCAGTTCAATTGGGTTCTTCGCAAATCGGGTGCCAAGCGAAACGCTGGTTTCGCATTTCTCGCGGTATCCTTCGAGCGGGTAGCGCGAAATGGATGCACCCAGAAACAGCAGGTCGTCAAAATGAGGCAGCTTGCGCTTGGCGCCCCCGCCTCGAATGTCGTAGATACCGGTAGCTGCAGCCCGACGGATTTCGGCATTGACCGGATTGGAAAATGTCGCGGACTGGATCGGCAATGTGCGCGGGGCGCGGGCATGATCATCGTTCATATGCGTCTCTCAGTATGCGTTGTCTGGTTTGAAGTTGTAGAGTTGGCGCGCCGATCCGTAACGTTTGAACTCTTCGGGACTGGCGTCACAGCCGCCGCGTTTCAAAAGCTCGGCCAGGATTTCGAGATGCTCGGCGCGCATTTCCTTTTCGATGCAATCGGCACCGAGAGACTTGACTGATCCCCGTACAAACAGCCGCGCTTCGTATAATGAATCTCCCAGTGCCTCGCCCGCATTGCCGCAGACCACCAGATTACCGGACTGCGCCATGAAGGCGCTCATGTGACCGATGTTGCCGTGGACAATGATGTCGATCCCTTTCATCGAAATGCCACAGCGCGAGGATGCATTGCCCTTGATAATCAGAGTTCCGCCATGACCTGTCGCCCCGGCATACTGGCTCGCATCGCCGTCGATCACGACAGTTCCGCTCATCATGTTTTCTGCGACACCGGGGCCGGCAGATCCCTTGATATGCACCGTTGCCTGCTTGTTCATTCCGGCGCAGTAGTAGCCAGTTGATCCTTTGACGATCACTTCGATCGGCGCGTCCAGCCCGCAGGCGATGGCATGTGCGCCTTTGGGGTTTTCAATTTCCCAGGCGGTTTGGTTGGTCTGCTTGGCCTGCTGGTGCAGAGTCGCATTCGTCTCGCGCAGTCCTGTCTTCTGAAGGTCTATTGTCTGCATGTTCAAGCAGCCTTTTCCGTCGTGGTGGGCGCCGTATCGTGGCTCCAGAAATAAACGGTGGCTGGTTCGGGCTCCCAGACGCGGGCATTGTCGATTCCGGGCAGGTCCACCAGCGCCCGATACTCTGACCCAAAAGCAACATACTGGTCTGTTTCGGCCATAACGGCGGGTTTGCAGGCAATCGGGTCGCGTACAACTCCAAAGCCATCCTTTGTGCCCACGACAAAGGTAAAGAACCCGTCTAGGTCGCGCAGGCTGCTCTCGAGTGCTTCACCGAGCGTTGCCCCTTTCTGCATCCGCCACGTCAGATAGGCTGCTCCGACTTCGGTGTCATTCTCGGTTTCGATGTGCATTCCTTCGCGTCGCAGTTTGCGGCGCAGGGAATTGTGGTTGGAAAGTGAGCCATTGTGTACGAGGCACTGATCGTCGCCAGTGTTGAACGGATGCGCGCCCATTGTAGTGACGGCTGACTCTGTTGCCATACGCGTATGGCCGATTCCGTGAGAGCCGCTCATTTGCTCAACTTGAAATCGTTGAGCCACGTTTTTCGGCAGCCCGACTTCCTTGTAGATTTCGAGGCAATCGCCGGAACTCATCACCCGAATGCGCGGCGAGAGGGAGATAAGCGCGGCGCGTACAGCGGTGGTCGTTCCGCTGGGAATAGAGAGTACCGCATGGGTGCTTTTGATCGACATCGAAACGGGGTTTCCAAGTGCCTGTGTCAGCGCAGTATCAAGCCCCGAAAAGTCCTCATCGGGGTTGTCTGACTGGATGGTCAGCTTGGTTTTTCCTGGTGTTTGGCTGCCATATATCGCGATGCCGGCACTGTCCGGGCCACGGTCTGTCATCGTGATGAGCATGGCTGTCAGCATTCTTCCCAGCTCTGGCTCCAACGATCTGTCTTTCAAGAACAAGCCAACAATTCCACACATCGCTATTTCCCCGAAGATTTTCCCGCCGTGGTGGCGGTATGCGATTCTCAGGCTAACACCAATAAATTTGGCGCTCAACTGAAAGGAAACTTTTTTTCACAAGGAGCAACACGCGCGAACCGCTTATTCGGTTCGATGCTTGCATTTTGAGCAGGCCGCGCCGAGCAGAAGACGCCTCCTAATTCAAGGCGCGGCGGTACTTCTCAGGTGTTCTGCGGATAGGAAATGATCGACAAGTACCGTGCAGGCAATTTGTTGAGGGTCTCGGGGCCATGCGGTGAATCGGCATCAAAGAACAAAGTATCGCCGGGCTGCAGTGGGTAAACGTGATCTCCATGCCTATACTCAACTTCGCCTTCCAGCATGTAGATGGTTTCTATCCCGCCATGCTGAAAGGTGGGAAACACATCCGACTTGTCCGTCAGGGTGATCAGGTAAGGCTCGACGATAACTCCGCTTGCATTTGCGCCTATGTGACCGAGAAGATTGTACTGATGATTGGCGCGTGTGCCTTCGCGCTGCATCTCCACACCTTCGCCGGCTTTGGTATGGACGGCCTGACGATGCTCCTCGAACCCTTTGAAGAAAGCGGTCAATGGCACAGACAACGCATTGGCCAGTGTTTGCAGGGTCGTCAGCGATGGTGAGGTATTGCCATTTTCTATTTTGGACAGCATTCCGATGGACAGGCCGGTAATGGCAGACAACTCTGCAACGGTTACGTTCTGTTGTCTGCGATGCGCCCGCACCTCGCGCCCGATCGCAACTTCAAGCACCTTCTCACGGGTTTCGCGCAGGCTGTGAGGGTTCTGCGCCAGTTTGTTCGCGGCTGCTGCAAGGTTTTTTGCCTGCTTGTTCATCGCGAAGGTTCCTCTGTTTTGCGCTTCTGTGCCTTAGTTGCGTTCGCCGCCCCAAAGCAAGGTTACCATGATCGAAAAGTTTCCTGATAGTAAAAAAATAATCGTGAGAACCAGAGAAATGAAGCCCGGGGTCAAGGCAATTTCGGATTTTCGAACAACCGTTGCGGTGATCTTTCTGGATGGTTGGCGGGCCACTTTTCGGGCGTTGCTGCCGTTTGTGGTCTGGCGGTGCGCTGAAATATTCCGGCCTGTATTCAGCGGGTGTCGCGCGGAAACTGGTTTTGTGCCAGTTCAAGGGAGAACAATCATTGCGCCCAGGGTAGTTTCAAGACCTGCTGTATCTATGATCAAAAGTTTCAGGCCGTTTTGGGTATCCATCCGACCAGCGCCCGAACCAAGCCACCTTATTCGCGTCCGAGTAAATGCTTTGGTTTCAGCAGTAGGCTGAAATACTAGGCGACAGATTGGGCGGCAGTCGCGAGCGCGTGAAACAATGACCCGGCGGATGACCGCGCGCCCAGGATGCGCACGTGGTCCGACGTAGCACCCCTGATCACAAAGCAACCCATCTGGTGGATGGTCGTGCGTGTCGCGTCTGCTGTTTGCATGCGGCGAACCGGGGCAGCGCACAGGCGTTCCATCACATCGACCGTGGCGGCTCCTGTCACATCAAAACAAACCCAGGCGTCGGTTTGTTCTGTAACCGAGGCCGCTGCCTTAAGTTTGGATTTCAGATGGTCAGCCAAATCTTCATGACTGTCATGGGGCGCGCCGATCATCCATTGATCCGGTCCCATCCATACGGCAGCCAATGGCGTGCCAAGAACTGCGCGACCGGGCCCGGGCGCTGCATCGCCGAGCAGGGTTTTGAGCACCCTTTGGCAAGCATCCTGCTTGCCATTTCTTGCCGCAACTGAGGCAAGTGCGAGGTTGGGTTCTTCGCTCAAGGTGATGGTGCCGATCGTTTTGACGGCGGGTGATATGCCGCCGAGGGCGGTCAAGGCTGTCAGGTTATGCACGCAGGCGTTCCCCCTGTGGGTCGATGAAATGAGCGCTGACGATTTCGATGCTGACTTCGACGCCGGTCAGAGGGCTGACCAGCCGCATGATCTCACCGTGTCGCGCAGCCCCGCTTTTCAGGAACCCCAATGCGATATGGCATCCCATATGAGGAGAATAACAGGCAGAGGTCACATAGCCCTGATCGTGCGCTGCATCCACAGGTCCGGTCGCATTCATCAAATGCGCTCCCGCCAGGACTTTGTCGTCAGGATTGACGGGCTTGATGCCAACAAGGTTCAGCGCATCAGGCAGGTTCAGCCCTTCGCGCTCTGAGAGGACCGAGCCGATGCTGTCTTTTGTCTTGCTGATCATCCGCGCCATTCCGAGATTCAGCGCCGTGGTCGTTCCGTTTAATTCGTTTCCGGTTGCATGTCCTTTTTCGATCCGCATGACACCCAAAGCTTCGGTTCCATAAGGAACCACATCGAACTCTGCGCCCGCTTCCATGATCCTGCGGATCAGCGCATCGCCATATCGGGTAGGAACGGCGATTTCATAGGCTAGTTCGCCGCTGAAAGAGATGCGGAATAAACGCGCTCTCAGCCCACCGCATACGGTGATGTTGCCGCAGGCCATAAAGGGAAAGCCATCGTTGCTCAGGTCAAATTCAGGGTCCACGATCTTTTGCAGCAGCTTGCGCGCATTCGGCCCGGCCACGGCATACTGTGCCCAGGCTTCTGTGGTCGAGATAAGCTGAACATCCATGTCGGGAAAGAGGCACTGACGCGCGAATTCCATGTGGCGATAGACTGAGATTGCATTGGCCGTCGTAGTTGTGACAACGAAATGATCGTCGGCCAAACGGGCCGCGGTCCCATCATCCTTGGCAATACCATCCTCGCGCAACATCAGGCCATAGCGGGTTTTACCCACAGCCAGCTTGGCAAAGGAGTTGGAGTAAATCTTGTTCAGGAATTCTGCGGCATCCAAGCCCTGCACATCAATCTTGCCCAAGGTCGTCACGTCACAGACGCCCACCGACTTGCGCGTGGCGATTACCTCTCTGTCCACGCTTTCGCGCCAATGCATCTCTCCCGGCTTGGGGAACCACTGCGCACGCAACCAATTTCCGACCTCGACAAAGACCGCTCCCTGTTCTTCGGCCCAGACGTGACTTGGGGTCTTGCGGGTTGGATGGAAATCTTGACCGGTTGCTCTGCCTGCAAAAACGCCAATAGCTGTAGGGGTATAGGGGGGGCGGAATATTGTTGTGCCGACCTCCGGAATGGATTTGCCTGCAAGTTCGGCCATGATCGCAAGCCCGCCCATGTTGGACGTTTTGCCCTGATCGGTGGCCATGCCCAACGTCGTATAACGCTTGAGATGCTCGACCGAACGAAAGCCCTCTTGGTGGCTCAGTTTCACGTCTTTGACCGTGACATCGTTCTGTTGGTCCAACCAGGCGCGGCTGGCGTCTTTTACATACCAGAATGGCGTGACAGTGACCGGCGCGTCTTCGGCTTTTGGCAGTGTCTGCATCCTTCCTTTGATGCCAAGGGCTGCACGAGCGGCTTGAGCACCGCTGCGCAGGGCGCTTGCGGTTGACATCATGCCATTCGCGGCGCCAGCGACGGACATGCCCTGCGGCAGGGTACTGCCGGGGACAAACGCGGCCAGCGTATCGTTCCACACTGGCAATCCGCGCTGGTGGCAGGTCAGATGCACATTGGGGTTCCACCCGCCTGAAACCCCCAGTGCGCCACATTCTATGATGCGCGTTCTGCCATCGGCCAGGCGCACCTCGGCAAAGGTCAGGCCCAGGCGTCCCTTGGTGTCGATCACCTGCGCTCCCTGCAGTACCTCATAGTCGGCACTGCGCGGCGCGTCCGGGCGCACATCGACTACGGCACTGACCTTGATCCCCTTGGCGTGCAGGTCTGCGGCGGTGCGGTGTCCCTCGTCGGTATTGGTAAATATCGCGATACGGTCGTGCGGGATGGCCCCGAAACGGTTTGCATAGGTGCGGATCGCAGAGCCCAGCATGATGCCAGGCCGATCATTGTTCTCAAACGCAATTGGGCGTTCAGTGGCGCCTGCGCAGAGCACGGTGTGCCGCGTATAGATGCGCCACAATACCTGTCTGGGCTTGCCTGCATCGGGCGTGTGCATATGGTCGCTGATCCTCTCAACCGCGCCGTAAATGCCGTGATCAAATGCGCCGATGACCGTGGTGCGCGCCATGACCCTGACGTTTGGCAGGCTGTAAAGTTCGGCCACTGCGGCGGCTGCCCAATCGGCGCCCGCCTGATCTGAAATCTCCAGTGTTTCGCTGTTGAGCCGACCACCCAGGCGGAAATCCTCATCTGCAAGGATGACGTCGGCGCCATGCCGCCCGGCTGTTAACGCGGCCATCAGGCCCGCGGGACCTGCACCCACAACCAGCAGATCGCAATGCAAAAAGCCTTTATCGTAGCAGTCCGGATCGTCCTTCAGTGAGAGGGATCCAAGCCCTGCAGCACGCCGGATGATCGGCTCATAGAGTTTTTCCCAGAAGGCGGCAGGCCACATGAAGGTCTTGTAGTAAAACCCTGCCGTCAGAAAGTTCGACAGCCTGTCGTTGATCGCCATCAGGTCAAACCTCAGCGATCCGACGCGGTTCTGGCTTTTGGCCCACAATCCGTCGAATAACTCGGTCGTGGTGGCGCGGGTGTTTGGCTCCTGCCGCGCCCCACCGCGCAATTCGACCAGTGCGTTTGGCTCTTCCGACCCAGCGGTCAGGGGCCCGCGCGGGCGATGATACTTAAAGGAACGTCCCATCAGCCGCACGCCATTGGCAAGCAGTGCCGAAGCTAACGTGTCGCCAGGATGCCCCTTATACTGGCGGCCATCGAAGTTGAATGTCAGTGCAATGCTGCGGTCGATCTGGCCGCCAGCGATCCGGTTTTTCTGGGTCATGTGCTGCGACCCCGGCTGCGCGCCACATCGCGCGCGATCTCGACGGACGTAATTTCGTGCGTCACCGTGTTGCGCGTCACGACCAGCCATGACCGATCGCCGCCTTCGTGGTACCACAGTTCGCGGTGCGGTCCGGCCGGGTTGTCGCGCAGATACTGATATTCATAAAAGTCCCGCGCCGCAGTGTCAGACTGCCAGTCCGGGCGGTCGATAAGCGCTGCATCGCCCAGATAGACGAATTCTGAACTGTCGCGCGGGCCAAGCAGGGGGTGATGGATGATCATTATCTCAGGTCCCGTGTGGTCGTGGAAAAAACAAACAGAATGATGTCTCGGACGAAAATTTTCAATGCAGGTTGGGCTGTGCACCCACACCCTTTTCGTCGATCATCAAGCCCTTTTCAAACCGGTCAAACCGATACGCGGTCGCAACAGGATGCGGCGTGTCGCGCGACAATAGATGGGCAAAGCAGTAGCCTGAGGCAGGTGTTGCCTTGAACCCTCCATAGCACCAGCCGCCATTGAAATAGAGCCCCTCGACATGGGTCCGGTCGATGATGGGCGAGCCATCCATGGACATATCCATGATCCCGCCCCACATGCGCAGCAGGCGCGCGCGGCCTATCATGGGCATCAGTGCCATGCCGCCTTCGCAGACATCTTCGACCACTGGCAGGTTGCCGCGTTGTGCGTAGGAGTTGTAGCCATCAATGTCGCCACCGAATACCAGGCCGCCCTTATCGGACTGGCTCACATAGAAATGCCCCGCGCCAAAGGTAACGACGCCGGGTATTACCGGTTTGAGCCCCTCGGACACAAACGCCTGCAACACATGGCTTTCGATCGGCAGACGCATGTCCGCCTTTGCCATCAGCCGACCGGATGACCCTGCAACCGCGCATCCGACTTTCTTGGCACCGATAAACCCGCGCGAGGTTTCGACACCGAGGCATTTTCCGTTTTCGATCCGAAAACCAGTCACTTCGCAGTTCTGTATGATATCCACGCCGCGGCGGTCGGCACCGCGAGCATAGCCCCAGGCCACCGCATCATGGCGCACCGTGCCGCCACGATGCTGCGCCAAGCCGCCCTTGATCGGGAAACGCGCGTCGTCAAATTTGAAGAACGGATAGCGGTCCCTGATCTGCGCCACACTGAGCAATTCCGCGTCTACGCCATTCAGCCGCATGGCATTTCCGCGCCTGATAAAGGCATCACGCTGCGCATCGGTGTGGATCAGGTTGAGAATTCCGCGCTGGCTGACCATGGCGTTGTAATTGAAATCCTGCTCCAGCCCTTCCCAGAGCTTCAACGAGAATTCATAGAAAGGCTCGTTGCCATCCAGAAGATAGTTGGAACGGATGATCGTTGTGTTGCGGCCCACATTGCCCGACCCGATCCATCCCTTTTCGATCAGGGCAATCTTCTTCTCACCGAACTCTTTGGCCAGGTAGTAAGCCGTTGCCAACCCATGACCACCACCACCAATCACAACAATATCGTAACTGGGTTTCGGATCTGGTTCGCGCCAGGCCGGAGCCCAGCCCTTATGCCCTGTAAGGGCCTCTTTGATCACTCGAAATCCGGAATAACGCATGGTTGGTATCCTCTTTGTTTCAGTCTTAGCGCTGGCAATCATGCTGTCATCACGAAACCGGACATTCGCATGGTCAAATGCGACCTGATGCACAAACTGCATGCAGCAATTTGGGAATCCCGTAGCGGATCATGGGACTGTTGCGGTGACATGCCAGACTTTGAAAGGATCAGCAGTCCGGCGCGCAATCAGGAATGCGTGGGATGACTTGTTCTCGGCGTGAAAGCGTCTAGAACCCGACCCATGATCGTGGATGACTTTCCCAAAACCCAAGACCTTGTGCTGATTGGCGGCGGTCATTCGCATGCGCTGGTTCTGAGGTCGTGGGGGATGAAACCATTGCCCGGTGCGCGCGTCACTCTGATTAACCCCGGTCCTACAGCACCCTATTCTGGAATGTTGCCAGGATTTGTCGCAGGCCACTACGATCGCGATACTCTCGATATAGACTTGGTCAAGCTGGCGCGGTTTTCCGGAGCCCGGATCATTCTGGGCGCGGCGGAGGCGCTGGATCTAAAACAGCGAGAAGTGCACGTCGCCGGCCGCCCGCCGATCCGGTTTGATGTTTGTTCCGTTGATGTCGGGATCACATCCGAGATGCCGGACCTGCCGGGCTTTGCGATGCACGGCGTCCCGGCCAAACCGCTGGGTATTTTTGCGCAACAGTGGCAAGGGTATCTGCATCAGTCAGGTGCCGCACATGTTGCAGTGATTGGCGGCGGGGTCGCGGGTGCGGAGCTTGCTATGGCGATGGCCCATGCGTTGTTTCAGAACGATCGAGGCGGCACCGTTCACTTGATTGAGGCGCGTACGGCTTTGACGGCAGTGAGCCATCGCGCCCGCCGCAAGCTGCTGGCCGAGATCAGCGCAGCGGGCATCATCCTGTTGGAAAACGCCCAGATTGCCGAGGTTGCGGCGGACCATGTTGCGCTGACCGATGGGCGCATTATCCCGTCACGCTTCACTGTCGGTGCCGCCGGTGCGCGCGCCTATGACTGGATTTCAAAAACCGGTCTTGATCTGACGGACGGGTTCATATCCGTCGGCCCTACGCTTCAGTCAAGCGATGCAGGTGTTTTTGCCGTCGGTGACTGCGCGCATATGGTTCAGAGCCCGCGCCCAAAGGCCGGCGTATTTGCAGTCCGGCAGGCCCCGGTTCTTTTTGACAATCTTCGATCCGCGATGACAGGATCCCGCTTGCGCAGGTTCCGGCCACAGTCCGATTATCTCAAGCTGGTTTCGCTTGGACGAAAAGCAGCCCTCGCTGAACGCCATGGCATACCCCTCAGCGGTGCGGTGATGTGGGCGTGGAAAGACCGGATCGACAGAACGTTCATCAATCGGCTGCGTGACCTGCCCGTGGCCCCGGCGCGCCCATTGCCGCGAGAGCGGACAAACGGGCTGATCGAGGCCCTGGGCGGCAAGCCCCTGTGCGGTGGGTGCGGTGCCAAGGTAGGTCGGGCATCGCTGCGGAATGCGTTGGCGCACTTGCCTGCCTTTGATCGTGCTGATGTTGTGTCACTGGCGGGGGATGATGCCGCAGTTCTCAAGATCGCAGATCGGTTTCAGGTCCTGACATCAGACCATCTTCGCAGCGTCACAGACGATCCGGTGATGATGGCGCGGATCGCTGCCACCCATGCCTTGGGCGACGTCTGGGCTATGGGCGCTGCACCGCAGGCTGCGACAGCGACAATCATCCTGCCCCGGCTCTCGGTCGAATTGCAGCGCCGTACCATCGCTGAAATCATGACCGCTGCGGCTCAGGTCATGCGGGCTGCCGGGGCGGAGATCGTGGGCGGGCACACGACTATCGGCGCAGAACTGACCATAGGCTTCAGTATCACGGGCCTGTGCGAGGCGGCACCGATCACGTTGGCAGGCGGGTGCGCAGGCGATGCGCTGATCCTGACCAAACCGCTGGGCAGTGGCGTTTTGATGGCTGCCGAAATGGCCGGAAGTGCAAAGGGCGAGTGGATCGCCGCAGCCTATGATCTGATGGTGCAGGATCAGGCCGTCGCAGCACGCATACTGTCGGGTGCGCATGCCATGACGGACGTTACTGGCTTTGGGCTCGCCGGTCATTTGCTTGGGTTGTGCGAAGCGTCCCAGTCCGGGGCTTTGATCGACGTCGCCGACATTCCCCTCATGCCAGGGGCACTTGAGGCGCATCAGTCTGGAGTTCGATCATCGATTTACGGTGACAACCGATCTTTGGTGCCTAGTCTCTCAGAGGCAGGAAAGGCGGGCCTGCTGTTTGACCCGCAGACATCCGGCGGGCTTTTGGCGGCTGTTGATGCGATGGATGCAGAGGACATTATTGCCCGTTTGCGTGACGCCGGATACGCGGCCGCCCGCATTGGTACTCTAACGGCCGGTCCTGCTCAGATATCGCTGGCATCCACCTGATCGTAACGGGCAAGGACCGCTTCGATGTTTGACACGGCCTTTTCCAGGCCGACTGCATCCAGCGAGGGGATCGCGACCTCAGCCAGCCGCACCGCGCCGTGCAGATTGCGAGATTTCTGATAGGCCGGATCATAATGTTGTTCGATCAGCGCGCGCGTCAGTGCCATCTTGTCCCCGGTTGCAATGAGGTCGCCCCACCCGTCGACTACAGCGTTGCCGCGCGTTTCACGCAGCTTGCCCAACTGGTGTGAAAGGCGATCCGTGTCCGACAAGATATCGGTGTAGGCGCGCACCAGATAGGTTGTGCGTTCTGCAAGCGATGCGATGACTTCGATCCGCGGCGCTGTCTTCATCGCAGACCAAAGGCTTGGGGGTATCAGGCGTTCGCCGATCTTGTTGGATTCGGCCTCCACAACGACAGGCCTTGCCGGGTCCAACTCCAGCAATCGCGCCGCGATCCGGGATTCGAACGATTTCTGGCTGGGTTGGGCCACCTGCGTGCCGCCGAGGAGCGAACCGCGATGCTCGGCCAACCCTTCAAGGTCAAGCATCTGCACGCCGCGCGCATCCAAATGGTGCAGGATATCTGTTTTGGCGGTGCCGGTGTAGCCGTCGAGCAGGATCAGCCTGAAATCAAGCGGATCAACGTGCAGCATCTTGTTGACCAGTCGTCTGTAGGTTTTGTAGCCGCCTTCGATGACATCTGAACGCCAGCCGATTTGCGACAACATCCAGCCAAAAGAGCCTGATCGTTGTCCCCCTCTCCAGCAATAAACCAGCGGTCGCCAGCCGCCATGAAAATCCCGAAGCGGGCCTTGTATGTGTGCGGAGGCATTGTGAAACACCATGGCGGCCCCGATTTTTCGGGCCAGAAACTGGCTTTGC
>Ga0102812_10001256_pt1 | contig 17687 bp, 11 predicted proteins | sample ColrivemetaGS713_FD_79334 | JGI IMG/M metagenome (GOLD analysis project Ga0102812, IMG submission 79334) | Estuarine microbial communities from the Columbia River estuary - Flood tide ETM metaG S.713 | ecosystem: Environmental > Aquatic > Marine > Intertidal zone > Estuary | place: USA... | reverse complement strand
GAACTAAATATCCTAGATGGCGTTACAAGCACTGCTACTGAATTAAATTTATTAGATGGAGTAACTGCTACAACTGATGAATTAAACATCTTAGATGGCGTTACAGCGAGTGCAGCAGACATTAATCTTATAGATGGTATAACTAACGGAACAGTTATAGCAAGTAAAGCAATCATTACAGATGCTAACAAAGACATTACAGGTGGTAGAAACATTACTATCTCTGGAGAACTTGATGCAGGTTCTTTAGATGTATCAGGTGATGCTGATATTGATGGAACTTTAGAAGCTGATGCAATCACTATAGGTGGTATAACTTTAGCAGAAACTATATCAGATACTGTTGGAGCAATGGTGTCTTCAAACACAGAAACAAACATATCAGTTAGTTATGATGATGCTGATAATACATTAGACTTTGTAATTGGCACACTTAATCAAGACACAACTGGTAATGCTGCAACAGCTACAGCACTTGAAACTGCTCGTACTATTAGTGGTGTTAGTTTTGATGGAACTTCAAATATAACATTACAAACTAGCGATATAGCTGAAAATGTAAATTTATATTATACAACAGCAAGAGCAAATACAGATTTTGATACAAGATTAGCTACTAAAGATACAGATGATTTAAGTGAAGGAAGTAATTTATATTTTACATCCGAAAGAGTTGCTGATACAGTTGGTGCAATGGTATCTAGCAATACTGAAACAAATATAACAGTAACTTATGATGACGCTGATAATACATTAGATTTTGTTATAGGTACACTTAACCAAGATACAACTGGTAACGCTGCAACTGCAACAGCACTAGAAACTTCAAGAACAATCCATGGTGTTAGTTTTGATGGTACTAGTAATATTGATTTATCAGAAGTTATTCAAGATACTGTAGGAGCTATGGTATCTAGCAATACTGAATCAGGTATTACAGTTACATATCAAGACGATGATGGTACTATTGATTTTTCAGTTGGTACATTAAATCAAGATACTACAGGCAATGCAGCAACTGCAACAGCTTTAGAAACTGCTAGAACAATTAATGGCGTAAGTTTTGATGGTACTGGAAATATTACAACACTTACTGCAGGTACAGGCGTATCTGTATCAGGAACAGCAGTATCTATAGGACAATCAGTTGCAACAAATGCAGACACAAACTTTGCAACAGTTACAACTACAGGAAATGTAATAGTAGGCGGAAACTTAACAGTTAACGGAACTCAAACAACTTTAAATACTGCAACGCTTGATGTAGAAGATAAAAACATAACAGTTAATAAAGGTGCAGGAGATACTTCAGGTTCAGCAGACGGAGCAGGTATTACTATTCAAGATGCAGTAAATGCTTCAACAGATGCTACAATGTTATGGAGTGCTGCTAACGATAACTTTGTATTTTCACATGAAATAGTTGTTCCTAGTTTAGATATTTCAGGTAATGTAGATGTCGATGGTACACTAGAAACAGACGCTTTAACAATTGGTGGAGTAACGTCAGTTCCTTTTGAAGCTGCAGACCACAGTAAATTAGATGGTATAGAAGCTGGAGCTACTGGAGACCAGACTAATGCAGAAATTAGAGCTGCTGTAGAAGCTGCAACAGATTCTAATGTATTCACAGATTCAGACCATAGTAAACTTAATGCAATAGAAGCAGGTGCTGATGTGACAGACACCTCTAATGTAACAAGTGCAGGTGCGTTAATGGATAGCGAACTTACAAGTATTGCAGATATTAAAGCATTAGACCAATCAGTAGTAAGCGGAGCATCTCCTACATTCACAACTACTAATTTTACTGATGCTAGTAATAAAAGATTTATGACCGATGCTCAAGAAACAAAACTTGACTCAGTTGAAAGTAATGCAACTGCAGACCAAACTGCAGCCGAAGTTAGAGCATTAGTTGAATCAGCAACAGACTCAAATGTATTCACAGATGCTGACCATACAAAACTAAATGCTATCGAAGCTGGTGCTACTGCAGACCAAACAGATGAAGAAATACAAGATATAGTGGGTGGTATGGTTACTGGTAATACTGAATCAGGAATTACTGTTACATATCAAGATTTAGACGGTACTATTGATTTTACTGTAGCGTCACAGACAGATGAAAACTTTACAACAGCATTAAAAAATAAATTAGACGGTATAGAAGCAAGTGCAACAGCCGACCAAAGTGCTGCCGAAATACTAACAGCTATAAAAACAGTAGACGGAGCAAGTAGTGGTTTAGATGCCGACTTATTAGATAGTCAACAAGGTTCTTATTATTTAGACTATAATAATTTTTCAAATACTCCAACAATTCCTACCGGTGATATTACAGGCGTTACTGCTGGTGTAGGTCTTTCAGGAGGAGGAACTTCAGGAGCTGTTACTTTAACTTTAGATATGTCAGAATTAACAGACATGACCGAAGATGTTACAGCATTAGAAGATGAACTTATTATTCTTGATAACGGTGCTGATAGAAGAAAACTTATTTCAGAAATACCTTTATCTGCTTTCAACAATGATGTAGGTTTTGGTTCAGGTTCTGGTGATATAACAGCAGTTACAGCAGGTACAGGTTTAAGTGGAGGAGGCACTTCCGGTGCAGTCACATTAAATGTAGACCTTTCAGAGTTAACTGATATGACAGAAACTATAGTAGGCACAGATGAGTTTATTGTTTTAGATGCTGGAGCTGATAGAAGAAAGGCAGCAAGTGAAATTCCATTAAGTATTTTCAACAATGATTCTGGTTTTACATCAAACACTGGTGACATAACAGGTGTAACAGCCGGGACAGGCTTAAGTGGTGGCGGAACAAGTGGTAGTGTTACTTTAAATGTAAGCGGACTGACAGTATCAGAACTAGCAGCAGGTTCATTACAAACAAGTGCTGAAGCATTTAGTAATGATGATACTTCATTAATGACTTCTGCAGCTATTGAAGATAAGATTTTAAGTTACGGATATACCACAGAAGCTGGTGATATAACAGCAGTAGTTGCTGGAACCGGACTTAGTGGAGGTGCTACTTCAGGTAGTGCAACTTTAAATGTTTCAGGTTTAACAGTATCAGAACTAGCAGCAGGTTCTTTAACAACAAGCTTAGAATCTTTTGCAGATAATGATACAACTTTAATGACTTCTGCAGCTATTAATGATAGAATTACATCTTTTGGATATACTACAAATAATGGAGACATTACAGGAGTTACTGCTGGAACAGGCTTGTCTGGAGGAGGTTCGTCAGGTGGTGTTACTTTAAATGTAGACCTTTCAGAGTTAACTGATATGACAGAATCAGTTACAGCATTAGAAGATGAATTAATTATTTTAGATAATGGAGCTGATAGAAGAAAGCTTATTAGTGAAATACCACTAAGTGCATTTAATAATGACTCAGGTTTTACATCAAATACTGGTGATATTACAGCAGTAGTTGCAGGAACAGGATTAACAGGCGGTGCTACTTCAGGTAGTGCTACATTAAATGTTAATACTGGTGCAGTATCAAATGGTGCAACCACTATTCCAACAGGTGACCAAGTACATGACTTTGTTACAGGTTTAGGATATTCAACAACAACTGGTACAGTAACTAGCGTAGGTATTACAACAAGTGCTGGGTTAAATGGTTCAGGAACTATTACAAGTTCAGGTACTGTAAATATTAGTTTAGACTTATCAGAACTTACTGATATGACATCAGCAGTTGTTGGAACAGAAGATGAATTAATTATTTTAGATAATGGAGCTGAAAGAAGAAAATTAATTAGTGAAATTACATTAAGTGATTTTAATAATGATGTAGGTTTTACTACTAACGCAGGTGATATTACAAGTGTTACTGCCGGTACTGGACTATCTGGAGGTGGCTCAAGTGGTGGCGTTACTCTTAATGTAAGTGGATTAACAGTATCAGAACTAGCAGGAGGTTCATTACAAACAAGTGGTGAAGCATTTAGTAATGATGATACTTCATTAATGACATCAGCAGCTATAGAAGATAAGATTTTAAGTTATGGGTATACGACTACAACTGGTGATATTACAGGCGTAACTGCTGGTACTGGTTTATCAGGTGGTGGTTCAAGCGGTGGTGTTACTTTAAATGTAGACTTATCTGAATTAACTGATATGACTGCTTCAATGGTTGGAACAGATGAGTTTATTGTTTTAGATGGAGGAGCTGATAGAAGAAAAGCAGCTAATGAAATTCCATTAAGTATTTTTAATAATGACTCTGGGTTCACATCAAATACTGGTGATATTACAGGCGTTACAGCCGGTACAAATTTAACTGGTGGAGGAACATCAGGAACTGTAACATTAAATATGGCTACAGGTGGAGTAGGTTCTGGTACTTATGGTTCGACTGCAGATGGAACTAAAATTGATACTATTACTGTTGATGCTTATGGAAGAGTTACAGCAGTTGCTACTGGTTCAACAGGAAGTACATCAAACTCAGGGGACATTACAGGGGTTACAGCAGGTACAAATCTTAATGGTGGTGGTACAAGTGGTGATGTTACTTTAAATGTAGATGCTTCCCCCTCATTTACTAACGTAACTGTTGATTCAACTCTTGATGTTAGAGGAGCTATAGATTTAGCAGATAGTGATATATTAAGATTTGGTACTGATGATGATGTAGAGTTTTTCTTTGATGGGACAAACATGTATACAGACCTTAATGTTGGAGATTGGTATGTAAGAGACGGTACAACCTCAAGATTTTTATTTGATGATAATGGAGATTTTCATGCTGATGCAAATATATTTGCTTATTCAACTTCTGTAGGTTCTGATAGAAAATTAAAAGATAATATAGAACTTATAGAAAATCCGTTAGATAAAATAGAACAATTAAATGGTGTTACTTTTAACTGGAAAAAGAATGGAGAAGCTTCTGCTGGTGTTATAGCTCAAGACGTTGAAAAAGTTTTACCGAGTGCTGTAAAAGAAATTAAAGAATTAAACGGTGAAGATGAAACAAGATTAAACGTAGACTATAACCAAATTATAGGTTTATTAGTTGAGTCTATCAAAGAGCTTAAACAAGAAATTAAAGAATTAAAAGGAGATAAGTAATGCCTTTACAAACTTCTGGACAAATATCTTTAAATGAAATTCATGTTGAAGCAGGTGGTACATCAGGAACAGCTTGTAATATAAATGAATCAGATATCAGGGGTTTAATAAGTGCATCGTCTGGAGCTGCTATGGATTTTGCAGATTGGTATGGTGCTAGTTCTTCACAAGCGTTTTCAACTATTAAAGCAGGATATTCTTTTTTCACTTTTACTGGTGGTAGAGGTTCAACTCAGTATGGTTTTAATGCAGGACTTGATGCTGATGGCTCTGCTCCTGTTGGGTCACAATCTTATACAGGTGATTTGGTAGTAGGAGGTACTACTCTTGGGACTTTAGCAAGAGCATCAGTTGATAATGTAGCTCAAGGTAGACATGCTTTAGCCATACATATAACAGGAACAAATTCTAATTCAGGTTGGACTAATGTTACTTGTACTAGAATTAGTAATAGTGCATTTACAACATTTTCAAGAACAGCAGATTTTACTTACTCTTATGCTGATGGTAAAAGACAATATATAACTGCAGCTATATTTGATGTTGCAGAATCGTTAACAGCAGGTGGTAGTACATCAGGTAAACATTGTAAGTTTTGGGGAGATGACACACCAACTTACCCTAGCACAGGAACAGATAGTACTTTCACAGGCAAAATAGAGTTTTCATAATATGTACGATTCATTAACATTTACTACAAGAAACGATGATATGGAGCCTGACCATATATGGGCATGTTTTACATGGGAAGGTGTTTATTATGAAACAGGAGCAATACTAGATTCTGAAGGTGCTGTGAATAATGAATCTACGCTAACCAAGTGTAAAAATGTTTTACATTTTATGCTTAATAGGACGGTATAAAAATGGATATGCTTTACTACAAAGGTGGACATACTTGCAGAGTTTTTGACTATGCATTAGATGTTGACAGAACTATGGCATATCATGATTGGATACAAGCAAATGTAAATGGTAAAGTTGTTTGTGAGTTAGGTGCAGGTTCAGGAATCATGGCTTGGCTTTGTTTAAAGTATGGTGCTACTAAAGTTTATTGTTATGAAAATAATCCTGATACTTTATATCACTTAGATGAATTGTTTAAAGACGATGATAGAGTTGTTATAAAAAATGAAGATATAAGCACAGCAACATTTCCTACTGCTGATATCTATTTGCATGAGAACATTGCTTCAAATGTATTTATGGAAAATATTTTAGACATGTATACAAATTTAAAAGCACAAGGATTGGAAGATAAAACATTTCCTAATAAGATTAAAATACAACACGGAACTTATACAGGAACTTCTACTAATTATCCTTTTAGAGTTGATAATTTTACTAATGCAAATGTATTAGAATTTTTTAATATGTTTAATATGAATGAAATAATTACTGATATATTTACTTATTTAGAGCATGACAAAAATGAAATAACAATTAATGGTACATCTTTTGATGGTGATTTAAAAGACTTAACAAGAATTACAGAAGCAGATACAAATAACGAATATATATTTTGGGAAGCTTCTTTTGATGGAAATAACACAATTTCAAATTGGAAAACTAAAACTCACTGGAATATTATTAAAGCTGGTGATAATCATATGGCAATCCCCGAAGATGTCACTTATAACATAGGATAACATTATGGAACTAACACCTTATTTATTTTGGAATATATTTATAACTTTGGTGTTAGCACCAGTGCTTTACAGCATTAGACAAAACACAGAAGAGTCTAAACGACTTGACATACTTTTAAACAAGACTCGTGAAGAGATAGCAAAAGACTATGTAACCAAAAACGAATTAAAAGATGATATGGGAATCCTCATGGATAGGATAGATAAAATCGGAGAAAAGCTTGACAAACTGTTCGAAGTCAAGTAAAATATACATATAGGTATTATAAATGAAAGATAAAAAGAAATATACAAAAAAATATTATACCGGTGGTAGAGTAGATATGTCTAAAGGTGGTAGAGTTAAATTATATCATGGTGGTCCTCATAATCCTAGAATGGATGCTCAAAGAGAAGCTAATGATATAATAATTGATGATGGTAATCAAACAGCTCAAACACAAGTTACTGAAAGACCTATATCATCTGAAAAATTTGATAATCAATCTAATCAAATAAATCCTTTTGTAAGTCTTCCTCCCGGATTAGTAGGTCAATATACAGGTGGTACAGGTGGTACAGGTACTGTAGGTGGTACAGGTACTGTAGGTGGTACAGGCGGTATAGGTGGTAGTACAGGTGTTATTGGCACAGATACAGGTACAGTAGCAGGTACAAATGTTACAGGTTCTCAAGAACAAACTGCAAGAGGTAGAGCTGAACAAATATTACAAGGTGATATGGAAGGCATACCTATGGCTGAAGCTCCTCAAGAAGTAGAAGTAGGAGAGTTAGGTGAAGCTAAGACTATGGCAGAACGAGAAGCTCTTGAAGCTGAGACTGCTGAAATAGAAGCTGCTCCAGAAGCTGCAACAATAGAAGAAGTAGAAACTGCAAAAACTCCAGAACAATTACAGGCTGAAACTTATAGAGCTGAACAAGTTGGAGTTACTCCTGATGTTGAATTATCACAAGGAGAGATACAAGAAAACGCACTTGCAAAGGCTGCACAAGTTGATAGAGTTGCACCTATAGAAGGAGCTGAAGTTGAGATACCAGAAGGTGCTTTAGCTGAAAGAGTTGTAGGAACTATTAGCGAAGGTGCTAAAGCTACAGCAGCTTTAAACGCTGGTACAAGCTTGTCAAGAATTACAAGAGCTAAGAAACAATTAAGTAGAGCTGGATTATCTGATGCAGATATACAAGAGATAGGTAATGACCCTGAAGCTTTAGAAGATAGACTAGCAGACTTTAGTGAAGAACAAAGAGGTATTATAGAAGGATTACCTGAAGAAGCTTTAGTATCTACACAAATAAATGGTTTGTTAGAAGGTATGGAAAATGGTGAAATACCTACGTGGGCTAGACCTGCTGTTGCACAAGTAGAACAGATGTTAGCACGTAGAGGTATGTCAGCTTCTACAGTTGGTAGAGATAGTTTATTTAACGCTATTATTCAATCAGCTATGCCTATAGCTCAAAGCAATGCACAAGCCATACAACAAAGCATTAGTCAACAAAAGACTATAGAAGCTCAAACTGCTGAAGCAAACGCACAGAGAGTACAACAAACAGCTCTAACAAATGCACAGAATGTGTTTAATATGAACATGGCTCAGTTTAATGCTGACCAACAAACATCTTTATCTAACAGTAAGTTTATGCAAACTGTTGGTTTAACTGAAGCTAATAATAGACAACAGGCAACAATTCAAAATGCTGTATTAATGTCACAAGCTAATTTAGCTGAAGCAGACTTTTATCAAAAAGCACAGATAAATAATGCTAATGCTTTTTTACAAATGGATTTAACTAATCTTAATAATGCACAACAAGTTAATGTACTAAAGGCTCAACAAGAACAACAAAGATTACTTTCAAATCAAGCTGCTAATAATGCTGCAGCACAGTTTAATGCTTCTAGTGAGAATCAAACTCAACAGTTTATGACAAGCATAGCTACACAAGTAGAACAATTTAATACTGCTCAAATGAATACTACTGCACAGTTTAATGTTCAACAAAAAAACGCTAGAGATGCTTTAAATTTTCAAGTTGAAGCTGATTTAGAAAAAGCTAATGCTGCTATGGTAAATCAAATTAATCAGTTTAATGAGCAGACAGCTTTTGAAAGAGATAAGTTTAATACAGCTAATGCACAGGCTATTGAACAATCTAATTTAGCATGGAGAAGACAGGCTAATACTATAAATACTGCAGCAGCTAATCAAGTCAATATGCAAAACGTACAAAACGCTTTTAACATGACTTCACAAGCTCAATCATTTTTATGGCAAGAACTAAGAGACCAAGCTAATTATGTTTGGCAAACTTCAGAAAATGAAGAAAATAGAAAAGCTCAACTATATGCACAGGCTTTAGCTAACGAAGGCGGGTCTGCAGAAAATTGGAAAAACAATGTAAGTTCTATAGGAACATTAATTAATACCGTTTTTGGTGGAACAAGTAAGAAATAATAGGAGAATATTATGGGATGGAATCCTTTTAAAAGTTTAAAAAAGATTGTAAAAAAAATTGGTAAAGGTATTAAAAAGATTGGTAAAGGTATCAAAAAAGTAATTGGTAAAATTGCTAAACCTTTTGCAAAGCTAGGTATTGTAGGTCAAATAGCTTTAGGAGTTATGATGCCTTGGGCTGCCGGTGCAGTGTGGCAAGGTCTGACGGGAACTGCATTTAGCATGGCAAACCTTGGAACTGTTGCAACTAATTTAGCAGGAAGTTCTAATGTTTTTGCATCTGTTGCAGGTAATGTAATGAAAGGTGTTCACTGGGGAGCTACTAGAGTTCAAGGTGCTTTTTCTAGTATTACTGAAGCTATGAGTAACGGTTTAAATACTATGAAAACTAAAGCTAAAGAATTATTTGGTATTAATGCAGATGCTTCAGACTTAATTAAAAATGCTCCTGATATGAAAGAGTTTGATTTAGGCACTAATTTATCTGAAAAAGCTGTATCAGATGTAGCAGCTTCAAAAACTGTAGAAGGTCAATTAGCTTCTACTATTCCTGATGTTTTAACTGATAAAACAGCAGAGAAAGTTGCAGCAGAAGCTACTGATAAAACTTTATTAAGTCAAGTAGTAGATAAAGGTAAGGAAGCTATATTAGAAGCTCCTAAAGACCTCATAGGCGGAACTGTAACTAGTGTATTAGGAGGAGTACAAGAAGGTATAGCACGTACAATAGCTCCGGAACCAGAAGTTCCTTATAGTTCTGAAGTTGCAGACTTTTTAAGTGAAGGTGCTGCTACAGGTTATACTAAATATAATGAAGTAGACTTTTCAAAATTATCTCAATATAATGATGCAATAGGAAGTCAAGCTGGTATTTATGCTAATCCTTTACACACTGTACAAACTATGACAGACAACTCATTTGGATTAAATACTTTTGAATATTGGAAATCTCAAGGATTTGCTAATACAACAGGAAAATAATAATGATGCAAGAAAAACAATTTAAAGATTTTGACCAAGATGGATTAGAGTTTTTAGCTAATAATGGTAGACCCATTCCCGGTTCATCTTTAACTAATAGTCCTGATACTCCTTATGCATGGGAACAACCACCTCAATTTACAGAACTATCACCTGCAATAGACGCTTTGTTTTTAGAACTCACAGAGCCTGAAGCTTATCATTCTATTATGGACTTAGTCAGAAATAGAATGCCTGTGGGAGATATAGCACAAGTATTACTTACAGATGGTTTTCAAAAAGGAATGTGGAATCCTGATTTATTAATGTTGCTTATTGAGCCTACTATGTTTATGATTATTGCACTTGCAGAAAAATCAGGAATACAAGAGTACGTCACATATGAAGGAGAAGAAGATGAGCCAGATGATGAAGAAGAACAACTATCAGGCATTCAAGAGGCTATTGAAATTGCAAAAGATAAAATAGTTCCTAAAGCAAAAGCTGGAGTATTTCCAAAAGAAATAGAAGAAAGATTAGAAAAGTTTACACCTCCAGAACAACCAAGCTTACTAGAAAAACCAGAAACAAATCAAACAGAAAGTCTATTAGGTAGAGAGGAATAATATGGCAATAGAACAATTAGGAGAATCTTTACTAGCTCAAGCTAGAAGCAAAAGAAAAAAACAAGAAAAAAAAGCTAAAATTTTTACAGGTTTAATGCTGGGTGTTAAAGTAGGTAATGAAGTATTAAGACGTAGAGCAGATAAAAGGTGGAAAGAGTTAAATTCTGGATATAGTACACTTATTAATTCAGAAACTCAAAGATTAAAAGAAGGTGTTGAATTTTGGAAACAACATAAAGATTTATTAGATGAGCAAAATTCTTCACACGCACAATGGAAAGATGCTTACACTGCGAGAGAACGTAAAAAATTAATTGATAAATATAAATTATCATCTAATAATAATACTATTGAAGAAATTAACACTATTATTAATTCACAAGTAAAAGATGATTTAGAAGCATATCAGAAAAAACTCGATGTTTATAGTCAGTTTAAAACTTATGATGATAGTGAAAAAGATAAAGCTAGATATCTTGCACCTGTTGCTAAAGTTATGAAAGAAACAAAAGAAGCTATTGATAGAAACGCTACTGTTGGTGGAAAAATAGCAGCTTCTTTAGGATTTGATAGATATCAAGTTGACATGGATAAAGAAATTAATAAAGTTCAAGTAGCTGGAAATATTGATAGTGATGAAAAACAAAGATTTGTAAACTTTTTAACTACTTCTACAGATAACATGACTAAGTTAAAAGAAGCAGACAAAGGTGTTAGTTACGAATTAGTTATGGATGAACAACAATTATCCAGAGTTAAAACTGCACCAACTTTTAAAGTTGATAAAGATATAGAAAGTTTTACAACAAAATATTTAAATCCAGATTTAAATGAAGAGCAAAGAAGTCAAATGGCTTCTATTACTACAGAGTTTAGTTTAATAGATAATCCAGACAAAAAAGAAACTTTTAATTATTACACTTTATCTGATAGTTTAAATCCTATTGCTGTTAAAGGCGAGTCGATGTCTCAAAGACAATTATTCCAAAGAGATGTGGATAGAGTAGCTTCAATCAAAAAGTCTATTTACAAAGCTAATGCAGGAGGAATAGAAGGATTTGGTAAAATGCCTAGTGATATAGAAATTGTACAAGAAGCTTTAGATTCTATAGTAGATAGAAACAAATTAATTTTATCGGCAAATCCTGTAGAGAGGTTTGTTCGTAACGATACTAAAGCAGAGTTTCAATATAATAGATTAAACGGAGAAGACTTTGCAAATATTGCAAGTGAGAGACCTTCTAAAATACCTGAAAATACTTCTTATGAGTTATCTGAAGAAGCTAATGAATTAGTAAACACCCCCGTACAAGAGGAAAAAAAACTTACTTTTGAAAATTTAACACCTACAGGAACTATTACTTTAGCTAAAGCTTTATCAAAAGACGAAACTTTTATAAATGAATCTGTTGAATATATTACAAATTCTTATAATAGTATATTAAATAAATTTTCTAAAGATGATGTAGCCAATAGAACATTAATACAGAATGAACTTGACAAAGTTTTAGATATGAAACAAAGAGGGCAGGAAGGCGAAGGTGATATAACTGAGTTTTCAGTTCCTACTCAAGAACAAATTAATAGTTTAAAAGGTCAACCAAAAATATTAGTAGAAAAATCTTTACGAGAATGGAATAAAATAAGTAATGAATTAGAAAATATTGAAGATTTATCTCCCAATAAAATTAGAAATTTAAATGTAAAAAAAGAAAGATTAGAAAAAACTATTGAAACTAATTTAGATAGACCTGCTATTTCAGTTCCTGATAGAGAATTTATTGAACTAAATCGTAAATTAAAAGCATTGCAAAATAGAAAAAGATTCCAAGTTAATAATTTAACAACTTCACAAATAAATGAATTAGATAAAGACATATTAGAAATTCAAAATAAATTAACAACTTTATAATAGTTTAAAATGACAGATATTCTTAATCAATATATAGATAAGTACTCTACTTTACTTACTACTCCTGAAGTTGAAACTGAAGAAGAAAAAAGAAAAAGAGAAGAAAAAGAAAGATTAGAGGCTATGCAACAAGAAATAGTTGTTAGTCAAGAACCTTTAGAAGTTGATGATACAGATATACCTGACAATGAAGTTGACTTTAATCCTGATAAACAAATAGAAGAAGCTGTATCTCCCGTTCAAATTACAGAACCACAACCAAAACCAATAGAATCAAAAGGTAGTGATTATTATTTAAATTTATATGCTTCTAAAATTATATCAGGTCAAGTTGATGAATCTGCTTTAGAAGAAAAACCTACTACAACACAACTAACTGAACTAGGAGTTAAGTTAGAAAAAACAACAATAGGTAATTTATTTAACTTAGCTAAAGCAGGAGTTTTAAGTTTAGGAAACAGTGATAGCTTTCAAGAAAATATTAAAGACATAGAAAAAGAAAGAACAGATAAAATATTTAAACAGATTGAAGAAAAATATGGTACAGATTTTAGACAGTACGAAAATGATTTAGCAGTTATGGGTGGTAGAGCTGTTGTAGCTTTTGCAGACCCAGTAACATTTTTTGTACCATGGGCTAAGATTGCCAAGGTTGGTAAGTTAGGAAGTTCTGCAATAGGAGCTGGTATAGCTTCTACAGACATGGCTTTGTATGAGTATGCTACTCATGGAGAAGTAAGCCCTAACAATGTGCTGTTTGCTGCAGGATTAGGTGGAGCATCTTCATTTGCAGGAACACTATTAAATAATAAATTATATGGACCTAAAGATAAAAATATTAATTTAGGCAAAGTAGATGATAGTGTTGAAGATGTTATAGTTAAAAGTTCTGCTAAAGATGAGGCTGTTGTTAAATTAAATTTAAAAGAAGCAGAAGATTTAGATGATGTTACTTTAAAAATTGCATCACAAAACAATGCTTTGATAAAAGAAATGGAAAGTTCTGTGCATTTAAAATCTATGTTAGATAAAGCTAACAAAGATATTTATAATTTTAGACAAGCTGAAAAATTAGTTAATAAATCTTTTGATGAAACTGGATATAATTCTAAAAATAAATTAGACCTTTTTCCTGTAACTAAAAGTGAGGTTTATAAATTTGCAGGAATATCTCCGCAAAAATATACAGCACTAAAGAAAAAGTTTAATGATGCTAATTTTTTTAAAAGCGAACAACTTCCTGAACTATTAATGAAAGTTTCTAAAGGTCAAGTTAAGTTATTAGATGATACATTAATAAGACTTGCAAAGACTCCAAACTATGAATTAACAGAAAATTTAATGACTGGAGTTTTACAAAATTTTACAAGACCTTTATTGGGAAGTGGTATTGGTTTTGCGATTGGAACTTTTGTAGGTGATGAAGATGAAGATACATTACCTATTTCATTTATGTTAGCTGGTGCAGGTTTAGGTGCAGCACAAAGAGCTATACAAAAAAATCCATACATAACTGAAGCTATGAAAGAAAGTGGTACAGCTTATCTTAAAAATGCTCAAATGATTACTCTTCATAATTTTTTAAAAACAAGCACTGCTGGAGGATTAACAACTAGAAATATAGCTCACGGTGGGGAAAACGAAACTTTAGCACGTATGTTGTTTCATGTACAAGATGGTAAACAAAAAAATATTATAGGAGCTGAACAGGCTTCGGATGCAATGTCTGGATATTTCTATAAACGTGTAGGAGAAATAATAGGCAATACTTCTTTACATGAACAAAGAGCAGCCTTTAGAATTATAAGAAAATTAGATACAGAAGAAAATATTATAAAACAGTTTACTTTAAATTCTGATGAAATTACAAATGTTAGAACTTTACTTAAAAACGTAGATGTATTTAAAAAAGAATTTGGACAAGACTATTCTAGAAGTGCTGGAGTAAACTTCGGTAATATTGCAAACTATGGATTACCTCAATTTTATAATCAAAAAATTATTACTGACCCAACAGGATTTAAAAAAGCTATAAAAGAAGCAGTTAAAGAAGAAAGTGCAGAAGCATTAGCTAGACTTAAAACTAAAAAAGGTGTTAAAGAACACAATAGAATATTAAACGAAAGAGTTAAAGATATTTTTGATAACATGACTGGTCGTGGTGCTAAAAATATATTTGGAGATGATGAAAAATTTACAGGTATTCCTTTTCTTAAAAACTTTGAAAAGAAAAGATACTTTAAAAAGCTTGAAGCTGTTAAAAAATTAGAACCTTATTTGGAAGATAATATACATAATGTTTTAAATACTTGGGTTCAAAACGGAACAAGAGGAATTGAGTTTGCACGTAAGTTTGGTCAGCGTGGAGAAATGTTAGTTACTTTAAAACAAGGACTAAAAAATAAATTAAGAAACGGTGAAATTTCTGAACAACAATATATTGATAAAAGAAACCTATTATTAAATTCAACTAACGCTTACTTTAAAACTTACGGTATTACTAAAGGATTACATGATGCTCACAAAACCGGAATGGCTTTACTTACATTTTTAAGTAATACAACTATGTTACCTAGAGCTGCAATAGCACAGCTTGGTGATTTTATACAACCTTTTCAGAATAGTAGTTTAGGTGCAGCTTCTAAAGCTATGTTAGCTGGATTAAAAAAAGACACTAACTACGCCTATCAGCTAGGAATTGCTAGGGGAAAAAGTACAACTTTAGAAAAAGATGTAGAAGCTTTATATTCTGCAGCAGTAAATCCTTTAAATAAATTACAATCTGACTTAGGAGAAGCTACAAGATTTTTCTTTAAATATAATGGCATGGCTCCGTTAACTGATAAAGGTGCTAGGTTTGCTTTTAATACAGGAATAATAGATGCTTTTGGCATGGCAAAAAAATATGCTAATGTAAAAAAAATAAGTTCTACAGTTAATAATAAAATAAAACAAATGGGTTTAAGTAAAGACGAGCTTAAAGTTTTAAATAATTTTACATCTATTGAAAAAGCTTTTGAAGATGAAACAGCCCTAGGAATTTTATTAAAAGCTGGAAACAAAATTAAAGATAGAGATGTTGGTGTTCCTACAGCAGGTAACAGAATGTTATTTGCACAAAGTCAAAATCCTTATGTTCGTTCTTTAGGATTGTTTTTATCTTGGTCACAGTTTAAATCAGCACAATTAAATTCTTTAGTTAATAGAGTTGAAGATGGTGATGTAAAATTAGCAATGAAAATGTTAGGTGCTGTAACTATATTTGGCGGGGTAAGAGAATTACAAATCATGGCAAGTCCTTCACAAAAATATTATGAAGAACATGAGCCTGATAATTTTGGTCCTAAATGGTGGCAAGAAGCAGCATCTTTAGCAGGTACTATAGATTGGAGAATTGAAAAATTTGCAAGATTTTTTGCAGGTCCTTCTCAACAAAGTCCTGTTTTAAATTTAACACCTGTGTTGTCTGAAGCAGATGCATTATTAAAAGCACCTGTTAAAATATATAAAAATTTAGATGAAGGGGATTATGAAGGAGCTTTAATACAGGCTGTTAAACCTACACCTTTTAAAGAAATAGTTAATGTTTATAATAGAATAGCTGAAGAACCTTTAGAAGATAAACCAAAAGAAGAAGAAGTTAAAGTAGATATTAAAGCAGGTTTTTCAACAGGTGGATTAGTAGAAGGTAAAGACGATGTACCTTTTACAAAAGAAAATCCAGCTAATAGAGTTGACCCCTTTACAGGACAACCTTACTCATCACAAATGGAGGAATTAGGATTAAATGTTTTTCAAGAAAAATAATAAATTAGATATAGAACTTTGCAAAGCTGAAATAAAGAGACACGAAGGTGAAGTGTTAGAAATATACAAAGATAGTCTAGGCTATAAAACTTTAGGAGTGGGACACTTGTGCCAACCTAACGACCCGGAATATGATTGGGAAGTTGGTACACCTGTTACTCAAGAAGTTGTAGACATGTACTATGAAGATGACTTTGAAAAGCATTATAAGGAAACCATACATGTCTTTGGAAGCGAGGAAGACTTTGAAAAGTTACCAGAAGTTATACAGAGAGTGTTAGTCAACATGTGTTTTAATCTAGGTGGTACAAGACTTTCAAAGTTTCGTAACATGTTAAAAGCTTGTAGAGAACATAACTGGAAAGAGATGGCTGTACAAATGGAAGACAGTCGTTGGTATGGACAAGTTGGTAGACGTAGTAAAGAATTACAAGACATGGTATTAGGAGCCTGAAATGAAAGCATTATTAAAAAATATAGTTGGAGCTGTTGCACCTACATTAGGAACTGCCTTGGGTGGACCGATGGGAGGAATGGCAGCTAATATGATATCAGAAGTGTTAGGTGTTCCTAATACTCCAAAGGCTATAGAAAAAGGATTAGCCGAAGCTACACCTGAACAAATGTTAGAACTTAAAAAAGCTGAACAAGCTTTTGAAGTACAGATGAAAGAGCTTGAAGTAGATGTGTTTAAATTAGAAACACAAGATGGACAAGATGCTAGAAATAAATTTAGTAAAGACTGGACAGCACGTATCATGGGCATAGCTGTTGTAGGTGGGTTTATGGGATACATATTCCTTGTTACTCTACAACCACCAGAGCAGAACTCTGAAGCCCTTATAAACCTTGTACTAGGATATCTTGGTGGCTTGGCAAGTGCTGTTATATCTTTTTACTTTGGAGCTTCTAACACTTCTAAAGACTAATGGATGCAGTAGCTGTAATAACCGAACTAGGCTTTCCTATAGCAGCAGCTTTAGGTTTAGGTATGTTTGTTTGGAAACTAATCAATAGAATTATTGATGGTATGGAAACTAAACTAGATACTTTAGATGATAAAGTACAAACAGCTTTAGATACTATGGAAGAAAGAGTATCTACAAAGCTTGATAGTCAGTATGGTATTATAGTAAGTTTAATTGATAGAGTAAGAGCTATGGATAATCAAAGT
>Ga0102812_10001248_pt1 | contig 17736 bp, 17 predicted proteins | sample ColrivemetaGS713_FD_79334 | JGI IMG/M metagenome (GOLD analysis project Ga0102812, IMG submission 79334) | Estuarine microbial communities from the Columbia River estuary - Flood tide ETM metaG S.713 | ecosystem: Environmental > Aquatic > Marine > Intertidal zone > Estuary | place: USA... | reverse complement strand
TATCGGCCCGGCCAGCGAGTCCGATGATGTAATAGCCAAACTCATCACCGCCGGGGTGAATGTATTTCGACTCAATTTCAGCCACGGCACGGCCAAGCAACACGCCCTCGTGGCGCAGCGCATTCGCAAGCAGGCGGGAATCGCTGGCGTATATGTGGGTATTCTCGCCGACTTGCAGGGCCCTAAAATTCGCATCAGCACCTTCAAAGATGAATTTATCGAACTCACCAACGGCGATCGCTTCCGCCTGGACCTGACTCTGGGTGAAGGCGAAGGCGATATTCGCGGCGTGGGCCTGGATTACGAGGACCTGTGCAATAGCGTCGCACGCGGAGATACCCTGCTACTGGACGATGGCCGCATCCGCCTGCGGGTAGACGACGTGGAAGCTGCGGCAGTGAACTGCACGGTACTGATCGGAGGCAAGCTCGGTTCGCGCAAGGGCATCAACCGGCTGGGAGGTGGCCTGGCGGCGCCGGCGCTTACCCCCAAAGACATTACTGACATCGACAGCCTGGCTGAGGTAAAGCCGGATTTCGTCGCCGTATCTTTTGTGTCCAGCGCCGAGGATATCGTCCAGACCCAGCATTTGCTGGCTCAACACCAGCTGGCGCCGGCGATTATTGCCAAGATTGAGCGCGCCGAAGTTGTCGCCAACGAGACCGTCCTCAACGGTATCCTCACCGCCTCCGACGGGGTGATGGTAGCCCGCGGAGACCTGGGCGTTGAAGTTGGCGACGCCCAGTTGATTGGCATCCAGAAGGAGTTGATTGCCCGGTCACGACGAATGGACCGGGTGGTGATCACCGCAACCCAGATGATGGAGTCGATGATCAGCAATTCCATGCCTACCCGGGCTGAAGTATTTGATGTTGCCAATGCGGTTATCGATGGCACCGACGCGGTTATGCTGTCTGCCGAAACCGCAGTGGGTCGCTACCCGGTAGAGGTGGTTGTCGCCATGGCCGATGCCGCCCTGGGCGCAGAGCGCCAGGCCAGTATCCGCACCTCTCGCTATCGCCTGGATCGCCAGTTCTCCAGCGCCCAGGAAACCATCGCCATGGCAGCCATTTATGCGGCCAATCACTATGCCAATGTGCGCGGCATCGCCTGCCTGACCGAATCCGGTACTACCCCGCTGTTGATGTCGCGACTCAGTTCCGGGTTGCCCATCTTCGCCCTGAGTCACCACAGTGAGACCTTACAGAAGCTATGCCTGTGCCGCGGGGTAATACCCCTGTATTTTGACGCCACGGCTTTCGATGACGACAGCGTGGAGGCCAGGGCTATCGAATTCCTGCTCGATGGCCACTACCTGCAAAAACACGATTCGATACTGCTGACCAAGGGCGCGGTGATGGGGCGAGCGGGCTCCACCAATATTCTGAAGATTTTGCCTGTGGTTTAGCCTTGTGCCTGACTCAAATACACAGGCAGTTCGCATGGTTGCCGACGTGGGGGGCACCAATACCCGCATTGCGCTGTTTGACCCGGCCACTGACCAACTGCGTTCGGTAGCCACTTACACAAACCGGCAGTACCCCCGGTTTGAAGATGTCATAGCACACTGGCTGGCTTCTCTTGAAGAGCCACAACCCACCAGCTGCTGCATCGCAGTGGCTGCACCGCCGTCCGCAGACCACGTTGACATGATCAACATGCACTGGTCGTTCTACTGCAGTGAACTGGCGAGCCAGTTCGGTTTCCGGCAGCTGCGCAGGCTGAACGACTTCGAAAGCAATGCATTTGCGCTTCCCTACCTGGGGGCCGAGCAACTGCAATTACTCTATAGCGGGTCAGGCGAGCCGGCGGGACGCCTCGCCACAGTGGGGCCGGGAACGGGCCTGGGCGGCGCGTTCCTGGATAACCGCGTCACGCCAGCGGTCAGCTACCCCTGTGAACCGGGCCATATGGGGCTGTCCCCGGGCACTGAACTCGAGCTGGAGCTATTTCGGCTGCTCTTGCCACAACACGCTGATATTTATAGCGAACTGCTGGTGTCCGGACCCGGGCTGCAGCGGCTGTATCAGTGTCTTGGGACAATCAGGGGCGAGACCGTCACTGACCTGGAGCCGGCGGACATTTCCGCCCGGGCCATCGCCGGCGAGGATCCCCTGTGCGTGCAGGCACTGGAAACCTTCTGCGCCCTGCTGGGCTCAGTGTGCGGTGATTTCCTGCTGGCCAGCGGTGCCTATGGTGGGCTGTACCTGGCTGGCGGCATTATCCCGGGAATGATCCCCTTCCTGCGCAGCAGCCAGTTTCAGCAGCGCCTGACTGCCAAGGGCGCCATGGGTCCGCGCCTGCGGATGATACCGGTGTACGTTATCACCGCCAGCCACCCCGGCTTGATCGGTGCCGCCCACGCACCACTCTAAACGGTCGTGCTCTCGGTAAACTGGACCCGTGCACAGAAACCTTCACCGCTTGCATAGCGCGGCCCCACTGTGAAGTCGGCCCCGTGTTGGCTGGCAATGCGGGACACAATGGATAACCCCAGCCCGGCGCCTTGGCCGGCACTACCCGGGACGCGGTAGAAACGTTCACAGATATTATCGAACTGGCTGGCGGACAGCGCCGGGCAGTCATTGCAGACCTGCAGCACTAAAGGCTGATCGCCATCCAGCCGGACGGCGACGGTGGATGCATCGCTGGCATAGCGAAAGGCGTTTACCAATAAATTGCGCATCATGATCGCCAGCGACTCCTGACTCCCCGACACCACGACGTCCTCACCCTCTTCCAGGGCTACTTCCAGCCCCCTGTCCCTTGCCAGGTGGGCTGTTTCGGCCAGCACTTCCAGCAACAGTGCGCGCAAGCGCACCGGGGGCAGGGGCTGGGGAAGATCCGGGTCGAACCGAGCCATGGTTAACAGTTGCTCCACGGTATGACTGGCGCGATCTACCCGCTCGGCAATACGTGCCAACATGGCACTTCCACGCGCATCCTCCAGTTGCAGCTGGCAAAGTTGAACTTCCGCCTTGATGGCTGCCAGTGGTGTCATTAGCTCGTGTGCGGCATTGGCGGTAAAGCGTTGCTCCGATTCGAGCGCCAGGCCTAGGCGCTGCAGCAAACCATTGAGCGAGGACACGACCCCCTGCATTTCAGCCGGGACACCGGCCTCATCGACAGGGTCGAGTAGGCCCGGATTGCGTCTGGCGATCTGGTCCGCAAGAATTTTCAGCGGTTGCAAACCGCGGGATACCCCGAAGTACAACAGGAGCACAGTGAGCGGCAATACCACCAGCAAGGGCAGTAGTGCCCTGCCCAGGGTGCCCAGCATCGCCCAGCGCGCGCCGTCCAGTTCAATCCCGACGCGCATCCACAATTCGGTCTGTGAGTCATAGCGCGACAGTATTCGCCAGTAGCTGTCATCCTGCTCCACCCGCAGGAAATCAAAACCCTCCTCCACAGGCTTGGCAAAACGCGGTGAGTCCGCCATTACCGCAATGAGGTTGTCGTGGAGCCAGATATTCAAGGCCGGGTTGAGCTGCTCCCCCCGGGGCGCATCAATAATCATGGGGCGCAGGTGGGTGCTCTCAAACTCACCACTCATCCAGGGTTCCGGGAGCGCCTGCCCCTGGTCGATCTGGCTGGCGAAGACCTGGCTGATGTAGTTCACCAGGTCTGAATACTGGGTCAACTGACGGTCGACCTGGTCCAGCATTACCCGGCTGACAAAACCAAATGTGAGCAGGGCAGAGGCAACCCAGGCAAACAATGTCAGGCCCAGCAGGATCCAGATCAGGCGTCGCTTCAGGGAAAGCATCATGTTGGTACGCGATATCCGACGCCGCGCATGGTCTCGATACTGTCGCTGCCAAAGCGCTTACGCAGCCGGGATATATACACCTCAACGGTATTGGAACCCACTTCCTCACCCCAGCTGTAAATACCCTCTTCCAGCCGCGCCCGGGACACGAAGCGGCCCGCATTGCGCACCAGGATCTCCAGTATGGCAAACTCCCGCGCAGTCAGGGTGAGATCCTCTCCGGCGAAGCTTACCGTTCTGGCAACGGGATCAAGCGCGATGCCCGCTGCCTGCAGCTCGGTCGCCTTGTGATCGCCCCGGCGACGTAACAGGGCCCGTACCCGCGCAAACAATTCCGCCATCTCGAAGGGCTTGGCGAGATAGTCGTCGGCGCCGGCATCCAGGCCATCGACCTTATCGGCAAGGGTATTGCGGGCAGTGAGCAGCAATACCGGCAAAATGTGTTTGTCCGCGCGCAATTGCCTGAGCACCTGCATACCCGGGACACCGGGAATCCCCAGGTCCAGAATCAACAGGTCATAAGGTGTCGCGCCAAGCGTCGCCCTTACCGGCTCACCGGAGTTCAGCCAATCCACCGCATACTGTTTATGCCGCAGCGCCGACTCCAGCGAGTCGCCCAGTTGGGCGTCATCTTCAACCAGCAGTATCCGCAAAGTTGTAGCACTCCAATGGCCAGTCGCCCAAGGTTATACCCTCGCCAGTAAAGAAGAAACCGACCCAAAATCGTGCCAGCAAAAGAATGAAAAATTCCCAAAATAGTTGAAAAGCGCTGGCGGCAATTCCATATTTATGGTGCTACACTTCTAGTGCTGATTGGTTTCAGCGGTATTTATGCTCGCGGTCGAAGTTCCATCAAGTTCATCGGTACGTTAAACATAAATAATTATTAAATGAAAAGACGCCTGGACATGGTGTCGCAAGCTATACAGGTAAAACATATGTCTACAACAACTGGCACAGTTAAATGGTTTAACGAGACCAAAGGCTTCGGCTTTATCGAACGCGAAGACGGCCCCGATGTCTTCGTTCATTTCAGCTCCATCAAAGGTGATGGCTTCAAAACCCTCGCCGACGGCCAGAAGGTCGAGTTCACTGTCACGGATGGCCAGAAAGGCCCCCAGGCAGAGAACGTTGTCCCCATCTAGGGCCTAGAAAACCCTCGAGAATAAAAAAAGGAGCTCCTGGAGCTCCTTTTTTTTAGCGTATGTCGGCGGCTTTAGCCTTCGCGTAACTTGGCCTGGCGGTCCAGCTCTGAATCAAGATACTTGATCCACTGCGCTGCATACTTTTCTGAGCGCTCATCGCGACCCGCTGCGGTGAACGCTTCGCGAGCCTTGTCATACTGTTTGTCGTTGAAATACGCCATGCCCAAAACCAAACGTGCGGTATCAGGACGTTTTACACCACCTCGGGACAAGCCCTTGTTGATCGCGCGGATAGCTTCATCGTATTGATCGCTGTCCAGGTAGATATTACCAAGGCGGGCATACAGCTCGCCGGTGTCGGACTTGGCGGCAGCCTCCTCCATGGCGGGAATCGCCTTATCCAATTCCTGAGCCTGACGCCATGCGCCCCCGGCAATCTCCCAATTCTTTGAAGTCCCTTCGATGGAACCGTTCTTCAGTCCAGCTGCCATTACTTTGCCGGCTTTGTAAGGCACCTCACCGTTGAGGTAAAGATATGCCATGGTGACCTGTTCCGTGCTCTTATCCAACATATTCTGCACATAGGCGGTTTCCATGGCCGCCAACTGCTGGGGCTCTTTTTTCTGTTCGCCGTACATATGGGAAATCTGCACCCAGTACTGCTTGTTGGGGTAATACGTGAGCAGCTCTTCCAACACATCGACGGTCTTGTCGATTTCATTTTTCTCGAAATACAGGAATCGGGCCAGGTTGTACCACTGCTCTTTGGGTACCTTGTCCTTCTCCTTGTGCATGCTGATGGCCTTTTCGACGTTCAGCAGCGCCTTATCGTAGTCCTTGGTCTGGTAATAACCCTGGCTCAGCAGCACATAGGCTTCCGCGTTGGGGGTTTCAGTCACCGCAAACCAGGCCAGCAGCGCATTGATACCCTTCTGCCATTGTTCCTGCACGAAATACAACTGGGCAATGGTGTACTTGGTGTTCACCTCCATTGCGATGGGAATATCCGGCTGGGCAACTACATTTTCATAGGCCTTCAGCGCATTCGCATAATCCTCCCGCGAATAATAGATAAACGCATAGAGGTTATAGACATTGGCAAGCTCATAGCTGTTGAGGGCATTCTTGCCACCGGATTCAATCATGCTATCGAGGATGCTCGCCGCCTCAGTCAGGTCTTTCTCTTCAGCTGCAGCCTGCGCAGCCGCAAGCTTCTCGTAGACATTGTTGCGCAAGGCGGGTGTGCGGCGCGTCTCGCGGGTGTCCTTTTTCTTTTCATCCGCGGCCATAGCCGAGGACAGCGGACGCATGCCAAGGTCAGTCTGCAGCTGGGTTACCGCCAGCTGGGCAGCAACCAAGGGCACACTCAGCAGGGCAGCACGCACCCAGGTTTGGGCTTTAAACAATTCCATAACGCTTTAACCGTCTCACTGTTCCAACTCGTAGGTGAACTTGTTCTGCACACCACCCACCTCGATGGCTTCGCCATCCACTACCCGAGGCTTGTATTTGAACTTCAGGGAAGCCTTGACCGAGGCAGAATCGAAAACACCCGCGGGCTGGCAATCAACTGCCTTGGGGTCACGAATTGCCCCGGAAGTAGTTACTGTGTACTCAACGATGCAATACCCCGTGATGCCGCGGGTCTGCGCGCGACGGGGATAAATCGGGGCCACCTTGACGATAGGCAGGTACTCGCCATCGCCAGCGGACATACCTGAGCTGGAGATGGATACGTCAACCTGAGCCTGGGGCGCCACGTTGACGATATCAACATCCATGTCCATGTCGACATCAGGTGTATCGAGGTCCGGTGGCGGCTGTTCAGGATCATCCACCTTATCGGGCTTCTGTTCTTTTACATTGGTATCGATTTCACGCTCCGGCATGAAAATATCCGCCAGTTTGCGTTGTTTCGAGTCGTCGATTTTCGGATCGGCTGTGGCGATCAGGTACTGCATGATAAAAAACAGACCGCCCGCTACAGGAATCGCCAACAGCGCACCGATGAATAATCTGAAAAGATTGCGATTCATAGACAGCTACTTATCTTCAGTTGCCAGCGATACGTCGTATACACCCGCTTCCCGGGCAGCGTCCAGAACGGCGGCGACCGTTTCGGTGTTGGACTCATTGTCCGCCTGGATAACAACTGCACCCTTGGGGTTCTCCGCGTGCAGTCGTTCGATATTGGCGCGCACGGCGCGCACGTCTACCCGGCGCTTGTCCATCCATACCTCATTGGTGGCATTGATTGCCACCAGGATATTGACGTTCTCCTTGGGCTGGGAAGTCGACGCTTCCGGGCGGTTAACTTCAATACCCGCTTCCTTGATAAAAGAGGCGGTTACGATAAAGAAGATAAGCATGATGAAGACGACGTCCAGCATGGGCGTCAAATCTATCTGGGCTTCTTCCTCGACACGTACTTGGGCATTACGGCGCATTGCAATTAGTCTCTTAGTGATCGGTCGTCAGGTTGTCTTCGAGAAACAGGCTTTCACGATCTGCTATTCGGGTGACATAGGTGTTGGCAAATACCCCTGAAATGGCGGCGACCATGCCAGCCATCGTGGGTATGGTTGCGCGCGAGACGCCCCCAGCCATCGACTTGGCGTCACCACCTCCGGTAACCGCCATGATGTTAAACACCTCTATCATCCCGGTCACTGTTCCCAGCAGACCCAGAAGCGGACACAGTGCAACCAGCGTCTTGATAACCGGGAGGTACTGGTTGATTTGCATTTTTGACTGTGAAATCAATTTTTCACGTATCTGCTGGGCGTTCCAGGACTTGCGCTCTGGCCTACCCTCCCAGGTCGCTATGACCTTGCCGACATCGCCTTTCCAGCCGGTCTTGAAATACCAGACCCGCTCGAAGATCAGCATCCACATGAAGAACAGCAGTGCTGCGATCATCCACAGCACGTCCCCGCCCATATCCATGAAGCGGGAAACTGCCTCATAAGCACTATCTAACCAGTACATACATTACTTCCTCAGGTTAGCTTCTGTGTGCTCCGCGATAATACCGGTAGTCTGCTCGTTCAGGACGTGGATGATGCGCTGGGCACGACCATTCACGATGGTGTGTAGCAGAACCGTTGGAATAGCAACCAGCAGACCCAGTACCGTGGTCACCAGAGCGCCGGAAATACCACCAGCCATCGCCTTCGGATCACCCGCACCGAAGATGGTAATGGCCTGGAAGGTAACGATCATGCCGGTCACCGTACCCAGCAGCCCCATAAGTGGTGCGATCGCCGAAATAATCTTGAGCAGGACAAGGCCTGACTCCAGCTTGGGCGTTTCCTTGAGAATACCCTCTGACAGCTTCAGTTCCAGCGTTTCGGTATCCATCGAAGGGTTGTCTTCGTGTATTTTCAACACGCGACCCAGCGGGTTGTTGGTATTGGCCTTCTCGCTCTTAAGCTGCGAGCTGACCTTGGAGCTGACTGCAGACAATACCACCAGGCGCCAGATCGCCAGCAGGAAAGCAAATGCACCAACTGCGGTGATCGCATAACCGATATAACCACCCTGGTGCCAGCGCTCTTCCATGTTGGGGCTGTTGATCAGCGCCGCCAGGAAAGAACCGCCGCTGGGACCCGTGGGATCGACACCAAACCGGTGCATGCCAGTAGTGGCTGCAGCCAGTTCTTTAGCCCAGCCCAGGTAAGGGCCGGAGGGCTGGCGGGCCAGTTCTTCCAGCGACCCTTTGCTCGGCACATACTGCAGGTACTGACCATCTTCAGAGATCGCGTTGAAGGTACCGATGCGGACAACCCGCTGCTCGACCTTGTCGCCATTGGGCTTGGCTACCTCGGAGTTGAATGACACCACCTTGCCAGACTCAACCATTTCCCGGTTTATTTCATACCAGACCTGCTCGATTTCCTCGATGCTGGGCAGTTTGTCGCTACCGCTCATCTTGGCAATGAGATCCTCCAGAAACTGCTCGCGGCCGGGATACTCGGCGCTGGTCAGGGAGAATTCCAGGTTGGTTGCAAGGTCACCGGCAGCGGATGTCAGGTGGCCAAACAGTTCGGCCAGGGTACCGAGCTTATCTTTCAGCTGGGCCTGCTTGGCGACAACCAGTAGCTCATTTTCTTCAAAGGTGTCTTCAAGCTGGGCGCTGAGCCCCTCCTGACGGGTACGCTCGGCCTCCATTTTCTTCAACTCAGCGGCCTGGTTGGCTTTGTCCTTGGCAAAACGCTGCTCGCGCGCGGCGTTTTCCTTGCCTTCAGTTACCTGGCCTTTTTTCACGAACTGGAGCAACTGCTCAAGTGACTGGGGCTCTCCCTCTGCCAGGGCCAGGCCGGAGGAAACAGTAAGCGCGCTCGCCAATGCGATTGCGGCGACTTTTACAAATTTGATGCTCATTACATGGCCTCCGGAGCCGGTGCTGCTACCGGCAGGTTCATCAGGTCGATCGAAGCCTCTTTACGGGCGATACGCAATCCTTTCATGATGGCGTTGCGGTATTCCCCGCGAGACAAAGGTACCCAGCTACGGCTGGCCTGATCCCATGCTCCTGAAATTTCGGTGTCGGTTGTCTGGTACATGAAAGACACGCGACCGACTCGCAGGAAGTTAACGTCGCGCTCTACGCCGTCAATTTCCACACTGCCCTTGTAGGCATCGATCTTGCGTCCGTACTCATCTTCAATCTTGTACGCCTCCAGTACCTGACGGAATTTTTCCGACACGGTCACATCAGAGCGATCCAGGTTGGCGCGCAGGAAAGCGATTCGCTTCTCCCGCTCCTCCACGTGGAAGGGCACGTCCAGTTCCACGAACAGCTCCAGGCCATCAATCATACGGATGATCAGTGGCGTCATCTGCCGGGAAATAATCGTTACCTGATCTATAGCTTCGTCGATTTCCCCGACGCGGATCAGCTGGTTATCGATCTGCTTCTGCAAACGCGTGTTGTAGACCTTGAGGCCGTCCACCTGCTTGCTGACCGTCTTGTAGTCAGTGAGCAGATCGCGAGTCTCATCGGCCAGCCGGTCGATCTTGGCTTGCGATTTGCGCGCTGCGTCGTTCTTTGCCTCCCCTACTTTCAGGACGGAGTCGAGGGTACTGGCTTGCACCGACGCCACAGTGCCCGCCAGGGCCCCGCTTGCGACGAGTGCAGCAATCAGTAAATTTTTCAATCGATGCATAGTCATGGGAATCGCGTTTCCTATAATCCAACGAAATGGTTCAGAGCTGAGCAGTATAGACGTATTTTGTTACACTAATTTATATTCTATTTCTTCTATCGGCAAACCGAGCCAAGAATTTAATCCCAAAGCACCGGACTTTTCAATTAAACCACCATCGCATTCAGGGCATATGCCAGCAATGTCCAAAATAGTAACACTATGCTGCCCGGCCAGGGCCCGAGGTAACACCGGTCTCACGTGCTCCCGCCATCTGCCGCCGCCCGGTCATAGATGATAAAACTGTAGTCGTAGGGGTTCTCCGCGCTGGCGGGGTGACGCTCCCGGCTGCGCTCCACCCAGTTCTCCCAGACAAGTTCCGGCAGGTAGGCGTTACCTTCCACCGTGGCATGAACCCGGGTCAGGTATAGCCGCTGGGCCTGCTCCAGGGCCCTCTGGTAAACCTGCGCACCGCCAATCACCATTACCTCCTGCGCGCCCTCGGCTGCGGCGACCTCAGCGGCCAGCGCCAGTGCGTCTTCAAGGCTTGCGACAACCCTAATACCCTCCGCACTAAAACCCGGGTTGCGACTTATCACAATATTGGTGCGTCCCGGCAGGGGTCGCCCAATGGACTCGAAGGTCTTACGGCCCATCACGATGGGTTTGCCCATAGTGATCCGCTTGAAATAGCGCAGATCCTCGGGCAGATGCCAGGGCAGTTTGTTGTCAGCACCGATGACCCCGTTCTCGGCGGCGGCGACAATCACAGCCAATACAGCCATAGCGCTCTCCGTTCCCGCGGTTATACAGCTACCGGTGCAGGGATATGCGGATGGGGGTCATAGCCCTCCAGCTCGAAATCCTCAAACCGGTAGTCATAAATACTGTCGGGCTTGCGCCGTATATGCAGCCGGGGCAGCGGCCGGGGCTGGCGGGACAGCTGGGTTGTGACCTGTTCCAGGTGGTTGCTGTAAATATGCGAATCCCCGGTACAGATGACTATCTCACCCGGCACAAGATCACACTGCTGGGCCAGCATCATCGTCAGGGCCGCAAGACTGGCCGTGTTATAGGGCAGCCCGAGAAAGGAGTCACTGGAGCGAATAAAGAGCTGGGCTGACAGGGTGCGGTCAGCCACATAAAACTGATACAGCAAGTGGCAGGGTGGCAGCGCCATACGACCTGCCCGCACATTGTCCTGGGGGCTCACCCGCTCATCCGGCAGGTACTCGACGTTCCAGCCATGAAACAGGATACGCCGGCTGTCGGGATTGTTGCGCAGGCAGTCGACCACGTAGTCAATCTGGTTGATGCTGCCGCCGTCCCGGGTGGGCCAGGCGGTCCACTGGGCACCGTAGACGGGGCCGAGGTCGCCCGTTTCGGTGGCCCATTCATCCCAGATGGATACGCCGTTTTCTTTAAGCCAACGCGTGTTGGTATCGCCACTGAGAAACCAGATAAGCTCATTGATGATACTTTTCAAATGCAGCTTTTTAGTGGTCAGCAGGGGAAAGCCGTCAGCCAGGTTGTGCCGATACTGACGACCGAACACAGACAGCGTACCGGTGCCGGTGCGGTCACCCTTGGCCGCGCCGTTATCAAGGATATCCTGTAACAGGTCCAGGTATTGCTTCATGACTTGGCCTTATGCTTTGCCTTGTGGGCGACGGTAGCCGGCCGCGCCGCCGCGCGATGGTAGGCCATGACCATCAGATAAATTCCCAGCAGGATCATCGGGATGCACAACAGCTGCCCACGGGTCATCCAACCCAGTGCCTGGAAGCCGATATGCGCGTCCGGTTCCCGAAAAAACTCGGCCAAAAAACGCAGGCAACCATAGCCCAGGGAAAACAGGCCGGCAACCGCCCACCGCGGTCGCGGCCGCGATGAATACCAAAGCAGGATGACGCACAGCAGCATGCCTTCAAGTGCGAACTGGTAGAGCTGGGAAGGATGGCGGGCCAGCTGCAGGGGGTCGTGCGGAAACACCATTGCCCAGGGAACATCACTGGCCCGACCCCACAGTTCCTGGCCGATAAAATTACCCAGTCGCCCCAGCGCAAGACCCAGGGGCACCAAAGGTGCAACAAAATCCAGCAGGTCACCAATGGCAATGCCGCGCTGGCGGGCAAACAGGAACATCGCCAGGATGACCCCGAGCATACCCCCGTGAAAAGACATCCCACCCTGCCAGATTCGCAACAGCCAGGAGGGGTCCTGGGCCAATTGCTCTGCACCGTAGAACAGGGCATAGCCAATACGGCCGCCGAGCACGACACCCAGGGCACCATAGAAAATCAGGTCATCGACTTGTTCGCGCTTCACTGCCGCACCCGGCCGGGCACTGCGGCGCACCGCCAGCCACCATGCAAAGCCCAGCCCCGCCAGATATGCCAGGCCGTACCAGTGTATTTTCACCGGTCCCAGGGAAATCGCTACGGGGTCTATCGCGGGATACGCCAGCATACGGGCCTGTCTTGATAAATAATTGAATGACGCGAATCCAGGCTAGCCCGGATCGCCAAGGGTTATTATGGGTCAAAGGCGGTATTATCATGCACGCCGTGGGGATTCACAATTCTTTCCCCCTGATTGGATCGTTTCTTATGTGTCTGTTGATATTGGCCCACCAACTTCCCGACCTGCCCCTGGTTGTCGCCGCCAACCGTGATGAATTCCATGCTCGCGCGACCGCCGCATCAGAGTTCTGGCCCGGACAACCGCAGCTGCTGGCGGGCAAAGACCTGGAACAGGGCGGCACCTGGATGGGCATTACCGACAGCGGACGCTTCGCAGCGATCACCAATTACCGCGATCCTGCCCGCACCGCTCCTGCCCCACGCTCCCGCGGGGAGTTGCCGCTGGCGTATCTCCAGGGAAAGGCATCACCCGAGAGTTACCTGCAGGAGCTGTCTCGGCATGCCAATGAATATGCCGGCTTCAACCTGCTGGTGGGTGATTTAACTTCCCTGTGGTGTTACTCCAACGGTACGCTGCCCGGGGAGAACCGGCCGCAATGCCTTGCCCCGGGAATTTACGGGCTCAGTAACGCCCGACTGGATACCCCGTGGCCCAAGGTTACGATGGGTAAGCAGCGACTGCAGACCCTGCTGGATGCAGGCGCCGTAAATCACGACGGCCTGGCTGCCGTGGTCAGTGACCAACAGCTGGCCGACCCGGCCGGCCTTCATCAACAGGGCATGAACCCGGACATGGAGCGGCTGTTGTCAGCCCAATTTATCGTTACCAGCAGCTACGGAACGCGCTCGACCACCAGTTTGTGGATAGACGCACAAAACCTGGCCCACTGGCGGGAGCTGAGTTTCGACCCGCAGGGACAGACCAGCGATATTCGAGAACGCGAGATAAGGCTGCACAGCAGCCCCTGAGTCCAGCCGAATAGCTGGCAAAGCAGGATTTACCATACCCTTACCCCATCGGATTATGAATAAACCGCTCCATGCCATGCTCTGTAAGGAATTGCTGCATGCAGCGGTGGATCATTTCTGCGTGGTCCAGCTGCAACACCTTGGCCAGCAGTTCTTCGGCCTCGCTGAAGCGGATATTGCGCAGCGCCTGCTTGACCTTCGGCAAACTGGTGGCATTCATTGACAGCAGGTCATAGCCCATCGCCAGTAACAGCACAGCTCCCTCGGGATCGCCTGCAAGCTCACCGCAGATTCCGACTTTTTTACCCTCTGCCTTGCACGCTGCGGCCACCTCGACCAGTGCCTGCAACACCGCCGGATGCAATGAATGATAAAGGTCCGCGACCCGGGCGTTATTGCGATCAACCGCCAACAAATATTGCGTGAGGTCGTTACTGCCCACCGACAGGAAATCCACCCGGCGGGCAATCGCCCTGGCCTGGTAGACAGCAGAAGGCACCTCCACCATCACGCCGATCAACGGCAATTCGGCATCAATGCCTTCCTGCACGATCTCCCTGTGACTGCGATGAATCAGCTCGAGCGCCTCCTCGACCTCGGCTATATTGGAGATCATCGGCAGCATAATCCGCAGGTTGCCCAGGCCCGCATTGGCCTTGAGCATGGCACGAATCTGGGCGAGAAATATTTCCGGGTGGTCCAGGGTTACCCGAATGCCCCGCCAGCCAAGAAAGGGGTTGTCTTCCTGAATAGGAAAATACGGTAGTGCCTTGTCGCCACCGATATCCAGGGTGCGCATGGTCACCGGCTTGGGAGCAAAGGCTTCCAGTTGGCTGCGATAGATCTGGCGCTGCTCCTCTTCACTGGGAAATCTGTCCCGCAACAGGAAAGGCACTTCCGTGCGATACAGTCCCACCCCCTCGGCCCCCTGCTCCAGGGAGCGGGAAATATCCGCCATCAGTCCGGTGTTTACCCACAACGGCATCCGCCGCCCATCCTGGGTTTCGCAAGGCACGTCACGCAGTGACTCCAGGTCGCGCGACAGGGCGCGGTCCTGGTCGAGCACCTGCTGGAAGCGCTGCTTCAGTTCGGCTGGGGCGTTGAGATGAACGACACCATGATAACCATCGATGATTAATTCATGTCCCTGCAAACGGGTATAGGGTAAATCCACTGCACCCATCACCGTCGGCACACCCATCGCGCGCGCCAGGATAGCCACGTGGGAATTCCCGGAGCCGCGCACTGAGATCAGGCCCACCAGCTTATGGCGTGGGATCTCCCCCAGCGAGGAGGCGGTCAACTCCTCTCCTACCAGAATCGTCCGCTCCGGGTAGTGGCGCTGCTGTTTTTTGTCGGATTCCTGCAGGTAGCTCAGCACCCGCGTACCCAGGTCTTTTACATCGACCGCGCGCTCCCGAAGATAGCTGTGTTCCATCCGCTCAAAGTGGCGGATATGCTCAATCATCACCTGGCTCAGCGCGCCCTGGGCCCACTCGCCCCCCTTGATGAGGGCCGCCACCTCCGCACCGATAGTGGAGTCATCAAGAATGCCCAGGTAAACATCGAACAGCGCGTGATCCTCAGGGTTCAGCTCTCCGCCAAGATTGTCAGCCACTTGCTGGATATCCGTCCGCACGCTATCCAGCGCTTCCCTGAAAGCGCGAAATTCAGCTCGGCGGTTACTGGATTGTCGGGGCTGCACCGTATACAGGTCCGCGCCTGGCGTCACTACCACGACGGTGCCAATGGCGATGCCCGGCGCGCCAGCAACACCGCCTATCTTGACGTGAGTCAGGCCAGCTACAGCATCTGCAGCCACCGCGCCGGTCGCCCTGGCGTGCGCGATAACCCCTGCCAGTTGGGCCGACATGGTAACCAGGAACGCCTCTTCGCTCTCATCAAAGCGGCGTTGCTCGGCCTGCTGTACTACCAACACACCCAACACTTTGCGTTGGTGAATAATAGGAACGCCCAGGAAAGAGTGGAATTGCTCTTCGCCCAGGTCGGGCAGGAACTGAAAGTTGGGGTGGCTCTCGGCGTTCTCCAGGTTGACTGGCTCCTCACGCTCCGCCACCAGGCCCACCAGGCCCTCGCCAACGGCGAGGCTGGCAACACCTACCTGCTCACTATTGAGACCCTCGTTGGCGCACAGCAGGTAACGCTCACTGCCCGGGTCGTGCATATAAACGCTGCACACCTCCGTGCCCATGGCATTGCGCACGCGCTCAACAATAATTTCCAGCGCGTCAGCGAGGCTCTGGGCCTCATTGACCTGCTGGACAATCTTGCGCAGGGTTTCAAGCATCTCGACTCACTTTCCCGACACGCTTTCAGTATGGCGTCCCAGGGGCAGGGCCAGCTCCTTCATGGCCCGTCGATACACCTCACGCTTGAAGGCGATGACCTGGTTAAGCGGATACCAGTAGCTTACCCACTGCCAGTGGTCGAACTCGGGTTTGTGGTTAAGATCCAGCCTGACCTCTTCATCCGGTGCCACCAGCCGCAGCAGAAACCACTTCTGCTTCTGGCCTATACAAACCGGGTTCTGGCCCTTGCGAATAAAACCCTTGGGCAGGCGATAGCGCAACCACCCCCGGGTAGAGCCCAGCACTTCCACAGCCTCGGGTCCCAGTCCCACCTCCTCATGCAGCTCTCGATAGAGTGCCTGCTCGGGAGATTCACCCTGGTTAATACCGCCCTGGGGAAACTGCCAGGCATCGCGCCCGCCCACACGGCGGGCCCAAAGCACCTGCCCATGGTCATTGGCCACCACTATTCCCACGTTGGCCCTGAAGCCATCAGAATCTATCACTTTCCTGCGCCGTCCGTTATGCGATCTAATTATTGCCCCAGATTAAGCGGTTTCGGTGAAATTTACTATCTCGAAGCCAGCCGCTATGCTGACCGGCCGTTTGCAGAGGCATACAGCGTGACCCTGGCAATTTTCGATCTGGATAATACCTTAATCGCCGGCGACAGTGATTACCTGTGGGGTGAGTTTGTCTGCGAGAGAGGCCTTGTTGACAGTGCTGACTTTGCAGCCAAAAACGACCAGTTCTATGCCGATTACCAGGCCGGTAATCTCGATATCGACGCCTACCTGCGCTTTGCCCTGGCACCTCTCAAAGGCCGGCCAGCCGCTGAACTTGACGCCCTGCACCGTCAGTTTATGGCCGCCAAAATCATACCCATCATGCTACCGGCTGCAACCGCACTCATCGAAGAGCATAGGGAACGCGGCCATGAGCTGCTCATTGTAACGGCCACCAATGCTTTCATCACCCGGCCTATCGCCGAGGCCCTGAATATCCCCGAACTGCTCGCCTGCGAAGGAGAGGTAATCGACGGCGTCTACACCGGGGAGCCTATCGGTATTCCCTCTTACCACCAGGGCAAGGTGGTGCGCTTAAGGGCCTGGCTCGCCGGGCGCAGTAGCCGCCTGGAGGGTGCCTATTGCTACAGCGACTCGCACAATGATTTGCCGTTGCTGCAATTGGTGGATAATCCGGTAGCGGTAGATCCTGATGATCGCTTGCGCGAGTACGCCCTGGCGTCGGGCTGGCCGGTGATTTCCCTGCGCAATTGAGCGCAACCCCCCGTATCTCTAAATTTTGCGGGCAAAAATCGCCTTCAGGTACTCTGTCTCGGGAATAGCAGGGTGAATCGGATGGTCGGGACCCTGGGCGCCCTGCTCCACGACCCGCAGCTGGCACCCGGCCCGCACCGCCGCCTGCTGCATGGCCAGCATGAGATCGGCGCGCGCCAGGTGCATGGAGCAGGAGCCGGCGACCAGCAGCCCGCCCGGGCGCAATAACTGCAATCCCAGCTCATTGATGCGGCGATAAGCCGTCGTGCCTTTCTTGATATCCTTTTTGCGCTGGATGAAAGCAGGTGGGTCGAGAATCACCACATCGAATTGGGCGCCCTCAGTACGCATGGCCGCCATGGTCTCCGGGGCCGAACCGCGCCGGGTCGTTACCCGGCTTTCCAGGCCATTCAGGCGGGCATTGGCCTCAACCCCCTCCAGGGCCTGGGCCGAGCTGTCCAGGCAACACACCGAGACGGCGCCAAAAGCGGCGGCTTGTATACCCCAGCCACCGATGTAGCTGTAGACATCCAGCACGGATTTGCCCCGCACCCAGGGCGCCAGCCGTGCTCGGGACATGCGGTGATCATAAAACCAGCCGGTTTTCTGGCCCTCGTGCACCGGCGCCAGAAATTCGACGCCATTTTCCTCCAGTCGAACCTGGGCGGGCACCTCTCCAAACACCACATCAGTA
>Ga0102812_10001244_pt1 | contig 17763 bp, 13 predicted proteins | sample ColrivemetaGS713_FD_79334 | JGI IMG/M metagenome (GOLD analysis project Ga0102812, IMG submission 79334) | Estuarine microbial communities from the Columbia River estuary - Flood tide ETM metaG S.713 | ecosystem: Environmental > Aquatic > Marine > Intertidal zone > Estuary | place: USA... | reverse complement strand
GATTCATTTTTAAAATATTTAAATAGGTCGTCTTCATTGTAAGCTGAACTCTTATCTAGATAATCGAAAATTCGAATGTAATTATTCTCTTCACCAATTGTATGCATTGTTGAAATCAATTTGAAATACCTTTTCTCAGATTTAGTCATTGACTGAACGAGATCATATAGGGCTTGATTAACTTTGTTAGACATGTATATTAATTTTAGATTTCACTTAGCTAAATCAATATATACAAAAGACTTTTATGATTTTGAGAAAAAATTTGAAGTGTATCTTTTATTTACTTAAATGGAAATAAATGGAATAAAAAAAGGAGCCTTTAAAGCTCCTTTTTATTTATGATATTATTTCTATCTAATTCCTTTACCTTTTTTACTTCCGTCAGGATCGTTATTTGGATCTGTGATACCGCCACCTTCACCTTCTACAACCGTTGGGCCTGTAGACCCTTCTGTAGGAATAGGGTTTCCATGAGAATCAACCTCTACAGTTGTATCATTTTCTGTGGTATTAATACCTTTAGCAGAATCTGTCCACTCAGGAGTTTCAGAAACAGAATTAGAAACTGGCACGACATCTTGCTTTTGGCAAGAAACTCCCAAAATTGAGAGGGCAAATCCTAATATGTAAATGTTTCTTTTCACTATTGATTCTTATTATACTATCAAATATATGCGATTTAGTTTAATTTTCCAAATCAGATAAGCGAATTTTTATTAAAACGCGTGTTCCATTGATTAAACCGTCTTCAGATTCTATTTGAAGGGGTCCAATTAATTCAATTTCATTGTTTGAGACCTTTTTCAAAAGTTCAATTCTTTTTGACGTAATCTCCATTCCTTGCGACTTATGATCACCTTCCATTTCCAGTTTACTCGATAATGATTTTTTCACACCGACACCATTATCTTCAATCTTTATTGTTAAAACATCTTCATCAAGACTTAAGTGAATGTATATCTCACCAAACTTATCCTCATTTGGCAGAACCCCATGTATGATGGAGTTTTCAATAAATGGCTGTAAAATCATTGACGGAATTTCAATTGATTCACAGTCAACATTTTCATTAATAATTTCATATTTAAACTTACCATTAAACCTCATAGACTCTAAGGATAAATACAATTTAAGGCGTTCAATTTCTTCTTCTAGCGTGATTGCATTTTTTTCGGATGTCGCAGCATCAAGATTTTTACGAATTAATTGAGCAAAATTTGTCAAGTACTTATTAGCCGCCAAACGATCTTGTGTATTAATGAAGTATTGTATTGAATTCAACGCATTAAAAATAAAATGCCTGTTCATACTTGCATTTACTGACTTTTGCTCCAATGAAATAAGCTTGTTTTCGAATCCTAAACGTTCCTTTTCGTTGATTTCATTTATTCTTTTTAAACGGAAACGAAAAGCAGCAATCGATAATAAAACAATGGATGCAATAATAATACTGATAAACCACCATGTTTTATAAAAGGCGGCATTAATAACAAAAGGAAAACTAATGACTGGAGACATTCGTCCATCAACATCAATGGCACGTATTTGCAAATTATAATCTCCAGCAGGCAAGCTAGTAAATGTAATGCTTGAATTCTCGGACAATGGTGACCATGTATCATTTATTCCTTCTAAGAAAAACTGATACATCAACCCATCATGATGTAGCAGTGAAATACCATCTAATTCAAATATCAAATTATTCTTAGAATACGGTAAATTTAAGTTTTCTGGTAAGCCGAAAGCTGATAATTTATCGGAATAGCGTCTATAATTAAACGCTTGATAATTTAATAAAATTTCTTTTACTCGGATCTTTGGAATGGATGGAATGCTATTTTGAACATTCGGATGGAAGCTTATTAAACCAGCAGCTGTACCGAACCAAAAGACACCTTCATTATCAAAAAATCCCGAATTAAGATTTGTCTCCAATTCTACTAAACCATCCCCTTTACCATACCTTTGTATTCTTGGATTTCTCTTGTCTAACTCAGAAATAACAAACAAACCATTGTTTGTACCTACAAATAATTTTCCCTCTTTATAATTAACGAAATTTATAAAATTTGAAGCTGGATCCCCCAAAAGCTTAACATTTTGAATTTTCCCATTTTTAATGCAAAACAATCCTTCCTCTGCCCCAAACCACAAATTGTTTTTATCATCTTTTTCAATGCTATAAACAACATTTTCAATGCCCTTGTATACTTTAAAGGATTTTCCATCGTAATAAAACACTCCCAAATTTGACACACAAAAAAGCTGGCCATTTACCACTTCAATGTCTCTAACAGTTCCAATATATTCATCTGTAGGACTTCCAAGTTTCTTAAATTTACCGCCCTTGTAGATTGACATTCCATCGCTACCTCCAACATACATGGATTTATGATCTATTCTATACAAAGCCGTTATTTTCAATCCGGGAACATTATCTTCATAAGTGTACTTTTCTATCTTTCTATTGGCGTCAATTGACACTAAAGAGGTTGTTGTGCCAAACCAATTTTTACCATCAACATTTTGCAAAGACGCCCAAATTGTAGTCTCATCAACATCGATCTGATTTATTGTTCCATTGGCTACTTTAACGACCAAACCTTTATCGTATGTACCTAGATAAAACTCACCATTTTGAGCTTGAAATCCGGTTAAAAACAAATCAGTAGGTAAACCTGAAGACTGTTCAAAGTATCTAAACTTTTCTCCAGGGAAACGAATTAAACCACGACCCTGAGATCCTATCCAAATATTATTGTCTTTATCTTGAAAAAAACAACTGATCATATTTACAGGTAAACCTTTCGATTCATCCAGAAAAGAAATCTCATTTTTTGAAGAAATATTAATAATGCCATCCTGAGTATTCAACCACAAAGTACCATTGACATCAATATATGATCCATAAATAGAATATTGAAGCTTTTCAGCTGAGAAAAAGGTGCGTCTTCCATTCTTTCGATTAACCTTAAAAACGCCATCGTTATAGGTTGTAAAAACCATTAATTCATCCGTTCCACTTATACTTGAATAGCTATAATCGCCTTGCAATGGTAGCTGTTTAAATGTCTTACCATCTGTACTTGTTAGAATCCCTCCTCTTGTTGCAAGATAAAGTACGCCATCAAAAACTTTCCCTCCTCGAACCCTCTCATAATCAGGACCCGATAATTTCACATTAACTAACTTGTTGTTTTTTACAATAAAGAGACCTCCTCCATTAGAGCATACATAAATTTGACCTTTAAACTTGATGATATCAGAGACATTTCTAGACTTATCATTCCCTTCAAAAGTGATTGATTTTATTTGCTCTTTAACTATTTTTGAGATCCCTCCATCATGTCCAACCCACATCGCTCCATCAAAATGTTTCAATGTTGTTATTCGATTATTTACAAGTCCATCAATGGAAGAATACGATTTAAATTCACTCCCGTTAAATCGCGCAAGACCACCCAAAGTTCCAACCCATAAATAACCTGATTCATCCTGATTTATACATGTAACTTGAGACTGTGGTAATCCTTCCTCTGTATTATACGTTACGAACGAAAATTTTTGCCCAAAGGAAAGCACACTGAAAAAGAAAAAAAGAAAAGAACAATATATTTTCAACATTTATGACTCTTTAAGCATTTTTACAAATTCCGTAACTCGATTCCGTGCAATAGGCACCCGTAAACCACCTTCCAAGACAGCAAAATGACCATCTTCATTTACATACTCCTTCAGCATGTCAAGATTTATTATGTGAGACTTATGAATTCGGTTAAATTTTGTTGGATTTAAGAGGTTTTCATAAACTTTCAATGTTCTTGTATCTAGATAACGTGTTCCGTCTTTAAAATAAATTGTCGTACAATTTCCACTTGCTTCCAAGTGAGTAATTGTGTCATCCGAGATAACTTTTAATCCTTTCGTATGACTTATTGCAATTCGATTACTTTGCTTGTTATGTAATAAATTTTGAGATAAATCCTTCAATGAATCAAAGTATGCACCATAATTTGAAGGTTCAGCCGAGTATAGTTTTTGAGTTTCTACTAGTTTAGATACAGCAATTTTCAATTCATCAATATCTATTGGCTTTAACAAATAATAGACAGCACTTGCATTAAATGCTCTAATTGCATAATCCTTGAAAGCAGTAACAAAAACGACTAAAAAATCCTTTTTCTCGATTTCTTCAAGCAGTTCAAATCCCTCAGCATTAGACGGCATTCTAATATCTAAGAAAACGACATCTGGATTTGACGATTCAATAATTGCTTTGGCTTGATCCTTTCGAGACGCTTCACCGATAACTTCAATTTCAGGACAATACTCTTCTAAAAGCATTGATAAGTTTTTTCTAGCAAACTCTTCATCGTCTACAACAATTGCTCTTAGTTTCATAGTTTTCGTTTTAATGTGATTGGTTAAGTCTAATATACAATAATCTACTTGGGAAGATGTGAAATTATCCCCGATTAGTTCAATAAGGATTCATTTAAAATTCAATTTTAGTCACTTCAATACAATTAATCAACAGTTTAAGTCTTTTTCAAAAACGCTTATTGTGTTTCACTTATATTTAACTTAAACTTTTAAACTTTATTCTATGAATTTACTTCTACAAAACACAAAACAACTTATTTGGATTTTTAACGACAATGGGAACTAATAAAAAGTTCTTTTAATTCTTTATTCAATTCATTGAGTGATTCTATATGGCTCATATGCCCTGAATCAAATTCAATCAATCTAAATCCTAGGGCCTTTTGGGCCTTTTTCATTTTTTGGATTGGAACGATTGCATCAAATTCACCCTGCATAACGACTACCTTATTAGCTTCAACTAGATCTGTATTATCCCTTCTGTTAGCCATTGCTATAGATGCCTGAGCAATGCTATCCTTTGAAATTAATAATGCATCTTTAATCAAACACTTTATTTGTTTATCAAATTTTTCTGGGAGATTAAACAAATTAGGTATTGCCTCATAAATAAAATGCCGTTTTCTAGTCTGAACAAGTTCTGCAACTCTCCTTCTATTAAACTTCTTTTCCTCGTCGTCAGCCCAAAAATTTGAATTTAATAGTATAAGCTTGGTATAATTCTTACCCAACCTCATTAACTCCAACCCAACATAACCACCCATTGAATGCCCAATAATAGTATAATTTTCATCCTCAGAAAGATGCTCGTGAATTTTCATTGCTAATTCTACTATAGAATACTGTGAATTAGCTTCAGGCGAATCACCATGTCCGGGTAAATCCACTTTTATAGCACAAATATTATCTGTTGAGACACCATTCCACATGGTTGAATCTTCGAGAAAACCATGAATAAAAACGACCGGACTTCCATGCCCAGTCGTTTTAATACTCAATTGAATATTTGAATTATTTTTCATTCATAATGTCTTCTATTTCTTCAGCCAAAATTGGAATAGAACCCATTAAATTATATGGATTACCTGATTTTTGAACCACCAAATCATCTTCCAATCGAATACCTAAGCCTTCTTCAGGTATATATATTCCTGGCTCACAAGTAAAAACCATACCTTCTTTTATTGGTTCATTCCACAATCCCACGTCATGCGTATCTAATCCAATAAAATGAGATGTTCCATGCATAAAATACTTTTTATACGCAGGCCAATCTTTACTTTGGTTTTTTATATCTGTCTGATCAATCAATTTCAACTTCAACAATTCAGCCTCCATTAATGCTCCAACTTCTTTATGGTATTCATTCATTAAAGTACCTGGAACTAAAAGCTTCTCTGCTTCCGTTTTAACATGTAAAACTGAATTATACACCGCCTTTTGACGGTCTGTAAACCTTCCATTAACAGGTATACATCTTGTTAAATCTGATGCGTAATTTGCATATTCTGCACCTACATCTAGTAAAATTACATCACCCGATTTACACTGCTGATTATTTTCAATATAATGAAGGACACATGCGTTTGCCCCTGAAGCAACAATTGGTGTATATGCAAATCCTTTAGATCTATTCCTTAAAAATTCATGAATTAGTTCAGCTTCAATCTCATATTCCCAAACTCCAGGTTTTATGAATTTCAACAATCGGTTAATACCAGATTTAGTGATGTCACATGCTTTTTGCATTAAATCCAATTCAATTGAATGCTTAACAGACCTTAATTGGTGCATTATTGGTGCAGCTCGTTTTACGGCATGAGAAGGGTAATCTTTTTTTACTTTTTTAATAAATCTATCCTCTCTAGTCTCAACGGTTGTGTCTGCGCGAAGATGCTCATTAGTATTCAAATAAATTGAATCAACTTCGCACATCATTTGCTTAAATATTGCTTCGAATTGAGAAAGCCAGTAAACAGTTTTTACTCCTGAAACCTGAAAAGCTGCATCTTTATCTAATTTAGCCCCCTCCCATACAGCAATATGCTCATTTGTTTCTTTCAAGAACAAAACCTCTTTGTGCAATGGGTTTTTTGAATTTGGTGAAATCACAAGAATACTCTCCTCTTGATCAACTCCACTCAAAAACAAAATATCTCTGTGTTGAGAAAATGGCATTGAACTATCTGCGCTGATTGGAAAAATATCATTTGAATTAAATATTGCCAATGAGCTTGGCTCCATCTTACCTAAAAAATTCTTTCTATTATGGATGAAAAGTTCCTTGTCAATTCTATCGTATTTCATATTATTTAATTTCTTTCCGAAAGTTAATACTTCCTTGATTAAAAGAAGAACTTATTAAAATATTTTTAGTACGTAAATTGTTTACGATGTTGTGTATGACATTTGGTTTATCATTTAAAACGAACATTATGGAAAATCTTTCAAAACAACTAAAAATCAGTAACATTTCATTTGAATCAAATAACAATGAAGTACTTGTTCAAGGATTACTTAACAAAGGCATGATGAGTTATGAAACAGATTTAATAATTACGCATACTCAGCTAAACATTATACTTAACTGTATTTCAGGATCTAATCCTAATTTCGACTTAAACGAATCATTAATAACTGAGATTATGTTTGATAGAACTAACATGTATAAATTAGATCTTACCAATTTAGCTAACAACTCAATCGATCTAAACCTAATTGAAACAATACAACCTTTTAGACAAATACGTGCTTAAAAAAAATCTTTAATTAAAAAAGAAGCAACCTTTTTTTAAAAAATTCGTAATTTAGTAGATAACTTAGTTAAATTAACACACTGCTAATATGAAGAAAGGTATATTTTTATTTGGTGCTCTAGCGCTTTTTGTGGGTTCATGCATTAAACATGAAGTAATTCCCGCGCCTGAGCCAGTAGTAGAATTAGATTGTTATTTCGAAGGAACAATTGGTGGTGCTTACATTGAATACACTCAAAATGTTACTGGTTACGCACCTTTTCCAAGTATTGCAAAACAAACACAATTTGGTGTGACAAATGCACAATATTTATTTGCAATTCAATCGTCACAAGTAATACCTAAAGTTCAAATATCATTAGGAAGTTTATCTTGGAATGATCCAACAGGGATTGAGACACCAGCTCTTTCTTTATTTAATACTTTTTTCACTTCAAACGATAACCCGAATTACTCGAATGCAGCTATAAATGGTTTTGAGTTTGCCTATACAGACAATTGGGGAGACACTTGGAGATCTTACAAAGACAGTATCCCTCAAAATGTTAGTTTCGTGCCAAGTAGTATTATTCAAGAATCCGATGAGTCAGGTGATTATTCAAAATTTATCGTGAATTTTGAATGTCCAATTTATCACATTTATTCAGTTCCTGATATTACTGTTATACCACAAACAAATCCTCTTACAATGAGAGATTCTGTTGCTAAAATGGTTGTTACAAATGCTACCATGAGAGGTTATTTCAAAAGATAAAATAAATCGCTTTTTAGAAAGCATATTATTTGAGTCAAAGCTTAAAAATAGCAATCATTGGTGATTACAATTTCACTTTCAATGCACATCATGCTACAAATCTTGCCATTGACCATTCTTCTCACTTTCTAGAAGTTGACATTAATTACTATTGGATTAAACTGAGTGAATTCATTAAATTCAAACCTCAAAATTTTTCTCAATACGACGGTTTCTGGGTCGCACCAGGTCCAATCCAAAATGAATTCTTTTTACATGGCTGTATTAAAGAAATCATCGGAAAACAGATCCCTGTATTGATTACTGGAGAAGCATACAAAACACTTCTAGATGTTTTAATAAACACATATCAACTTAACACAAAAAACGAAAAATTAATCTCTGACAATCTGGTTGATGGTAATCACTTTGAGAAATTACACATATACCCTCAATCAAAAGAATTTCAGAAACTTTTTGAGAACTACTCTGGAATAGAATTGACATCTTCGAGATTCAGTATATATCCACAACTAACTTCCGCATTAACAAGTCAAATTATTGATATTGAGGCGTATAATCAATTTGAAGATCCGGAAATAATTAGTCTGAAAAATCACCCATTTTTCGTTGCCTGTGGATTTAGTCCTCAAATAACATCGACTAGAGAAGTGCCACATCCGCTTATTTATACTTTCATAAAAAGCTGCTTACTCTCATTAAATGTAGCCTCTTAGATTACTCTTCAATTGCTTCAAATTCTGAATCAATTAAATGATTTGAAGATTGCTCAGCAGCTGCCACAGCAAGAACGTCACACCTTTCATTTTCTACATGACCAGCATGTCCCTTAACCCAATTATATGTGATGGTAAATTGACCTTGTATTTTTAAAAATCGCTCCCATAAATCACGATTTTTTTTGCCTTTAAAATTTTTTTTCTCCCATGAAAAGACCCACTTTTTTACAATAGAATCGATAACATATTTTGAATCAGAAAAAACTTGAATTGGAATATTAGATGTTTTCAACGATTCTAAAGCAACAATTACAGCCAATAATTCCATTCTGTTATTTGTTGTATGTCGGTAACCCTGAGCAATTTCCTTAACCTTACCCTTATACTTAAGAACAATACCATAACCTCCCGGACCAGGATTTCCTTTTGCCGAACCATCCGTATAAATTTTTATAAAGTCATTCATCTAAGCGAATATATCAATAAATTAATGACAAACACATCGACACATTGGAAACATTTATTATTTTTTTTGTTTCCAATGTGTATTTTATTATATATTTGCATCATGGACGAGAAAAAATTAGAAATTTTGGAACGCGCTTCTATCGTATATATGAAGTTTGGTGTTAAAAGTGTAACAATGGATGATCTTGCCAAAGAATTGGCAATCTCAAAGAAAACGATTTACAAATACTTTAAAGATAAGCATGAATTAGTCCGAGAAATTATTTCGATGAAAGTTTCTATGGATTCTGCATTATGCATTAATTGTAAGCAAACATCTTCAAATGCAATAGATGCATTAATAAAAATTAGTCATCTGGTAATTGAACAACTAACAAATATTAATCCAACAGTATTTTATGATTTACAAAAATTTCATCCAGACGCTTGGTCAATCATGAAAGAACATAAATGGACATTTGTTCACTCAATGATTAAAGAAAATATAAAGAGAGGAATTTCTGAAGGTCTTTATCGAGCAAATTTAAATCCTAATATTGCAGCCAAACTTTACGTTGCTTCGACAGACAACATAATGAATATGTCAATATTTCCATGGCCAGAATTTAAGTTTCAAGATGTTTTTTCAGAAATGATTAACATCCAAATCAACGGAATGGCAAATGATGAAGGTCGAAAACACTTAAAACAATATCTTGAAAATGAAAAATAAATATTTCACACTAATAAGTAGCTTTCTACTTTCGATAAGTAGCTTCGGACAGCTTACTGAAATTATTACACTTGAAGATGCAAAGGCGTATGCCTTAGAGCATCATACGAAAGTTAAAAACTCCATTCAAGACATTGAAATGGCGCGCCAACAAATGATTGAAGTACGAGGTATGGGTCTCCCTCAAATCAATCTTACAGGTTCTTTTAGCAATTTTATCAATCTACCTGTTCAGGTAGTAGATGCTTCATTCATAAACCCAATGGCGCAACCAGGAGAAACGATAGAATTTAAAGCTGGGACTGACTATACAATGAATGGAACATTAAATGTGAATCAATTAATTTTTAATGGATCATATATTGTTGGGCTACAAGTTGCTTCTTATTTTAACAAGTTTCAACAAACAGCAACACAAATTTCGAAAGAAGAAGTTGTTTTTAACGTGATTCAAGCATATGAAATGGCAGCTATAGCCAAGTTGAATTTAGAATTAGCCGACTCTATATTTCTCGTTTCAAAAAAACTAGTAGAAAAGCAAACCAATTATTTTGAATTAGGTCTAATTCTTAAAGAAGACATTGATCAATTAAATTATTCTTTATTAATGACTCAGAATAATCAATTATCAGCAAAGGTTCAGTACGAAAATTCATTAAATTATTTAAAATTAACGATGGGATATCCAATCCATGACGTAATTGAAATAAACCAAACTCCAGATGAATTGTTAATGAAAACAGCCAATAATTCAGGAGATATTAGTCGAAATTTGACATTAGAATTAATGACTAAGCAAGTTAAATTATCCGAATACAATTTAAAGAATAAAAAGTATGCAAACTTACCCTCTTTAAATGGGTACTTTCAACATGCATACAATGCTTATCGTAACGAATTTAACTTCTTTTCAGATGAAAAATGGTTTCCTCAAACAGTTTGGGGATTACAATTAAACGTTCCTATTTTTTCAGGTCTTCAACGTCAAGCACAAACATCTCAAGCGAAAATAAAGTTATTAAAAGATGAAAATTCTCTTGAACAACTAGAAAGCTCTTTAAAATTTCAAGAGGTTAAATTCAAAAATGAATTGATTGGAGCTCAAAGTAAATTTGATCTACAAATACAAAATATTGAATTAGCCAAATCCATTTATGAGAATTCAATTATCAAAGAAAATATTGGGAAAGGCAATAGCATCGTTGTTACTCAAAAACAGCAACAATTAATGTCAGCCCAAGCTCAATATATAGGATCATTAGTAGAGCTTTTTCAAGCAAAATTGAACTTAGATAAATTATATAACAACCTATTACCTAATTAATATTAAAGATGAAAAGAAATAGCACAGGATTCATTATTCTTTCAGTAACATTACTTGTTTTACAATCATGCGGAGGAAAGACCGAAGAGAACGAAATCGAACAAAAACTAAACCCATTAGTAAGTGTAGAAAAAGTTGAAAGCAAAAACTTTATACATCAAATTAGAGTACAAGGAAATGTTGAAACAGATCAGGATATAACCTTAAGTTCAGAAATGGGAGGATTGATAACCTCTATAAACGTGAAAGAGGGCCAGAAAGTTTCCAAAGGAACAATTATCGCAACAGTTGACGCCGCAATTTTAGCTTCAAATTTAAACGAAATTGAGACTCAGCTTGATTACGCTAAATACATGTTGTCAAAACAAGAAGAACTAAAGAAAAGAGGTGTTGGTTCTGAATTTGAATTAGAAACCGCTAAAAATCAAGTGAATTCATTGAAGTCACGTATTAACTCATTAAGTACACAAAAAGGTAAGGCTGTTTTAAGAGCGCCATTTAGCGGTGTAATTGACCAAGTTTTTGCAAGACAAGGACAAATGGCTGGACCTGCATCACCAATCGTTCGCTTAGTAAATAACAACAACGTTGACATTGTTGCAGGCATCTCTGAAAAACATCTTGCAAATGTGAAAGTTGGTACTGAAATAGAAGTTTCTTTTCCAAATTTCAAAGACACAATCATACGCTTACAATTAACGAATGTTGGAAACTACATTGAACCAACCAACAGAACGTTTAGAATAATGGCAACAATAAAAAACAACACCTTGCTATTACCAAATATGTTAGCTGAAATCAGTATTACTGATAAAGACATCCCAAATGGATTAGTAGTTCCAGCTGAAGCAATCTTAAAAGATCAGTCTAATCAAGATTTTTTATTTATAGCTGTAAAAACAAACAATGAATACTTGGCTAAAAAGGTAAACGTTGAAGTGATAGATAAATATAACGGAGAGGCTTTAGTGAAAGAATCATCTAACATTAAAAAAGATGTGATGATTATAGTTAAAGGTGCAAAAGGAATCGTAGACAAAGACATCGTAAGAATTAAATAAAATTCGAAAAAAACAATTCATGGAAAAAGAAGAAAAAGGCTTTGGACTTTCCACCTTAGCTGTAAATAATAGAAAAACTGTATTTCTCATAGCTGCAATTATTTTTCTAGGTGGAATTTTCGCCTATCAATCAATGCCAAAAGAGAACTTTCCTGAGCTTCAAATACCTGAAATTTACGTCGGTATTGCAAAACCAGGTTCTTCACCTCAATACATGGCTGAAAAAATTGCCAAAAGTGTAGAAAAAGAATTAGGAGGTATTAAACTTGTAGATGAAATCAATACAAATGCAATCAATGGTTATGTTACCATACGTGTAAAGTTTGATTTCAAAATGTCGGTAGATAAAGGTTTACAAAAAGTAAAAGATGCTGTTGATAAAGCAAGGACAAAATCTGACTTCCCTTCACTACCTATTGAACCAAATATTTTTGAATTAGATCCTTCAAAAATGCCAATTTTAAATATAAATCTTAGAGGAGACAATCCAAGACTTTTAAAAGAAATTGCTGAGGATTTAGAAGAAAAAATTGAAGATTTGGTCGAGATTTCTGAAGTAGATATTCGAGGAGTTCAAGAGCAAGAAATGCGAATTGAAGTTGACCCAATAAAAGCCAACTCTGTAAATGTCACTTTAGATGACATACAAAATGCTGTTAGTGCAGAAAACCAAACTATCCCTGGAGGTGAAGTTTTGATGGACGGTGTGCGAAAAACAATTCGTATCGAAGGAGAATTTAGAGATGCTCAGGAGCTAGGAGGCATCATCGTAAAGCAAGATGACTTTCTGCCTGTAAAATTAGAAGATGTAGCGAAGGTCTCATTCGGAAATGGAGATACTACTTCATACGCACGAGAATTTGGAATGCCTGTTGTAATGTTAGATGTAAAAAAACAGGGTGGTCAAAATTTATTAGACGCTTCTGACAAGATTAATGAAATTTTAAAAACTGCAAAATCTGATGGATCAATTCCTAAAAGTGTAACGGTTTCATTAACAAATGATCAATCAAATAACACGCGAGACATGGTCTCAAATCTTGAAAACTCAATCTTACTAGGAATCCTTCTGGTTGTTGGAGTTTTATTATTCTTCTTAGGATTAAGAAATGCACTTTTTGTTGGTGTAGCGATTCCGTTATCGATGCTAATGTCATTTTTGATTCTTGATGCCATGGGTGTTACGCTAAACGTAATGGTGTTATTTTCTTTGGTTTTAGCCCTGGGGATGCTAGTAGATAATGGAATTGTGATTGTAGAAAATGTATACAGACACATGTTTGAAGGTAAAACTCCAGCAAAAGCGGTTATTAGCGGTGTTGGTGAGGTTGCAATGCCAATTATCGCGTCAACAGCAACAACATTAGCTGCATTTTTACCTTTGGCTTTATGGCCTGGAATAATGGGTGAATTCATGAAATATCTACCCATTACATTAATGATTGTATTAGGTTCTTCATTATTCGTTGCACTTGTCATTAATCCTGTTTTAGCAGTTGTTTACATGAAAGTAACCGAAGACAAGCCAAACAAAAGAAAAACATTAAAAAGAGCTGGTATTATAGCTGGAATTGGTTTATTATTTGTCTTAACTGGATCTATGTCGCTAGGAAATGTCTTGATTTTATTTGGCATCATGTCTTTAGTCAATTTCTTTTTCTTTCTACCTGCAACGAAAAAGTTTCAAAATGGATTTTTACCAAAACTAGAGGCAAAGTATGAGAACTATTTAACTTTTGCATTAACAGGAAAAAGACCACTTAAATTTTTATTCGGGACAATTGGGCTTTTGATTTTATCATTTGTTTTGATGGCAGTATTCCCTCCAAAAGTTGAGTTTTTCCCAGAAAACGAGCCAAATTATACCAACATTTTCATTTCACACCCAATTGGTACCGACATTGAGGTGACAAATAAAACGGTTCTGGAAGTTGAAGAGAAATTGGATGCAATTTTAGCCGAATATCTGGTTGATCATTCAGATTCAACAATCCCACAAAACAAAAGGCTAATCCAATCAATTATTGCTCAAGTTGGAGAAGGAACAAGTGACCCAGCTCAAGGCGTTACCATGGGAAACACTCCTCACAAGGGAAGAATTACAGTAAACTTTGTTGAATCACAATTTAGAAAAGGAGTTAACACATCGGACATTTTAAGGAAGATACAAAGTAAATTAAAAGGTCAATTTACTGCCGATATCGAAATAACGGCTGCTAAAGATGCTCAAGGTCCGCCTCAAGGCGCGCCAATAAACATCGAAGTTATTGGTAAAGTTGATTATCGAGAATTGATTTCTGAGGCCCAAAAATTAAAATCATTCTTAGATAAAAAGAGTGTGGAAGGGGTTGAGCAACTGAAATTAAATGTTGAGGCAAATCGTCCTGAAATTCCAATTAGAGTTGATCGTGATCAAATTCGAAAACTAAATGCTTCAACGGCACAAGTTGGTATGTCTATTCGAAAAGCATTATTAGGAGAAGATGTTTCTACTTATACCGTTGATGAAGAAACATACGATATTGTTGTAAAATTTGACAAACAAAACAGAGAAAGTCTGGATGCCTTATTGGATCAACGATTAATTTTCAGAAACAACAAAGGGCAACTAATGAATATCCCTATCCGCTCTGTTGTTCAAAATCCAGACGAAGTTGCATCCTATACTGCTGTTGTGCGAAAAGATCAAAGACCTTTAGTAACAATAACATCAAATGTTACTGAAGGAATGAATGCCGATGCTGTAGTACAAAATTTAAAAACTTATTTGCCTGAGTATGAAAAAGCAAATACCGTTAACAAAAAAATAGCTTTCGCATTTACAGGACAACAAGAAGAGCAAGCCAAAGAAATGGCTTTCTTAAGCAAAGCATTATTGATAGCCGTATTTTTAATCCTTTTGATTATCGTGGCTCAGTTTAATTCGTTCTCAATGCCAACTGTAATTATGCTAACGGTGCTACTTTCATTGATTGGGGTACTTCTTGGTCTTGTGATTTCTAGACAAAACTTTGTTGTAATGATGACAATGATTGGTATTATCTCTCTAGCTGGAGTTGTAGTAAACAATGCGATTGTATTAATAGATTACACCAATTTAATTAGAAAAAGAAAACGTGAAGAATTGGGATTAAACGAAAACGAACAATTACCATATTCTGAAATTGTGAACGCTGCAATTGAAGGTGGTAAAACAAGATTGAGACCTGTATTATTAACAGCTATCACAACCATTCTTGGTCTAGTTCCTTTGGCTATCGGATTCAATATTGATTTCTTTAGCTTCTTCGAAACGTATGACCCGAAAATATACTTTGGAGGTGATAATAACATGTTTTTTGGACCAATGTCTTGGGCAATCATTTACGGTTTAACTTTCGCGACTTTCCTTACTCTTGTAATTATTCCTTCGTTATATTTACTAATGCATCAATTGAAGAGTTGGATCTACAAAATGTTTAAATGGGAAATGAAAAGTAACCTATAATACGGTGCAATCTAAAAATCAATTATTATTTAAATATGGATTCTTATCGTTTAAAATTGACTTTTTATCGAATTATTAATAAAATATTATTTTTTAGGATTCCAAGAGTAAACATGAAGAGATTCTATGAAAGTTCATATTTCTTCTATAAACATTAATAAATAACCTATTATTTAGCCAAATGAATTAACTATGCCTGCATAGTTAATTCATTTGGCTTTTTTTTTATATTTTTTTGTTGTTAGTTTAATAATTCAGTAATTATATTTGTACTGTAAAGATTGATCATAGCTTTGATTTCTATCAAGCTTAAATCTTTTTCAGTGAATAGTGGTTAGGTTAGGTTATGTAAAGCAGCTCTCCCGAGCTGCTTTACTTTTTTTTATACTAATGCATTGAGCTTGAAAGCCATTTTGCCATCTCAACTTGAGAAACACCTTTTCTTTCTGCAATTGATTCAACCTGATCCATTCCAATTTTACCAACTCCAAAATATTTCGACTCTTTATTTCCAAAATACCAACCTGAAACACTCGCTGTCGGTAACATTGCTAAACTTTCTGTCAGTGAAACACCTGTTATCTCCGTTGCATTTAACAATTCAAAAAGAGTCGTTTTTTCTGTATGATCAGGACAAGCAGGATAACCTGGAGCAGGACGAATACCAACGTATTTCTCTTTAATTAAAGAATCATTATCTAACTTCTCATCAGACGCGTATCCCCAATATTCTTTTCGAACTTTTTCGTGCAAGAATTCAGCAAATGCTTCTGCCAATCTATCAGCCAAAGCTTTAAGCATAATTGATTGATAATCGTCGTGGTCTGCTTCAAATTTGGATATATGTGGATCAATTCCGATTCCAGAAGTCACAACAAATCCTCCGATATAATCAATTTTATTAGACTCTTTTGGCGCGATAAAATCTGCCAAAGCAATGTTTGGAACACCAGGTGCTTTTTTTAATTGTTGTCTTAAGGAATGCTGGACACAAATGACGTTTGACTTAGACTCGTTATCGTAAATTTCGATATCGTCATCATTAATCTGATTCGCAGGAAAAATTCCAATTACTCCTTTATGCTGAAGCCATTTTTCATTTTTAATCTTTTCTAGCATTGCTAACGCATCCTCAAAAGTTCTTTTTGCTTCTGCCCCAACAACTTCATCGGTTAAAATTTCAGGATACTTTCCATGCAGTTCCCAAGTTCTGAAAAATGGCGTCCAATCGATAAAAGGAATAAGGTCTTCTGTAGAAATAATAATCTCTTTTGTTCCGATTAAATTAGGAGCACTTATTTCTTGGGAATTCCAGTCAATTTTATATTTGTTTTTTCGTGCTTCCTCAATAGAAAGTAATGTTTTCTGAGCTCTATTTTTTTGATGATGTTCTCTTAATGTTTTATATTCTTCTTTAATTCCATCAACAAATTCAATATTACGATCACCCAATAAACGCTCCACTACAGTTACAGATCGTGATGCGTCTAGAACATGAATTGCTTGATTTAAATTAAAGTGTTCATCAATTTTTACTGCTGTATGAACACGAGATGTTGTCGCACCTCCAATCATTAAAGGAATGTTCAACTGAGCTCTTTCCATTTCCTTTGCTACGGTAACCATTTCATCTAAGGAGGGTGTTATTAATCCGCTTAAACCAATGATATCGACCTTGTGATTTATTGCTTCTTGGATTATTTTTTCTGTTGGAACCATGACTCCCAAATCAATGATTTCATAATTGTTACAACTTAAAACAACGCCAACAATATTTTTCCCAATGTCGTGAACATCTCCTTTTACAGTAGCCATTAATACTTTCCCTGCAGTTTGAATTGCTCCGCCTTTTTCCTCCTCAATAAACGGCAATAAATAAGCAACAGCCTTTTTCATAACTCTGGCTGATTTAACTACTTGAGGCAAAAACATCTTTCCGCTTCCGAATAAATCACCAACAACGTTCATTCCATCCATCAATGGCCCTTCAATAACTTGTATAGGTCTCTCAAAATTAGTTCGTGCTTCTTCCACGTCAATTTCAATAAAATCAGAATTTCCTTTTACCAAAGCGTATGAAATTCTCTCTGAAACTG
>Ga0102812_10001243_pt1 | contig 17763 bp, 13 predicted proteins | sample ColrivemetaGS713_FD_79334 | JGI IMG/M metagenome (GOLD analysis project Ga0102812, IMG submission 79334) | Estuarine microbial communities from the Columbia River estuary - Flood tide ETM metaG S.713 | ecosystem: Environmental > Aquatic > Marine > Intertidal zone > Estuary | place: USA... | reverse complement strand
GAATTGAAAAAGTAGAATCGATAAAAGGTAGCTTAGAAGGAATTGTAGTTGGTGAAGTTTTAAGCTGTATACAACATCCAAATGCTGATAAATTAAAAGTAACAACTGTTGATTTGGGTGATGGAATTCCGGTTCAAATTGTGTGTGGAGCTCCCAATGTTGCTAAGGGACAAAAAGTACCTGTTGCGACTGTAGGAACCACTTTGTATACTGAAAAAGGGGAATGTTTTGTAATCACAAAAAGTAAAATCAGAGGTGAAGAAAGTCATGGAATGATTTGTGCCGAGGATGAAATCGGATTGGGTAAAAGCCACGATGGTATCATGATTTTAGAGAATTCTATTGCTTCAGGAACTCCTGCTGCAAAAGTATTTGATATTCAAACGGATTATGTTTTCGAAATTGGTTTAACGCCCAATAGATCTGATGCCATGAGTCATTTTGGTGTTGCAAGAGATTTACGTGCTGGTTTGATGCAACGTGATTTAAAATTTGAATTGATTTCTCCATCTGTGAGTGATTTTCACGTTTATGAGAGAACGACTCGAATTGAAGTTGAGATTCCAACTAAAGAATTGGCTCCTCGTTATTGCGGAATTACCATATCTGATATTAAAATTAAAGAATCTCCAAAATGGATTCAAAACAGATTAAAAGCGATTGGAATTACTCCTAAAAATAATGTGGTAGACATTACAAATTATGTGATGCACGAACTAGGACAACCACTGCATGCTTTTGATGCTCAAAAAATTACAGGAAACAGAATCATTGTAAAAACATTGGCTGAAGGAACAAAATTCACCACTTTAGATGGTGTTGAAAGATCCCTTTCTCATGAGGATATCATGATTTGTGATGCTAATGAAAACCCCATTTGTTTAGGGGGAGTTTTTGGAGGAATCAATTCAGGAGTTTCTGATAATACCACTTCAATTTTCATAGAAAGTGCATTTTTTAACCCAATTTCAATCAGAAAGTCAGCAAAACGTCATGGCTTAAATACAGATGCTTCTTTTAGATTTGAAAGAGGAATTGACATCAACATGACAAAATATGCGCTGAAAAGAGCAGCTTTATTGGTTGAAGAGTTTGCAGGTGGAAAAATAACCTCTGATATTTCTGATTTTTATCCTGATAAAATTGAAGATTATCAAGTATTTTTATCTTATGAAAATGCATTTCGATTGATTGGTCAAGTGATTTCAAAAGATACCATCAAAAATATTTTAGCATCGTTAGAAATTAAAATCAATAGCGAAACTGAGGGTGGTTTGGGATTGACAATTCCTTCTTACAGAACAGATGTCCAACGTGAAGCTGATATTATAGAAGAAATTTTAAGAGTTTATGGATACAATAATATCGAATTTTCATACAAATTAAATACTTCCATTTCGTTCGATAAAAACAATGAAATTATAATTGAAAACAGTGTTGCTAATCAGTTAATCTCATTAGGATTTTATGAAACAATGGCAAATTCTTTGACAAAAAGTTCGTATATAAATTTAAGCGAAAATCTTCAAGAGAATGCAAATGTTAGTATTTTAAATCCCTTAAGTAATGATTTAAGTATATTACGTCAATCATTATTATTCAGCGGATTAGAATCTGTAAATTACAATATTAATAGAAAAAATAGTTCTTTAAAATTCTTTGAATTCGGAAAAACTTACCATAATTTTGAAAGTGGTTATTCAGAAAACAAACACTTAACGCTTTTTGTAACTGGAAATAGAACTAAAGATTCTTGGAATACTAACACAAAATCCAGTGATTTTTTCTATGTGAAAGGAGTAGTAACAGCTATTTTATCACGATTAGGATTGAATAATTTGAAAAATAGTCCCACAAAGAATGATGTGTTTTCTGAAGGAATTTCTTTAAGTTTGGGAAAAATAATTTTGGTTGATTTTGGCGTTGTAAAACGAAATATTCTAAAAGAATTTGGCATCAAACAAGAAGTTTTGTTTGCTGATTTCAATTGGGAAAATGTGATGAAACTCTCGAATAATCAAAATTTTAAATTACAAGAATTGCCGAAATTCCCCCCAGTAAAGAGAGATTTAGCCTTATTATTGGATTCAAAAACTGAATTCAAAGAAGTATATAATTTGGCTTTTCAATCAGAGAAAAATTTACTAAAAGATATAGATTTGTTTGATGTATATGAAGGAAATAACTTGCCAGAAGGAAAAAAATCCTATGCCGTGAGTTTTGTATTGCAGGATGAATCAAAAACTTTGGAAGAAAAGCAAATTGAAAAAACCATGCAAAAAATACAACAATCGCTTGAAAAAAATTTAAACGCAGTTTTGCGATAATTTATAAGCTCCAAATGGGAGCTTTTTTTTTATTTTTGAAAATATGTATAATAATATTTTAAGACCTATCTTATTTCTTTTTGACCCAGAAAAAGTACATTATTTTATTTTTTCTTTGATTGCTTTTTTATCAAAAATACCTTTTGTTTCAGGGGTGTTTCGGAGTTATTATCAATTGAATGATGTGAGATTAGAACGCAAATTATTCGGACTAACATTTAAAAATCCTGTGGGTTTAGCTGCAGGTTTTGATAAAAATGCAGTTTTATATAACGAATTGGCTGATTTTGGTTTTGGTTTTATTGAAATTGGCACAGTAACCCCAAAAGGACAAGAAGGAAATCCCAAAAAGCGGTTGTTCCGATTGAAAGAAGATCAAGGAATCATCAACAGAATGGGTTTTAACAACCATGGTTTAGAAGCTGTTATTAAACAATTAAAAAAGAACAAACATAAAGTAATTATTGGCGGAAATATTGGGAAAAACACCCAAACATTGTCAGAAAATTACACAGCTGATTATCTAGAATGTTTCCAAGAATTACATCCTTTTGTGGATTATTTTGTGTTGAATGTGAGTTGTCCAAATGTTTCAAGTCACGCAAAACTAAATGACAAAGATTATTTGATTTCACTAATTACTGAATGTCAAAAAGTGAATCAAACCTTCAAGATTAAAAAACCAATTTTATTAAAAATCGCACCAGATTTAAATGATCATCAATTGGATGAAATTATTGCCTTGGTTGCTGAAACAAAAATTGATGGGGTAATTGCCTCCAATACATCAATTTCAAGAGAAGGTTTAAAGGCGTCTAAGGATGTATTAGAACAAATAGGAAATGGTGGCTTGAGTGGTCAACCTATTAAAACTAAAAGTACTAGAGTAATAAAATATCTGGCAGATAATTCTCAAAAAGCGTTTCCAATTATTGGAGTAGGAGGGATTCATTCTGAGCATGATGCTTTAGAAAAACTTAATGCGGGAGCAGATTTAATTCAAATTTACACTGGTTTTATTTATGAAGGACCAAATTTGATAAAACGCATCAACAAAGCAATTCTAAATCAATTGTAACGAATGATTGAAACGTTGTTTTCATTCTCTTTAGCTACTGCTGTTTTGGCTATTTCTCCAGGTCCTGACAATATTTTTGTATTGACACAAAGTATTGTTAATGGAAAAAAGTACGGTTTTGCAACTGTTTTTGGATTGATGACAGGATGTATTATTCATACAACTTTGGTTGCTTTTGGTGTTTCTGCAATTATTAATAATGATAAGAGTCTCTTTTTTTTATTGAAAGTATTTGGTGCTTCATATTTGTTGTTTTTGGCTTATAAAGTGTATCAAAGTGATGCAGAAATTGTTTTTTCAACGGAAAACATTCAAAAAAAATCCATTTTGCAACTATTCAAAACAGGCTTTTTAATGAATGTCTTGAATCCGAAAGTAACTATTTTTTTCTTGGCGTTTTTTCCGCAATTTTTGTTTTCTAAAGAGCTTTCAACAGTTATTCAGTTTTACATTTTAGGAGTTATATTTATTCTTGTTTCTTTTATTATTTTTGGAAGTTTTGCTTTTTTAGGTGGTAAAATTTCTGATTTCATGCTTCAAAACAAACAGACTGGTTTGATTTTAAAATGGGTGCAAATTCTTGTTTTTGTTGGGATTGCACTATTGATTTTTTGGTAGTTTTTTAATGTAGTTTCAAAAGGTTTACTAAAAATGAAGTCTTTGTGTTTTTATCAAAAAAGAAATCCACTTTTTTAAAATTTAATAATTTTCAGCGTTAAAATATTTTAGAAATTCGTTTCTTTCGCTATCTTTGATTTCGATGAAACAAGTCAAAATTATAGAATGTCCTAGAGATGCCATGCAAGGTATTAAAAGTCGTTTTATACCTACTAAAAAAAAAGCTTTATACATCAATTCTTTGCTCAATGTAGGTTTTGATACTGTTGATTTTGGCAGTTTTGTATCACCTAAAGCGATACCTCAAATGCGCGATACTGCTGAAGTTTTATCATTACTAGATTTGTCAAGAACACATACTAAATTATTGGCAATTGTTGCAAATACAAGAGGTGCAATTGATGCATCTAAATTTGAAGAAATTGATTATTTGGGGTATCCTTTTTCTATTTCTGAAAATTTTCAGATGAGAAATACACACAAAACAATTGAGGAATCTATTGAAACTTTGGATGAAATCCTTGATATTGCCTTCAAAACAAATAAAGAAGTTGTTGCGTATTTGTCCATGGGTTTTGGCAATCCGTATGGAGATCCTTGGAATGTAGACATTGTTGGAAAATGGACAGATAAACTCGCCAAAATGGGGGTGAAAATTTTATCATTATCCGATACAATTGGCAGTTCAACTCCCGGGATTATTGACTATTTGTTCTCGAATTTAATTTCACAATATCCAAAAATTGAATTTGGTGCGCATTTGCATACCACTCCTGATTCATGGTTTGAAAAAGTAAATGCAGCTTTCATAGCGGGTTGTGTTCGTTTTGATGGCGCTATTAAAGGTTATGGAGGTTGTCCAATGGCAAAAGATGATTTGACAGGAAACATGCCTACTGAAAAATTATTAAGTTATTTTACTGCTCAAAAAGCAATTACCAACATAAAACCAATGAGTTTTGAAAGTGCCTACAATAAAGCCTTAGAAATATTTTAACATGAAAATTCTTAAACCTCTATTACTTTTTATACTCTTTAGCTCTCTTTTTTCATGCGTAAAGAATGACGGGAAAATTGATTTTACAATAATGCAACTCAATGATGTTTATGAGATTGCACCTATTCAAGCAGGTGAATTTGGCGGAATGGCAAGAGTAGAAACGTTACATCAACACTTGTTACAAGAAAACAAAAACACCTTATTAGTGATGGCAGGTGATTTTTTAAATCCGTCTTTATTAGGAACTTTAAAGGTTGATAATGAGAGGGTTTATGGAAGACAAATGATTGAAGTGATGAACGCTATGAAGTTTGATTTAGTTGCTTTTGGGAATCACGAGTTTGATTTATCACAAAATGATTTACAAAAAAGATTGAATGAAAGTCATTTTCCTTGGATTTCATCCAACGTGAAATTGGTTTCAGAAAAAGATACTGTATCATTTTACAAAGAAAAAAATGGTGTAAAAATTCCTTTGCAAGATACTTTTATCAAGGAGTTTGAAGATGGTGATGGGACAAAAATCAAAATTGGTTTTATAAGTGTTTGTATTCCTTCTAACCCAAAAGATTATGTGATTTATGAAAACATGTTTGCCAAAGCAAGAGCTTCATACAGCGCAATCAAAGATAGTGTTGATGTGGTTTTTGGATTGACACATGTGAAAATAGTCAATGACAAACGAATTGCGAAATTGTTGCCCAATATTCCTTTGATTATGGGTGGTCATGAACATACCAATAGTTTAGAAAAATTGGGAAATGTACAAATTACTAAAGCAGATGCAAATGCCAAAACTATTTATGTTCATCGAATTTCGTTTGATAAACAGACAAAAAAAGCAACAGTTATTTCGGAATTGAAAGAGATAAACAAAGGCATCAAAGACGATAAAAAAGTAGGGGAAATTGTAGCAAAATGGCAAAAAATTTTAGTGGATAATATCAAAAAAATTATTGACAATCCTAATGAAATCATTTACAATGGTAACCCTGGTTTGGATGGAAGAGATACTCCAATTAGAAGTGAGCAAACCAACTTGGGTGAATTAATCACAAAATCCATGGCTTATTCCTTTGATAATCAGATAGATTGTGCTTTAGTCAATGGAGGGTCAATTCGTATTGATGATGTTTTATTAGGAGATATAACTCCAGTTGATATTTTTAGAGTGTTGCCTTATGGAGGAGCTATTCTAAAAGTCCAAATCAAAGGCAGATTGCTAAAAAGAGTATTGGATTATGGGGTTTTAGCAGCAGGAACTGGTGCTTATTTACAGCGATTTAATGCTGATAAAGTAAACGATATTTGGATAATCAATAATCAAAAAATTGATATTCAAAAAACGTACAGTGTTGCTTTTTCTGAATATTTATTGAAAGGTTTTGATATTCCTTTTTTATCCGAGAAAAATAAAGAGGTGCTTTCAGTGTATCAACCAAATTCTGACGAATTGGCTTTTGATATTAGAAAAGCTGTGGTTGCATTTTTGAAAAACAAATAAAAAAAAAGCTTCACAATTTGTGAAGCTTTTTTATTTTTTAGGATAAAATATTATTTTCTTTTTCTACCAAAACCACCTGCTTTTTTATCTACAGAAGTTTTTGGACGATCACTAAATTTTCTATCAGTTCTTTTTCTCCCTCCGAAATCAGCTCCCTTTTTAGAAGCACCATCATCACTTCTACGTCTTCCAAAACCACCATCTTTTTTAGCAAATGGTTTTTTTCCATCTCTTCTTTCACCCCCAGAACGTTCTTTTTTAGTGATTTCAATATTCACTGTACGTCCTTCAAAATCAGGTTGATTACTTGTAAATGCTTCTAATGTTTTCTCTTCAAAGTTTTTATCGATTTCGAAAAATGAAAACGTATCTAAAATATCAATAGCTCCAATTTCAATTTTGTTACCAATATTTTGGTCATTTATCAATCCAATCAGTTTAGCTGGATTCAAACTATCTTTTCTACCAATATTGATGAAAAAGCGTGTCATATTTTCGCTTGTTGATCTTGCTCTTGAAGAATCTCTTGAAAAGTCATTCAAATCTTTTGAATTTTCATAATATGACAAGAACGTATTGAATTCAAGTGAAACAAATTTCTGAATCAATTCTTCTCTTGAAAAATCTTCTAATTTTTTATAAATACTTGGTAAAAATTCTTGAATTTCACCTTCATTTACGACCGTATTTTTTACTCGATCAATCAAATGCATTAATTGGCTCTCGCAAATTTCTTTTCCTGAAGGAACTCTCGTTTCAATAAATTTCTTATTGATAATTTTTTCAATCGGTCTTAATTTGCTTTTTTCTTTATTATTCACTAAAACCAACGAAATTCCCTTTTTTCCAGCTCTTCCTGTACGTCCACTTCTGTGGTTGTAGTTTTCGATTTGATCAGGTAATTTGTGATTGATAATGTGTGTTAAGTTATTTACGTCAATTCCACGTGCAGCAACATCAGTAGCAACCAATAATTGAACACTTTTATTGTGGAATTTATCCATTACTGAATCTCTTTGTGCTTGTGATAAATCACCGTGTAAAGCATCAGCATTGTAACCGTCTTTGATCAATTTATCAGCAACCTCTTGCGTTTCTCTTCTAGTTCTACAGAAAATAATTCCATAAATATCAGGATTTAAATCTGCAATTCTTTTCAAAGCGAGGTAGCGTGTACTTTCATTTACTAAATAATATTCGTGACTTACGTTGTCTGAACTTTGATTTTTTTGGCCAGAGGTTATTTCCACTGGTTTGGTCATGTAGTTTCTTGAAATTGCTTCAACTTCAGCAGGGAAAGTTGCTGAAAATAACAATGTTTGTTTGGTTTTTGGAGTAACTTGTAAGATGCTGTCTAAGTCTTCTTTGAAACCCATATTCAACATTTCGTCAGCTTCATCCAACACCAACCATTCAATATTGCCAAGCTTTAAAGCTCTCCTGTTGATTAAATCTAACGTTCTTCCCGGTGTTCCAACAATGATTTGTGCACCTTTATTTAGTGAACGAATTTGCTCTTCCATGCTTGCACCACCATAGACAGTAACTACCTTTAAGTTTTTTATATATTTAGAAAAATCTTGAATGTTTTTACCAATTTGAACAGCTAATTCTCTTGTTGGTGATAATATAATGGCTTGTGTATTTGAATTATTTTCATCTACCAATTGTAAAATTGGCAAACTAAAAGCGGCAGTTTTACCTGTTCCTGTCTGTGCAAAAGCTTTTAAATCGCTTTTTGAAGAAATGATTTGAGGAATTGCTTTTTCTTGAATTATCGTAGGATTTTCATATCCTAAATCTAATAATGCTCTTGTTATAGGTTCTTTCAAACCTAACTCTAAAAATGTTGACATACTGTGTTTTTTTTGATTCACAGACGCCCACCTGCAAACCTATTGTTATAATTCGACTTGATTTTAAAAGAAATAATCTCGTTTTAAAAATCGTGCAAAGTTAATGTAAATAAAACAAATCGCAACTTTTTAAAGGCTATTTTATTTTATTTAGATTTTCTAGATATTCAACTAGGTTTGGTGATGAGATAGAAGCATAGCCATTGATTACCCTTCCGTTCTTGTTTACAAGAATTGATCGAGGCATTTTTGAAGTTAAAAAATCGTTTGCAGCACTATCATCTGCTAAGTAAAATTGCGATTTGATATCCAATTTTTCAATGCGTTCTGTTTTGATACCATCAATTTTAATGGGAATAAAAATAATATTTTGATAAGTATTTGATAAAAAGTTGATGCGAGAGACCAAATAAGATTCAGATACATATTCAGGACTCCAAAAGAAAAGAAAAGCATTTTTACCTCCAACTAAATCGTGAATTGATCTAGGAGTATGTAAATAATCATTCACACTAAAATCCATTAATTTTGAATTTAGATGGATAGATTTTGTGTCATTAATGATGTTGTTTATAAGTAATTTATCTTCCTTGTCCGTACTTAAATTCAAAAATGTATCAAAAGGTTCAGTATTTAAACTACAACTCGATTTGTTAAAGAAATGACTGATTATTGTTTGTTTTAAAAATGTATTTTTCACGTCCTCGTTAGAAACTTTTTTACTGATTATAGTTAATAAATCAGTTGTAAACTTTGGAGGATAAATTTTTTTAAGAGGTGAGTGTCCTAAAGAATATGTCTTATTGTACAGTTGATTTCTGACAAATTTGGAATACGGAGGATAGTAAATTAGAGAGTTATCATCTATTTTTACATAATTTCTATAATCATAAAAAGACTCCTCAAGTTTAGGAATGTTATCAGAATCAGAGTATTTAGCATACAATATCGGGTATTTTTCCAATCTTGCATATAGTGGATATGTCAAAGCAACTTTTAAAACTTTTTGATATTCTTTGGATTCTTCAGGGTGACTTTTAATATACTCTTCATAAAAGAATAATTTATCTTTTAGTAAAGAATCATATTTTTCTTTGAACTTTTTTGGAGGGAGTTTGTTGAATTCATAAGTGTCGATTGCATCTTTTTCGTCTTCCAAAAAGCAATCAATCAACACATTATTTCTATCAGCACCTTTACCAGAAAAAACCAATGATTCGTCAAAATCCCATGTATTTAAACGCAAAAGTAAACTGTCATTTGGTTGAAGATATAAGTATTGATTTTCATATCCATGCGTAAAATAAAACAGTCCTTCTGAAGCAATTTTTAATTCTCCAAAAAAAATATTGTTTTCATCAAGATAAAAAGTGTCTATTGCTTGATCCATAGAATATAAGATAACATGATCAGATTTTGGATGGATTATTTTTCCACCAAAATAAGAACGTGTCTCTTTTATTTCTGATTTACAGTTGATTAGAGAAATTGAAATCGTTATGAATGCAAGATATTTTACGTATGTAAGAATTTATTTATTTTGCTATTAGCACTACAAATTTAGGTATTCAAAACAGCTATGATTGTTAAAGCGTTGTTAAAAAATCAACAATAGTTCCAAAAAAAAATCCTTAAAAAGCATTTAAAATCAGGCCACAAAAGTAAATCAAATTCGTACTTTTGCACAAAATTTTACAATATGTTATCAGTTTCTAATTTATCTGTCCAGTTTGGAAAAAGAATTTTATTTGATGAAGTGAACACCAAATTTCAGCAAGGAAATTGCTATGGAATTATAGGTGCAAACGGTGCAGGAAAATCAACATTTTTAAAAATAATTTCTGGAAAACAAGACCCAACTTCAGGACAAGTTCATTTAGAGCCTGGAAAAAGAATGTCTGTGCTAACTCAAAATCACAATGAGTTTGATGAATTTGCAGTCTTAGAAACTGTCATCATGGGAAATAAAGATTTGTTTAAAATAAAAAAACAAATCGATGATTTATATGCAGATTATTCTGATGAAAATGCTGAGAAAATTGGTGAACTTCAAATTGTTTTTGAGGAAATGAATGGTTGGAATGCAGATTCTGATGCTGCTGCTATGTTGTCTAATTTAGGGGTTTCTGAGGATTATCATTTTACAATGATGAAAGATTTAGATGGAAAACAAAAAGTAAGAGTATTGATTGCGCAAGCGCTTTTTGGTAATCCTGATGTGTTGATTATGGATGAGCCAACCAACGATTTGGATTTTGAAACTATTGCTTGGTTAGAAAATTTCTTGGCAAATTATGATAATTGTGTGATTGTTGTTTCTCATGACAGACACTTTTTAGACGCTGTTTGTACACATATTTCAGATATTGATTTTGGAAAAATCAACCATTATTCAGGGAATTATACATTTTGGTATGAATCTAGTCAATTAGCCGCGAAACAACGTGCACAACAAAACAAAAAAGCGGAAGATAAAAAGAAAGAATTAGAAGAATTTATCCGTCGTTTTTCTGCCAATGTTGCCAAATCAAAACAAGCCACATCTCGTAAAAAAATGATTGAAAAACTAAATGTTGAGGATATCAAACCATCAAGCAGACGTTATCCTGCCATTATTTTTGATCAAGACAGAGAAGCTGGAGATCAAATTTTTAATGTAGAAGGTTTGAGCAAAATTTTTGAAGGTGAAAAATTATTTGATAACGTTCACATCAACCTAAATAAAGTAGACAAGGTGGCTATTATCTCAAAGAACTCGAGAGCTGTTACAGCATTTTACGAGATTATTACAGACAGTGATAAAGCGGATGCAGGAAAATATTCATGGGGTGTTACAACCACTCAATCTTATTTGCCTCTAGACAATTCTTCATTTTTTCAAGATGGTAACTTAAATTTGGTAGATTGGTTACGTCAATATGCTCAGACTGAAGAAGAGCGTGAAGAGGTTTTTTTAAGAGGTTTTTTAGGAAAAATGATTTTCTCTGGAGAAGAAGCTTTGAAAAAAAGCAATGTACTTTCTGGAGGTGAAAAAGTGCGTTGTATGTTGTCTAGAATGATGATGAAAAGAGCCAATATTTTGCTGTTAGATGATCCTACCAACCACTTAGATTTAGAATCTATTCAAGCGTTGAACAATTCATTGATCAATTTTAAAGGCACCGTTTTATTCACAACTCATGACCACGAGTTTGCACAAACTGTTGCCAATAGAATCATCGAATTGACTCCCAACGGCATCATTGACAGATATACCACTTTTGACGATTATATTTCTGATCCAAAAATTAAAGAATTACGTGATAAAATGTATGTTTAATAATTTTTAGTTTGTAGTATTTAGTTTTGTCGTTTTTGTAAAGACCCTATGCTACTGTCTAAAGTCTAACTATTTTTTCTGAATAGGACTTATAATTTTTACATCCGAAAATGAAATAGCACCTCTTACAACTCCATCAATGGTTTTTTTTAAAGCTTCAATTAATTGCATTTTCAATTGAGATTTATGGTAAATCAGGCTTACTTCTCTCGCAGGTGGTGGACTTTGAAATTCTCTGAGGTGTTTTTTATCTTTTTCTGACAAATCCAACGTGTGTAAATAAGGTAATAAAGTCATTCCTAAACCTTCTTTTGAGAGTTTAATCAAGGTATCAAAACTTCCACTTGCCAACTGGAATCCTTTTTTACTGTCAACTTTATAGTTTCTACATAAGTTAATAATACTATCTTTAAAACAATGTCCATCTTCAAGTAGTAAAATATCTTCCATTTCTAAATCTTCTACAGCAATATGTTTTGATTGATAAAGGCGGTGGTTTTCAGGAATCAAACCAACAAAAGGTTCATAATATAGGGGGCGTTCTTTAATGGCTTCGTTTTCTAAAGGCGTTGCAACAATGGCAGCATCCAAATGACCGTCGGTTAATTTTTTGATGATATCTTCCGTGTTCAATTCTTCAATAATCAACTTTACTTTGGTATATTTCTTTGTAAAATTGTTTAAAAACATAGGTAATAAAGTAGGCATGATGGTTGGAATCATTCCTAGTTTAAATTCGCCACCTACGTAGCCTTTTTGTTGATGTACAATGTCTGTAATTCTGTTACTTTCGTCAACTATCACTTTCGCTTGTTCAACAATTTTTTTACCAACTTCTGTCAACTCTATTGGTTTTTTAGAACGATTGAAGATCTTTACTTCCAATTCTTCTTCTAATTTTTGAATTTGCATGCTCAATGTTGGTTGAGTTACAAAACTGTGTTCGGCTGCTACAGTAAAATTTTGGTATTCTGCTACCGATAAAACGTATTTTAATTGAGTGATTGTCATGTGAATAGTAATATCTGATAAAGATATTAAAACTATCAATATTAATTATAGTTTATTGGGATAATTTTTTTTAAATCTGAAAAACACAAAATCTGAAGATTATAAGTAAATTAACTATTGGATTAGACAAGATTGAAAGTAAAAATGTTGCCGAAAAATTGAATGTATTATTAGCTGATTTTCAAATTTATTACCAAAATTTGATAGGTTTACATTAGAATACCAAGGTGAAAATTTATTAGAAATGCATTTAAATTTTGGAGAATTTTTTACAGATACTCAAGTAAAAATCGATTTAATTGCTGAACAAATCTTAAGATTGAAAGCAAAGCTATTAAACACTTTTAACGATTATTTGAACACATCATTAGTTCCTGATGGGAAAGTTATTTTAAACGATGCGGAAGCCATAGAATTGGTTGTCAGTTTTTTATCAAAATTTAATTTTACATCTTTCAGATGAATCAAATGACGTAATCACTAACTCTATGTTGAGTGATTTTATAGCTGAGAAAGAAAAAACATTTTGGATGTCAAACACTTGGTTTGGAAAATAATTTCAAGAATCACTTCAAAACAAAAGCATATCCAACATCAAAACCTAAGGTATTGTATCCATCATTGGGTTTTTGAAAATCAAGATTGGATACATGCCCAAAACTAGTCCCTATGTAAAAATGATGTTTTGGAGTCGTTTTATATAAAAATCCTAAAGATAAATTTTCTATGAAGGTAAATCCCTTTGCCAATCGTTCAGTTCGTGTATTAATTACTGAAAATCCTAAACTCAAACTTCCCTGAAAATAAAGTTTTTGAATGATTTTTTTAACACTACTAAATCCAAATTCAATACCATATAAGCGCATGGATTTATGTTTGGTAAATTCGGCGATTTTATCCTGAAAATTTTCTTGATCAGGTGTTACAAACCATTCATTGAGAAGTTGATGACGTAAAAAATGAATTTGAGGCTGTACAACCAATTCAAAATCAACTTTTTTCCAAGCGCCTAGTTGATAAAATAGCTGTGCTTTATAGGTTTGTGTGCTATATGTATAATCAGGATCATCAAAAATGAAGTTTTCATTTGATCCATTATTATATAAAATTCCAATTTTGTAAGGTATTAAAAACGACTTCTTTCTATCTTGGCTAAATCCTTTAAAGCCGATTAAAAGAACAATGAAAACAACAATTTGATTTTTCATTAACGCGTCTTAAGAAAACATTTTAGCTACTTTTTCAGCTTTTTTACTAATTGAATAGTCATAGAAACCTTCACCCGATTTTACGCCTAATTTACCTGCTCTTACCATGTTTACTAACAATGGACATGGCGCGTATTTAGGATTTTTAAAGCCCTCATACATTACATTTAAAATGGATAGGCAAACATCTAAACCAATAAAATCAGCCAATTGTAGAGGTCCCATAGGATGAGCCATTCCTAGTTTCATTACAGTGTCAATTTCATCAACTCCAGCAACTCTAGTATATAAAGTTTCAATAGATTCGTTGATCATAGGCATTAAAATACGATTGGCAACAAACCCAGGATAATCATTTACTTCAACCGGAATTTTTCCTATTTTTTTTGATAAATCAACAATAAAATTTGTAACCTCATCACTGGTATTATACCCTCTTATAATTTCTACCAATTGCATGATAGGCACGGGATTCATAAAATGCATTCCAATCACTTTATCAGCTCTTTTGGTAGCAGCCCCAATTTGAGTAATGGAAATAGAAGAGGTGTTGGTAGCTAAAATGGTATCATCCGCACAAACTTCATCCAACTCTTTAAAAATTTGTGTTTTCAAAGCCACATTTTCTGTAGCAGCTTCAACGACTAAACTAGCATATTTTACACCCTCTTTAATGGAGGTAAATGTGGTAATATTCGCCAACGTTTTCTCTTTTTCAGCTGGGGTAATATTTCCTTTAGCAACCATTCTGTTTAAATTGCTATCAATAGTGTTTAATCCACGTTGCAATGATGCTTCCGAAAGATCAATCAATTGAACATTATAGTCACATTGTGCAAAAGTATGCGCAATCCCATTTCCCATAGTTCCTGCACCAATAACTGCTATATTTTTCATAATATAAAATGTATAATTTGCTTATTTATTTGGGCGTTTTTCGGGCTTTCAACTGTATCTTTTTTTGGTTCCTCAAAAAAAGGATGCCGTTTCAATCCCTAACGCAAATTTGTAAATCTATAAAATTTTAGAACTAAGAACCAAGAGTTTAGATAAAAGACTTTACACTAAAAACTATCAATCACCCACTGTGCAATTCTCAATGCTTCAGTTCCATTACTCAATGTAACAACAGGAGAGGTGTTGTTATTGATGGCATCAGCAAAGGTTTCCAATTCGTCTAAAATAGCATTATTTTGTACTATTTCAGGATTTTCAAAATAAATTTGTTTTTGTACACCTTCATCATTTTGCAAAATCATAGCATAATCATCAGGGTTTTCTGGGGCATCTTTCATGCGTACTACTTCCGTTTTTTTCTCTAAAAAATCAACTGAGATATAAGCATCTTTCTGGAAAAAACGAGTTTTACGCATGTTTTTCATAGAAATTCTACTCGATGTTAAGTTTGCCACACAGCCATTTTCGAATTCAATTCGAGCATTGGCAATGTCTGGAGTTTCAGAAATTACAGAAATGCCACTCGCATGAATATCTTTTACTTTCGATTTTACCACCGATAAAATAATATCAATATCATGAATCATCAAATCCAATACTACTGGCACATCTGTACCTCTTGGATTGAACTCAGCCAAACGATGTGTTTCAATAAACATAGGGTTATTGATCATGTCCTTAACGGCTAAAAATGCAGGGTTAAAACGCTCTACATGTCCAACTTGTCCTAATACATGATACTGACTTGCCAATGTTTTAATTGCTTCAGCTTCAATTACTGTTTTTGCAATAGGTTTTTCTATAAAAATATGACGTCCTTTTTCAATGGCATTTTTTGCACAATCAAAATGCGAAAGAGTGGGAGTAACAATATCAACAACTTCGACAGCATCAATCAATTCATCCACCGAATTAAAGGATTTATACCCAAATTCGGCCTCTACTTTTTTTGTGTTTTCAGTAGATGGATCGTAAAAACCTACCAACTCATATTTTTTAGATTGTTGCAATAAGCGCAAATGAATTTTACCAAGATGACCAGCACCTAAAACTCCAACTTTCAACATACTTTTTTAGATATTTATATGATTTTATTCAAAATCCACGATTAGCAAGTCCCTAGATTCCTAAAAAACAAAGATACAATTTTATGAGTATTTAAATAAAAATATTGTTATTTTTAGCTTTCGTAAATGGATATGATATTGAGAGATACTGCAAAACACCAAGGACTTCGCAATCAATTAGCTAGCGTTTTAAAAAACAAAGGAATCACGGATGAAAAAGTGTTGGATGCTATTCGTTCCATTCCAAGACATTTATTTATCGACTCTAGTTTTGAAGACCATGCCTATCAAGACAAAGCATTTCCAATTGCTGCTGATCAAACCATTTCTCAACCTTATACTGTTGCATTTCAATCACAAACTTTGCAAATTTCTAAAGGAGATAAAATTTTAGAAATCGGCACAGGTTCAGGATATCAAACCGTTGTATTACTCGAAATGAAAGCAAAAGTGTACACCATTGAAAGACAACACGAATTATTTAAAAAAACCTCGCTGTTTTTGCCAAAATTAGGTTATTATCCTAAGAAATTTATTTTTGGTGATGGGTACAAAGGTTTGCCAGAGGAGGCTCCTTTCGATAAAATCATTGTTACTGCAGGTGCGCCTTTTGTGCCTAAACCTTTAATGGCTCAATTAAAAGTAGGTGGAATGCTTTTGATTCCTGTTGGAGATCAAAAGCAAATCATGACGTTATTTATTCGAAAATCCAATAAAGAATTTGAAAAACATGAATTAGGTGATTTTGCATTTGTACCTATGCTAGAGAAGCGCAGTTAAAAAATAGTTTACAGCATCATAAGCTATTTTCTATTTTGAATAGAGGCATTTTATAATCTAGTTTCACTTTCTCAAGGTGTTTATTTTATAAAGTTTGACAAGTTAATATGTCATACACTTTTTAGTTTTAAGTTTTGATAATTTAGAGGCAAGTTTTACTAAGATTTAAATTTTTTGTTCGGGGAATTGGCAAAGTGGCAATGACGTTTGATTAACTAAAAGATTTAAATTTACTAATGAGCTTTCATAGATACTTGCCTTTCACTATTTATTAATTCGTTGATAGCATTCCAAAGTTCAATCCTTTTTTCTAATGATTGTTTCGCTACTATCAGTGTTTCATTCCATTTCTGCTCATCATCTTTACATAATTCAGAAATCATTTCAAGAGATAGCGGGCCATGCTCATCTCCATCAAGTTCTATATGCCTTTTGAGGTAATAATTTACTTTACTGTATAACTTATTTTCAGAATCTGAACTTTTAAGTATTTCAATAAACATGTCTGGGATAACATCTTCTCTACCAAAAGTAAATGCAGAAGCTACGAGATGAGTCTTATTTGTTTCAATAATTGAAAATGTGAATTTAACAAAATCAGCCACTCTTTTGTCTACATTAACTTGACTAAAGCAATAATCAATTGAATTTCCTGATAAAATTAGTTTGATAAAATCATTAATTTTATCTGTTTTTGCATTTATTTGATGCATCGCATCTAAATACATCTCAAAATGACTTTTTGGTTCTCCCAACTCATTTATATCACTTTCTTCTCCAAAAACAATTTCATTTATAAATCTGGATAGTTTTGGGTTTCTAGGTGGTGTCCAAGGTGTTTCAACTTTTGTGAGATTTATTTGTAGATTTTTTAATAAAGACATAAAATCCCATACAGCAAATACATGATTTTCCATAAAAATTTTTACGTCATCAATGGAGTGTAAATTTTTATAAAGTTTATGATTTTTTAATTCATTTCTTAATCCTAAAATTTCATTTTCTATAAATTCTATTTTATTCATGTTTTTCATATCT
>Ga0102812_10001242_pt1 | contig 17773 bp, 24 predicted proteins | sample ColrivemetaGS713_FD_79334 | JGI IMG/M metagenome (GOLD analysis project Ga0102812, IMG submission 79334) | Estuarine microbial communities from the Columbia River estuary - Flood tide ETM metaG S.713 | ecosystem: Environmental > Aquatic > Marine > Intertidal zone > Estuary | place: USA... | reverse complement strand
CCGCATGCCCCCACGAACGCAATTTTCTTGAAAAGTTAAATGACCACCATATGTAACATTCAACCCCGGTTTACTGATGTATAGTGAGTTGAGCTTGGTCAGTACGTCTGTATCAAACAACCAATCATCACCATCCAACATCACACAGATCTCGTCATCTGACGCTTGTGTATATGCTATGTAACGAGAGTATGCCTGTCTCATCCTCACATCATTTTTGATGTATGTAAATCTATTATCAATATTAGATTTGATAAGTTCAAACGATCCATCCGAACTACAGTCATCTACAACTATAGCTCTCCAGTTTTTGTACGTTTGTGACTTGATAGAATCTAAACATCTGACAATATAATCACTAAAATTATATACTGGTATGATGAAACAGAAATTCATGATAATCAATGCCCTCTAAGTGCAGATAGTGAGTTACCAAAAACAGCATTAACTCCGCTACCATCTCCCCATGATCCGTGGGCAGTGAACTCATCTCGGTACCAGAAGACATTGCACTTCATTTTGTAACACACTTGTCCTAGCCAGTGATCTACAGGTATTGGTATCTGTAATGTGCTGTTGAACACATCTATCAACTGTTTGCACATCTTTTTGGAAACGATGTAGAAATCAGTACCTTTGTTGTTACCAGTCCATGGAAAAATTTGCACATCCTTCATATCATAAAACATTTTGTCTGAAATTCTATCTGGTGGTACCGGATTGGATTTTTGTTTGTAAAAAGGAAACACACCTGTGTATAATATATCAAACTCCTCTGGTATGTTGTTTAAAATATTGTCTAGATGTGTTGAAAAATTATCCAAAAAAATACAATCATCTTCCATTATGATACCAAAATCTACATCACTAGCCTGTATGATTTCTAAACATTTCATATGCTTGAGAAACAAGCTTTTCTCCGCAGAACTGATTTTACTGAATTTCTGTTGGTGTGTGTCTGTCAAATGCTCTCGGTCAAACTCTTGAATAAAAACAGGCTGTACTGGTAGGGATAGTCTTTCGATTTGTTCATTGAAAAACAATTTACGCTCTTGTAGTGGTGTGTAATGACATATGTATATTTTCATTTACGTCTTATATGCATCATCTCCGGAGCAACCTGCAGTTGTGGGCATATGTACAACTTGCCTCCTGTATTGGTTATGTGCTGATGTAGACCTAAATGATCAACTTGCTCTCCGTATGTATCATGCCATCCACAATATTTTGGTTGTATATACTTCATCTTATATATTGAAGCACCATTAAATGCAGATTCAACTGGTATCAATTCTGATGTGTTTACAGTGATCTGATTGTTTGTTACATGAACATCAATATCACCACCTTTAAAATTAACTTCATGCCAACAATCATAATCAACCTTACCGAACACATTATTGTCACATCTGAGAGCCCATATATCATAATATGGGTCACTTATGGCAGACAATCCAGCCCAATCTACATCTCGATACTGATCGATTATCTTCGAGATGGATCCAATGTTCAGTGATCCTGCCGGCCCGTCTAAATCAACCATTAGCATATAATCATAATCGCTGTATTTTTCTAAAATTTTCTTTACAAGAGTGTTTCTTGCATGTGCTATTGCGACCGTCCTAGGAACTTTGTTCTTGAATGACTCACATATTATTCCCATACCAGTTGATTTGATCAAGGAAACGGTATTATCAGTAGAATCATTTTCATAAACTATAAACTTTATGTCGAATTGGTCCGCCAGTAAACTTAAATTTTTATAAGCATTCACTATATAACTGGCACCATTTCTTATAGGACCACAAATAACCATCTTCTCTCGGGAGTTCATTCTCCGAATTTGTAACCGAACAACGCTATGTCTTTTGCATATTTTTCCGCAACGATTTGTTTTGTTTCGTCATCGTAGTATTCAGTGTAGTGTTTGTGTTTGCTTTTGTTTTTGTGGGGAAGGTTTTGGTGAGGTATTCCAATTTTATCACATATAGTGTTGAAATCACTTTTAAAATTTTCAATCTTACCTACAAAATCCATTTGATTTCTACCACCGATGTTTATGTAGTCAAACATGGGTACAAAGTGTAAGTACTCAACAAAGGGAGCTTCACAAGCGAAACGTTTAAATGTATCATGTGACTCAACTATTTTTTTAAATGATAAATCCAGCTCGGTACCCATCCCGCCAGATATAATATAAGCATAAGCGCTTACAAATCTATCCCATGGATTTCTTACAAATGTAAATTTGATATATTTCATATATTCAAAATATTGTTTTGCGCTGATTTTACTATGGTCATGGCCTCTAATATCGATAGCTTGTTTGAGTGAGTTGCCCCCACATTTGGGTATATGTATAAAAATAAATTTATTCTTATGATCTATCATCTCGGTAATTGTCCCCATGTATCCACGTCATTGACAATCTCTCCGCGTTGTATCTTTTGTAAGGAGTGTTGTTTGTTCTTTTTGTTAGATTGTAACTCAACATCTGTTATATGTCTGCAACCATCACTGACACTCAACCACTCTTCTGTGAATAAATGTCTGTTCGTATTGAAATAGATTTCAAATCTGTCAATGTAGTCCATGTCTTCATATCCCCAACCTGTCATGCGTTCATCAAATCCACGCAACTCAATAAATGAATCCTTACGACAAGCTATTCTCCCAGCCACACCCTTCATTATTGGGTTGTCGTGATGCACCGGTCCAGCCACCACCGGATTTTCGTAACGATTAAAAATGGTCAACAGCTCGATCAAGAATCGTGGTTGTATATAATTGTCAGCATCCAGATTACAAACCACATCTCCAGTTGAATTCTTCATGGTTATATTTTTTGTAACGGCCTGTGAAAAACGCTCTGGTTTGCGTGTAACAATATAATTAACAACTCCAGAGTTGATGTGTTGCTTGAGATGTGTCTCAACCCAGTCATGCATACCATCTCCGGAGTTCCAATTGAGCAGTGTGAATGTACAATTAGGTACAATCTTGAGTGTCAGCTCAATATTGGATAAATAGGTTTTCTTCAGATCATGTAATCTACCCATACATGATGTGCAAAACGAGTAGTTATAGTTATTCATGATTCTTCAAAATTGACAGATTTTCTCCCCTTCCAGTTGATTTGAGTTTCACCAATATGTATCACAAAATCGGTATCCTGATTTGACAGCAATTTGACTGCAGGACTGTCCGGGTACCAGCGATCTTGTGTTGAGAAGTATTTTATAAAACGTAAATCAGAATTATCAGCATCGTTGTATTCATCATACCTGTATTTATTGATTGTATATCGGAAAATTTGGCAATATCCAATGGCTATAGGCCATATACAAGTTTCTAACGTTCCACCGTCTTGGAGACAAGTGCTGTCATGTTCATCGAAATATTTTTTATACGATTCAAAAGTGTGTAGATGTTTTCTATACATACTGTAAAGTATGTTCCTGAGAGGGATCTGCTTCAATATCAACTCTGTGACGTTGTCTGGAAATATTATATCAGCATCGGTTATCACAACCCACTGTGACCATCCAATGCTGTCTAGATATTCGAAACCTTTGTTTAACAACGCACCTTTGTTGAACACTCTGTTGTTGGTCTTGAGCACATCATCACTCACAACAACACATACAACATTACTATAACTGGAGCATATCTGTTGACATTTTGTATCACTTGTTGTCGTGACAACAACAAACTTCTGAAAATGTTTATTGTTATGTGACAATGATATCTCAAGATAATCATTGTAATTGACAGAAACTAACAGCGCGGTAATCATCTCTGTTTACCTTGTCTTGTGTTCCAGATTTTTGTAATATCAAACCCTATCGCCATATCTAGTGTTTTTGTGATATTTTCTACCAACAATTTACTCTTCTGTTCATCCCAATCAATATCATTGTGATGCACCTCATACCAGTCTTCCAGCAAGTGTTGTGTTATGTCACTCCACTCATTCACTATGATCATGGGAAACTTGTATATTTCGAGCAACTCACGATGCACATAATGCTCGATAACCACCGGTACTGTCTCACACAAAATGCACTCGAACAGTTTGGGTGTTTGTAACCCACACCCGATTGGGGATGCAAAAAATTTGAATTCGGATAGAGTTTTATAAAAATCCACCGGTTCGCTTGACGCATTCTGTATCAAATCATCCGAAGACATTAAATTCATCAGGTCCGCGCGTTCCTGTAAATTGCCCAGAAGCTCTGGAGTCCATCTACTATAAAAACTACTACCAATTAATTTGGTTTTGTGCTTTGAGCTGTTGACAACATCAAGTACACCATCACCACCACACCTCAATAAATAAGCGGATAAAATCCCCATCGGGGCTGTTGTAATCCATCCACACTTGGTATCCTTGGCCTCATAAAATATATACTTGAACAAGTGTTGATAATGCTCCAACACATCTAACGTGCTGCTCAATTGACGGTCTCTGCCTGCGCAAACTAAATAATCAAATTCAAGTTGATGTATAAATTTGAAACGTTGAATCTTCTGAAAAATCTCATGCGAGATGCAATCTGGGTTGATTAGAACACCGGGTATACAACCATCAGGGTTGTATCGTATCTCATTATCATTGTGACCATTTACCCACAGCTTGAATTTATTAAAAACCGGTGGAGGTTTCGTCACTAAATGTAGTTTGTTCATGGAGCGATCCGGGTAGTTCCAGGCAGTTAGTGATTCTGATTCTGTAGTAACACATGAATGGAAACCTGGATTATGCCGATAATTCAAAATCTCAGATATATCATGTATCATAACATTATTTAAGTAAACTCACACCAGTTTTATACTCACCCTCCACCGGTGTCCAGTTTTTAACACCACCTGTGTCTGGTCGTTTGAGCAGCGTACCAAACACAAAATCCCACCATTTGTTAAAATTTCTCACACCATACACTTGCTGTTCGTTGTGTGTTTTCGCAAAATCGCTAATATCTTCCCACACGCGTTCATGGTGCACATGGTACAAACACACCGGATGACCGTTGATCATGTTACAAACGCTGTGTCTCATGCACAACACAAAGTAAACTGTGTCCCAATAGGGTCGACCCAAGAACATGTCTGGAAATAAATCTCGGTTCAAATTCCACCAACGTGATGTGACACCAAACAAGTCAAATCCATGCACACAATATTCTATCGGCTTGTAATTACCATCAATCAACTCTATATCAACACGAGATCCCATGTATGTATCAAATTTATCATCCAGCTGATCGATTAGCAGTTGCTTGACAATTATATCGCTGTTGACAAACAACACTGTGGTGTCTGCTGATGTGTTGTCAACAACAGTGTTCATTATCTGATTCACAAAAGGAAAACGAGTGTGGTGTTCTAGATGTAGAGTTTCAAATCCGTCAATTTGTGTCTCGGAGTTGTTCACATTGTACAACTCCACTCCTTGAAGCTCACGTAGACTCTTCAGACACAACAACTCACGCTCATTACACTCGCTCTCAGATCGATAGCCATTTATTGCTAGCGCTATATTCATGGCTTCACTTGCTTGAGAAATTGTAGGACTTGTTGTTTGTCTGCTTGAACCTCATTCGGGTCACATACATTTATATTGTGTTTGTTGTAAAACAATTCAACACCACGTAAAAATCGTTTCTCCCACCCTTCGGTGTTGCGTATTTTACTCTCCTCATGACCATGGTCTTGCTCGGCTAGTAACAGATCACTCTGATGCACATCAGCAAACCATCTGAACGGAGGATGATAATTGTTCTTGATTGCTACCATGGTATGGTCCACGTGTTCCATAGCATTAAAATACCGCTTGTCCATGTAACCTATATCGTCTATCACATCTCTATGATAATATGATAGAGCCCCATACACATTGTGATACAGGCTCATTTTAACATGCTTGTAATCAACAATCAATTTCGGGTTGGGTTTACCATTGATCTTGTTGTCCTCTCCATGCAAACAAAAATTCAAATGCTTCACACCTGACACACTGGAGAGTTCTACGTATTTGGATAGTGCATCATTAGAAACAAATCTAACATCATCCTCCATCAGAAACAGATGATCACAACCTTGATCCATCATGTGCTTGATCGCGCGATTCTTGCTTTTACCCACGCCTTGATTCTTTTTGTTGTGCAACACAGTGGCGAGATCACAACTAACACTTTGTTTACCATCATTCACCACAACAAGAGTGTCTATCACATCACCATGTGTTTCATGTATAGATTCAATAGATTGTTGAAAAAAATCCACGCGATCGCATGTGAGCAAACCGACTCCTACTTTACCATCAAGTAACATGTATATATTATAATGGCTAAACACAACAAAGTCCATAAATAAAGTAAATGACAAAGCGAAAAGCTTCATACAAACGATCGACTTCAAAAACACGTAAAGACGTTGAAATTGAGGAAATACCGGAGATCGTCACACGCAATCAAATGGACCGTACATTCAAGATAAATGCTAAATTTGATCTAACACCTGTACACAAGTCATTCACAGAGTTGTGCTTCAACAACAACACGAAAATAGCATTTGTTGATGGACCTGCCGGTACTGCAAAAACTTACTGTGCTGCGTATGTTGCGTTGAACCTGCTCAAAAGCCATCGAGTGGATGAGGTTGTGTACATACGAAGCATAATAGAGAGCGCCAGCAAGAGCATGGGGAGCCTCCCGGGAGAAGTGGATGATAAGTTTCTACCATGGACATTACCATTACAAGAAAAACTAAGTGAATTGATATCAAGCTCCACAATCTCCACACTGTTTGACACCAATGTCGTCAAAGCCATACCGGTGAACTATGTACGTGGATTGACATTCAAAGACAGCATTGTGATAATTGATGAAGCTCAAAATTTAACACGTAGTGAACTGATCACCATCCTGACACGTTTTGGTGAGGACAGCAAGATGATTGTGATTGGAGACACGTTGCAAAGTGATATCAACGGAAAAAGTGGTTTCCAGGATATATACAACACTTTCAACGACAAAGAGAGTGAAGACAATGGTGTTTTCTGTTTCAAATTCACCAATGATGACATCATGAGGAGCAATATGCTCAAATTTATCGTGAAAAAGCTTGGACAAAAATAAATAATTACATGCAATTTGATCAGCTAGTCAACGAGATATTGAAAAAGGATATCAAAGTAGGAGACAATATACGCAACATAAACCCGGATTGTGAACATCATGGTACAGAGGGTAAGATCAAGAAGATCAAGAGGAGGCCTGAAGAAGGTAGCAACAAGGTGAAGAACAAACACAACATACCAGGGAATGATGTTGAGTATGAAGTGACCAATGACACAACGAATGCATCTAAAGGTGATAGACTGATCAAAAGCTTGGATCAGATCAAGAAGAAATAATTAGATCAAAAATTTAAGGGCTTTTTGAAATTCTTTGAGAACCTTTTCTGGTTTTCTAGCCTCTCTGCTCAAAACTCTCTCACCATCTTCGTTCTCTGTATACATAGGTTCGGTTTGAGATTTAAACTCTTTATGAAATGCTTGTACAAATTCTTCACTCAATTTGAGGTTACGTGGAAACCGTTCACGTACAACAGTCCTGAACAGTCCATAATTTTCTGATATATTTTCAAATTGTTCATTAAAATTCTTCATGTAATTATTTATATTGAACCGGGCCATCTTTTGTGGTTTGATCGATAGTTGGCATGCCAAACTGGTCCAACACAGAGCTAGTGTCAACTAATGTGTCTTCTTCACCGAACATTGTACCGGATTTATCTATGTATAGTTCCAGCATCTTTATTCGCTCTTCTGTACTACCAAAGATCTCTACAATAGCGGCTCGATCCTCTTTAGGAAAAAATCTAGGATCATCATTGTACCAATTTGTGTATAATGCTTTGAAAAAATTGTCTATTTCACTAATATATTCTGCATCAACATCCCTCACACCATCATCCTCAATATCATCCTTAACAACATTTGTTATAGGTACCAAGAAAATTATGTCAAGCAATCTGAAACTCTCTCTGATGACTGGAATGCACTTCTCAACAAACAGCTCATCAATATCACTGGTGTTCTTATGATATGACCACAATGTGTAAACCAGATTGTCCAGAGGGCACCTATCGAATATCACAAAATCGTCTTTGTCGTATTTTTGCATCTCATCAATCATGTGATTCAAGATGGTCCACTGAGTTTCTTTGGTTGTTTTGCTGCTGTGTTTGTCCTTTGCTGGAAGCTTTACGCGATAACTTTCTTCAGGTGTATCGTACATGTCCCAGTGTTTGAGAAAGGAGTCCAGTAGTGTAGTTTTGCCTTGTGCGGCAGTTCCAGATATTGCTAGTCGCATGTGATTATTTAACGTATATTAAATGGAACTCAACTAGACACCCGTGAGCTTGTCCCAAGCACTGACATGTAACCTGGACATACCAATATATCCATATTTCTTAGCCATGTCCAAGCTGAACTTGGTTCGTTCGTGAAAATTCTCTTGATTGTCTAAACCAGGCATCATGATCACTTTGTTGTGAGGTATTTTGAATCTGTCAACAAAGTCACGTTCTATCTCTTTCAAACAATCTTCAGTACTGATAACAAATTTAAACCAGTAGTTTTCATGTTCCATAATTCTCTCTAGAGAAGCCGGTACAATTCTACGATTGGTTGGTACACCACTGTTAGCAAGCTTGACACTACAATTGATTTGATCCAACACATCAAACAATTCATCACGTATGTATATTGTGCCATTGGTCTCAATCTCATTATAACTGTCCAGCTCTTCACCGGTCTTCTCGAGACAATATTCATGCAAATACTCATCAAACGCTGCAATTGCATTTTGGTGTTTCGGTATTGTTGGTTCTCCGCCAGTCCATATTAGATGAATACGGCCGTTGTATATCCACTCATCAATACCTTCGTGTTCCCAGTGTTGTGTCAATTTATAAAATGGCTTTTGTAAGCCTCTTTTCCATACAGCTTCTGTGTCACACCACCATGTAGCTTCACCAGTCTTCATCAAACTTCCACCTGGCCCACCACACATTAAATTACATGCTTTGAGTCTGATGAAGTAAGCCGGGTAACCTGTGGAGTGTCCCTCGCATTGTACGGAATAAAAATGTTCCGAAACATCTAGTGTTGTTGGTTTTGTATCTTGTGTCATATTCCCCATGTGTTAGTCGAATCTGGATCGATCCATTTGTTTGTTGTTTTTTTCTGACCCACTGCAGCACCTTTCTTGTGTGCAAATGGTGGTCTTGTTGTGTCTTGTTTTGATTCAAATATTTTCTCATTGGTCTCTACACTATCGTTGAACCTCTCATCAATCTCATTCGTGAGATCCTTCATGTATCTGACACCGGATATCCTAGAACTACTTGTTTCGTATATTGCTGAATTCTTCTCATGTTCAAAAACCTCCGCTTTGATGCATCTGCATCTACCATTCGTGATGCTTTGCACGTGTACATTAGCTGTGTTCCAACACCACTCGGCAAAACGTTCGATCCCAACGCCATTTTCCATAACATTGAGAACAATGATATTTTTCTTTTCCAATTCGTAAAATGTTTCAATATGTGGATCATCTGACGCAATCACGGTAGTGTGATCAAACATTCTTTCAAGTGCCTTTTTTAGTTCTTTCAATCCACCAAAATCAACAACCCAATTGTTTTCGTCAAGCTCGTCTGCTTCAAACCAAAATTTTGCTGTTAATCTGTAACCATGTAAGAATTGACAATGTGATTTGGCGCTGGGTTGTCTGAACGCACAGCTTCCTAATTCTATTACTTTCGTACTACTAAACATACATCGATTATATCATACATCGATGTCTTTTTCAACTTTTAAATCAAGTCTTTGTATCAAGTTATTGATATTGTCCGCGAACCAACAAACTGCTGAGCTCGAACAAGCAAGCAACAACAAATTGATATCAGAAACAAATGAAATCAACACTCCACACCAGAAACCTAAACACAAGCTGCATTTGAGTAGTTCGTCAAGCAAATGAATTTTGGTGATCAATTTTCTTGGTATGTTGAGTATGGAGCCATATTTCAGAATCCAATGCAAACCAACACACGCAAGAATGTCTATCATTCTTTGGAATCAATAATCTTGAGCGCGTCCGGGATCATCAGGGCTTGCTCTCGAGAGATAGTGACTATGAATCCATCATCATCTCTGATTTGTATCTTGTCTTTACCTTTAGGATAAACCTCCGGGCATTTAACACTGTTGCAACACAGTGTGACACTATTACGTTTCTGATTATGTTTTAGCTTTTTCATAATTGTTCAATGTGTATTATTGTAATCTCTTTGGTAGAATTATCAAATCGTGGTGCGATGTTTGTCACAAATTCATTCTCTACCCTTCCAGTCGAGTCTATTATTCGAACTTGAGCACCTGTTTCTGTTGTGACAACATTCAATGTTATGTTCTGTTCACTGGAAGAAATAACCGTGTTACCCTCACCGTCATCACTTTCCACTCTATTGACTTTACCTAGGTGTCTCAAGTCAGCGCCTCTACCAGGTTGTTGTATGAAAATCTTGCAATATTTTGCACCCGGAAACGAATGACCAACCGGATTTATCGCCGGGGGTGTCTTGCGATTCATGCTGGGTAATGTCCTCTCCGCAACAATCTCTGGGCTCACTCGCGAATAACATTCAAACATATTCTTAAAATCATCATTGTACATTCCAAATCTTTTCATACTACTCCCCCACGTACAGTTTTACATTTGTGTTGCTAGCAACATCAGATTGATTTATATTGTTCACTAAATCATAAGTGTCTTTCACCGGGCTTACATCTGAAACTATAATTTTTATTTTGCTTTCATCTAGTTTGCTGTTCTTAGCAAGTGCAGATTTGTAAGAGTTCCAGATGGTCATTGTTTGTTGTATCGATATGTGACCGTAATTGTCATCTTCTGGGATGTTGCTCTGCATCAGGACATCATAAATTACTTGTTTATCCACCATGTCCGGTATATTTTTAAATATTGTGTTTTTGTCCTTGAGTGAAATTGCAGCGCGTAACGCTGAAGCACTTGTCAATCGCTCACATCCTGCAGGTCCTATGCTCGCTAAATTGCTTGTGTACTTGTCATTCTTCATGAAATTGCTGTACCTGTTAATGTCACAATCTTTAGCGCCTTTTGGGGTGGCGATGTTTTGTGTTGTGAGTGCTCTAGGTTTTTTAGAAACAAATATATACACCTCATCATTGTCTCTACATGCGTTCAATGCTGTATAAAAATGACCCATGTGTGGTGGTTTGAAAGCACCGGGAAAAATGCCTATGTTCTGTTGCCCACCCAACTGTTCATAAAACAGTTGATTATAATAACGGTCAAAGTTGTTCATTTGTCACGTAATCTCTATACAGATCCAACAGTATATCACTACCGTTGCCACAAGAACCGACTACCTTTTCAACATCAGTAACTGTGTTGGCATTTAAAATTAGATCGAATAACTTAGTTATCTTGTCATGATAACCACGATGCATCAAAAATTTGACACAATGTTGTTTGAATCTTGTCAACGGGTCAACACATGGTTGATCATCTGTTGTGTATTGATCTGGTCTCAACTGCATTGTCTCGCTGCTCGCTCCTGGTACTATAGCTACTATATTACCCAGCCCATCTTCCTCCAATACATAACCCACATACTCGACCAATTCATGATCTGGGGCCGCTGGATCATGTTTTATACGTATTCTGGTCAGATTGGTCTGATTTAGATGACTCTCTAACAAACTGTTAAACTTGGACATATAAAATATTTATTAAAAGACGTTGAAATTGCATGAAAATGTTTATATAATCGGAGTATGACAGATGTTAAATTACCATTCGCCAACGGAAATCATCCAAGGTCTGAGCAGGAACGACAAAATATAATAGAAAACGCGGCAGCAGCATATGAAAAGTATATGGATGCTCTTGGATTTGATTGGCGGAAAGACCCTAATAGTTCAGATACACCTATGAGAGTCGCAAAAGCGTTTGTCAATGATCTTGCCGAAGGTTGTTACGCTCAACCTCCTAAAATTACAGCGTTTGATAATGTGGATGGTTATGATGGCGTGGTGTTTCAAGGTAACATCAAAGTGACATCCATGTGCTCACATCATCACTTACCGTTCGTTGGCCAGGCTCATGTGGCATATATACCTGGTAAAGATGGTAAGGTTATAGGATTGAGCAAGTTGAACAGAACAGTTGAGTGGTTCGCGAGAAGACCTCAAGTCCAAGAGAATTTGACAATGCAAATACACAAGCATTTGAGCAAAGTAGCTGATGGTAACAAAGGCGTGGCGGTCATGGTTGAAGCGAATCACCTATGTGCCTGTGTTAGAGGTGTGAGACATGATAGTACCATGAAGACAGCTCGGATGAGCGGTGCGTTTCTTGATAAAAATGATATCAACACACGTCAAGAATTTTATGATTTTGTTAGAGATTTGAAGAGATGAATTTAAAAAGTAGAAAATTATTGTGTGCATGTGTTTGCTTTCTGTTTGCCACAGGAGCGTTGGTAATGAATGCAGCAACATTTCAAGAATGGTCAGACTTCATCAAGTGGGTGTTCGGTATATACGCCGCTGGTAACGTTGGTGAGCATATTTCAGAAAAAGAAAACAAACAACTTAAAAAATGAAAACAATATTCGATAAAATAGATCCAAAATATATTGAGTGTGCCACCGGCACATGTGAGCATATGTCACACTCAACAACACTACCAATGTATGTAGCAACAGCTCTAGTTTTGCCACTTATTTACATAATGTTGAAAACCAAAAAAATATAGATAATTAAACATATGGCGTCTCCTACAATTGAAAAATTGCTCAAAACAAAGAGCAAAAACATAGAAAATTTTAAAAAACTAAACTGGACGGGAAGTTTTGATGATTATTTAAAAATTGTGTATGATAATCCTAAGACGCCTAGGAATTCATACCAACGATTGTACGACATGGTGATGAGCCATGGAGTGAGTAAGTTCACATATTGTAAGAGAGAATACACAACATACAATTTTTTCTCTACGGGTGATGACATCGCTATATTCGGCTTGGAAGAGCAATTGATGGAATTTGTTGATGTGATCAAATCTGCAGCCAAAGGATATGGTCCAGAGAGAAGAATAATATTACTGCACGGTCCGGTTGGGTCAGCCAAATCTACAATTGTCACACAACTGAAAAAAGGATTAGAAAAATATAGTGAAACAGAAGAGGGTGCACTGTACTCATTCTCGTGGTTGATTCCCAAAGATGATGATCCAGAGATGATGGAAGTCATCGATTGCCCGATGAACGAAGAGCCGTTGAAATTGCTACCAATTGAGGTGCGTCAAAAAGTGATTGATGATTTAAACAAGCAATTGCCTGTTGATGAATACAAAATAAAAATAGACGGTAACCTGTCACCACTATCTGAATTCTATCAAAAGAAACTATTGGACATTTACGACGGTGATTATCTCAAAATGCTTGAACATGTCCAAGTCCGGAGAGTTACATTATCAGAAAAAAATCGCGTTGGTATAGGCACATTTCAACCCAAGGATGAAAAGAGCCAAGACGCAACAGAATTGACTGGGGATATAAACTATCGTAAGCTTGCAGCGTACGGTAGCGAGAGTGATCCAAGAGCATTTGACTTTAATGGTGAATTTTTGATTTCAAACCGCGGCATGATTGAGTTTCAGGAAGTGTTGAAATTGCAAACAGAGTTTTTATATGACCTGCTAGGAGCAACACAAGAGCATCGAGTCAAACCGAAGCGATTCAATCAAGTACCAATTGATGAAGTTATCATAGGTCACACCAACAATGCAGAGTTTGAAAAGTTAAAAAATAACAAGTTTATGGAAGCACTCCGCGACAGAACCATCAAGATAGACATACCATATTTGATCCGGGTCAACGAGGAGCGTAAAGTGTATGATCACTTCTACAATAAAAACACAGTACATAAACACATTGCTCCACACACAACAGAAATCGCAGCAATGTTCGCAGTTGTTTCTCGACTAGAAGAGCCCAGCAAAGGAGATATGACGATCATACAGAAAGCCAAACTATACAACGGTCAGAGTGTGCATGGTTTTACTGATGAGCATATAAAGGAGATGATGGAAGAAGCACCAAATGAAGGACTGTTACAAGGAGTCAGTGCGAGATTTATTCAGAATCAATTTAGTAATGCCATAGTCAATCCTAGAATGGGTACCAAAAGCCTGAACCCTTTCATGTTGTTTGCGCAGTTTAGAGAAGGATTGAAAAACTTTACTGGTTTCAAAAACGAAGAGACTCGCGCTGAATTGTTTGAGAGATTGGAACTTGTGGAAAAAGAATATGATCGTATTGTCAAGAGAGAGGTACAACAAGCATTGAGCAGCAGCGAAGAAGCGATCAAGGCATTATGTGCTAACTATATTGATAATATTGTTGCATATATCAATGATGAGAAAGTGGTCAATCCAATCACAAACAAAGAAGAAGAAGCTAATGAGAATCTCATGAGAAGCATCGAGGAGAAGATAGGAATAGCAGTGGCGATGAAAGATGACTTTCGAAGAGAGATAATGAACTACATGGGTAGTATGGCAGCCAAAGGCAAAACATTTGAATATGACAGCAATGAACAGTTATACAAAGCGTTAGAGAAGAAATTGTTTGAGGATACTAAGGATAGTATCAAGCTCAGTGCACTTGCACAAGACACTGCAACAGTTGTCGACAAGGAATTATTAGACAAGATAAACTCACTCAAAAAACGCTTGGTAACAGACTTTGGATATGATGAGGATAGTGCACAGGATGTACTAACATATGTTGGTAGTATATTCGCAAGAGGTGACAGTACAGACTAGCAATCATGGCCGGTAGGCGCATAAGAGAAGATCACAAACGTTATCATGACATAGTGCGTGATAAAGTTAAGAGTAAGCTCAAAGACCATATCAAGTCCGGTAAAAAGCTAACACGCCGCGGCAAGGATTTTGTTGTGGTGGATATACCGGTTATTGATCTACCAAAATTTAGATTTGGTGACCCATATCAAGATGGTGTGGGTGTTGGACCTGGTGACAAAGGTGACAAGGTTAAAGATGGTCCTGCACCTGGCTCAGAACCTGGTCAAGCCGGAGAAAATGCCGGCGAGCATACAATGGGTGTTGGTGTTTCAGTTGATGATTATGTGGATATATTAGGTGAAGAGCTAGAGTTACCCAAGCTTGACACAAAACATAAAGGTGAAATTGTACAACCGAAATTAAAATACGATAAGATATCAAAGGTGGGTAACCCTTCGTTGGTACACAAGAAGAGGACATTTAAAAATGTAATCAAACGATCAATCGCCAGTCACAATTACAATCCAGATGACATATCTGATTTGTATCCATTGCCGGATGATTTTGAATATAAAAGTTGGTCAGAGAAAGACTCACCTGATGTGAATGCGGTAATCTTCTTCATGCAGGACATAAGTGCCAGCATGGGTCCAGACAAACGAGAATTGATACGTGATTTATGTTGGTATTTGGAGTGCTGGATAAAAAAACATTACAAACAAACAGATATAAAATATCTAGTGCATGATGTTGAGGCATTTGAAGTTGATAGTGAAAAGTTTTACTCATACACAAGTGGTGGTGGAACGAAAATAAGCTCAGTGTTTGACCTGGCCGATCGCGTGATAGACAACAGTTACCCGGTTGATGAATGGAACATATATTGTTTTTATTTGTCTGATGGAGAGAATTGGCGAGATGATAATGATTTGTGCATAAAATATCTACAACGATTACAGCAAGTTTGTAACATCATAGGCATAACTGAAGTGAAAGGTATGAGAGATTGGGCAGAATTTGTGATAAGTGTTGATGAAGCGATAGACACAAACGATTTGGATGGTGAGACTGTGATCACCGGCAGTGTAAATGAGCATAAAGACATACTATCCACATTGAAATTATTTTTAACAGTAGGAGCAGAATGAGCATAGCATGGGAGAGTAACTTATTATCATCTGGAGTGTGTAAAGAACTTGCCGCGCGCATACCAGAAATAATACAAGCGTGTAAAGACCAAGGTTTGGATCCATATGACCTGGCGATAGAAGAGTATAACGCAGATGAAATCGCAGAGATAGCCGCGTATGGTGGCTTCCCTGTCAGGTATCCACATTTTTCTTTTGGTCAATCATATGAATCGCTACATCATCAATATCATACTGGTCAAGGCAAGATATACGAGATGGTGGTCAACAATGATCCAACATACATGTATCTACAGAGAAACAACCCGATGGTTGACAACTTGACCGTTGTTGCACATGCGTTGGCACACAGTGACTTTTTTAAGAATAACATAATGTTCAAGCATACCAACAGAAACATGATGAACGTGTTTGCCAATCATGGTCAAAAGATACGAAAGTATATTGATTTGTATGGCTATAACACGGTGATGGATTTTGTTGATGCATGTTTGAGTGTTGATGATTTGATTGACCCGTCAAGCGAGTGGAAAAAGAACAACCTTAACAAGCCATCCAAGGTTGAATTTGATGAGTTACCCAAGGTAGAAACAATAGATCGTATAGAGACAACAGACTATATGGATAGGTTTATCAACACAGAGCAAGACAAAGAGAACCAAAGGAAACATAACAAGCTCGTGGAGAAACATGCAAAGAAAACCTTTCCTGTGAAACCACAACGTGATGTGTTGTTGTGGGTGTTGAGATATGTCCCTATGGAGCAATGGAAACAAAACGTGTTGAGTATGATCCGCGACGAGGCAATATATTACCAACCACAGATCGTGACTAAAGTTATGAATGAAGGGTGGGCCAGTTATTGGGACAGTTACATGATGGCTACATGTGGATTTGCTGGCGATGAAGGTATTTTCAATTATGCCAAACATCACGCGGGTGTGTTGGGTGGAAAACACAACATGGGCAACCCGTACAAATTAGGAGTCACATTATTCAATGACATTAAGGAGCGATGGGACAAAGGTCAGCATGGTAAAGAATGGGAAGAATGTGAAGTGGCTGACAAGAAACGCAGATGGAACAACAAGCAAAATCGCGGAACAGAAAAGATATTCGAAGTTAGAGAGCTGTACAATGACTACACATTCATAAATGAATTTTTCACTCGTGACTTTTGCGAGAAACATGAATTTTTTGAGTACAAGTTAGACAGAGATAAAAACGAGTATGTTATAGAGTCAAGAGATTATGAAAAGATCAAAGCCAAGTTGTTAAAAAAATACGAGAATGGTGGCCGGCCAGTCATAACATTGGAAAATTTAAAGTACAAAACAAGTGAGGTGTTGCTGAGACATCAATTTGATGGCATGCCACTAGACACAGAGTACGCTAAACAAACACTCAAGATGCTATACAAGATTATCGGACGTCCAATCAATATCAAGACAATAGATGTTGAGGTTTTACAAACAACATCTTACTCGACACGTTCATCTACCCAGATGTATTTCGGTTTCAGCAAAGTTACTCAACCGGCAGTTGATGAGATAAGCAAGACTCCGATAATAATGCGTTATGATGGTGTGAGACACACACGAGTAAAAGTCGAGAAGTCTGCTAGACAAGCAGCTACAGACGAGCTTTTTGATATTTAAGCTCCGGAATCTTCTGCAGGTTGTCTCAAATCAAGTTGTG
>Ga0102812_10001235_pt1 | contig 17839 bp, 12 predicted proteins | sample ColrivemetaGS713_FD_79334 | JGI IMG/M metagenome (GOLD analysis project Ga0102812, IMG submission 79334) | Estuarine microbial communities from the Columbia River estuary - Flood tide ETM metaG S.713 | ecosystem: Environmental > Aquatic > Marine > Intertidal zone > Estuary | place: USA... | reverse complement strand
ACCAAACGGATGGTCGGAAAGTGCACTATTTGTTAACATTCCATTTATGGATCAAATGGGATATACTTTAGTATTAACAATGCTTGTAATTGTAGCAGTTAGCTTGTTTCAAAATAAAGGTGCAGATGATTCAAAAGGAATTCCTTTAACAAAACAATTATTTAAAACGTCACCAACTTTTAATATTGGTGCATTTGCAGTTATGCTTATTTTAGTTGCTTTATATGCAATTTTCTGGAAGTAAAAGAATTATTTAATATAAAAAGGTAACTTTTAATTAAAGACTCCAAAATAATTTATGATTATTTGGAGGCTTTTTTTATGTTAGAAAAACTAAATATATTTTTTAAAAAGGATGAGCCCGATAAAATATCGAGCTCATTTTTATTATAATTTAATCTAAACTTTTATTTAAGTCTTTAAGAAATCTTTTCTATAAAAAAATTAAGATGTTTTATGCATCAATTTTTGCATAAACAGCATTTTTCTCAATAAATTCTCTTCTTGGAGGAACTTCATCACCCATTAGCATAGAAAAAACTCTGTCAGCTTCAGATAGGCTATCAATTGTTACTTGACGTAAGGTTCTGAATTCTGGATTCATGGTTGTATCCCATAATTGTTCAGCATTCATTTCTCCAAGACCTTTATAACGTTGAATATTTACTCCGCCTCCCATATTTAGAGCAATCATATCACGTTGGTTATCGTTCCAAGCATATTCTCTTTTTTGTCCTTTTTTTACTAAATATAATGGAGGAGTAGCAATAAATATATGCCCGTTTTCAATTAATTCCTTCATATATCTAAAGAAAAAAGTTAAAATTAAAGTAGATATGTGGCTACCATCAACATCGGCATCACACATTATTACTACCTTATTATAACGAAGTTTGTTTAAATTTAACGCTCTTGGGTCATCTTCAGTTCCTATTGAAACACCCAAAGCTGTATACATATTTTTTATTTCTTCGTTTTCAAAAACTTTATGTTGCATTGCCTTTTCAACGTTTAAAATTTTACCTCTTAATGGTAAAATAGCTTGAAAAGCTCTATCGCGTCCTTGTTTTGCTGTTCCACCTGCAGAATCACCCTCAACTAAGAAAATTTCACATTTTTCTGGATCAGTTTCAGAACAATCGCTTAGTTTACCTGGTAAGCCTCCAATTGACATTACTGTTTTACGTTGCACCATTTCACGAGCTTTACGAGCAGCGTGACGAGCGGTTGCAGCTAAAATTACTTTTTGAACAATTATTCTTGCATCATTTGGATTTTCTTCTAAATAATCAGTTAACATTTCAGAAACAGCTTGACTTACAGCTGCTGTAACCTCACGGTTTCCCAATTTAGTTTTAGTTTGCCCTTCAAATTGAGGCTCTGCTACTTTAACAGAAATAATTGCTGTTAATCCTTCACGAAAGTCATCCCCAGCAATTTCAAATTTTAGGTTTTTAAGCATCCCAGAAGTTTCGGCATACTTTTTAAGTGTCCCAGTTAAACCTCTTCTAAAACCTGCTAAATGTGTACCTCCTTCATGAGTGTTAATATTATTTACATAGGAATGTAAGTTTTCAGTATAAGATGTATTGTATACCATTGCAACTTCTACAGGAATATCATTTTTTTCACCTTCCATTGAAATAACATTAGTAGTCAATTGCTCACGTGTGGCATCTAAATATCTTATAAATTCAGGCAAACCTTCATCACTATAAAATTTTTCAGTAGGAGTATTCCCTTCTTCGTCTTTAAATCTTTTATCCATTAAAGTAATGGTAATTCCTTTATTTAAAAACGAAAGTTCACGCAATCTAGTAGCTAAAGTCTCATAATTAAATTCAATGGACTGGGTAAATATTGAAGTGTCTGGTAAAAAAGTAACCATAGTTCCTTTATCATCAGTTTCACCAATCGTTTTTACAGGATATAATGCTTTACCTTTTGAATATTCTTGTTCCCAAATTTTACCATCCAAATACACTGTAGCTTTTAAATGTTCAGATAATGCGTTTACAACTGAAACTCCAACACCGTGTAAACCACCAGAAACTTTATAGGAATCTTTATCGAATTTTCCACCTGCACCAATTTTTGTCATTACAACTTCTAATGCAGATACCCCTTCTTTTTTGTGCATTCCAACAGGAATACCACGACCGTTATCTTTTACAGAAACTGAATTATTTTCATTTATAATAACATCAATTGCATCACAATGGCCAGCCATTGCTTCATCAATAGAATTATCAACTACCTCATACACTAAGTGATGCAATCCTCTAACACCAATATCTCCAATATACATAGATGGACGCATACGAACGTGCTCCATTCCTTCCAAAGCCTGAATACTATCGGCCGTATAATTTTGTTTTTTTGCTTCTTCGCTCATATTTAAAAAATTGATCTTAATTATGTTAATAACTGTAACATACAAATATAATTAAACTAATAGGTTTTTAAACTGTATTAAATTGACGTTCATATTAAGTTATTAACAATTTGGTAAATTTAAAAAACGCTCTTAAAACGTTTAAAAAGTGGTTTATTTTACATTTTGACATTAATTTTGATGTTTGTAAAATGAATAATCACAAAAAGTGGCTTATATGATTTGTATGAAAGAAATTTTTATAATTAAATAATTGTTAGTTTCCAAAAAAGATTAAAAATTGTAAGAAAATATTGAAATATTTCACAATAAAAATTTAAAATTTCTATTTTTTTATAAAAATATTCTGAATTTATTTTTAATAGTAATAATAATATTATTTTTGCGGATGCAACAAAAGGTACTTATTTTAGATTTCGGTTCGCAATACACTCAGTTGATTGCCAGAAGAGTTAGAGAACTCAATATTTTTTGCGAAATATTTCCGTACAATAGTAAAAACTTTAAAGTAGAAAATTATAAAGCTATTATTTTATCAGGTAGCCCTTTTTCTGTAAGAGCAGATGATGCACCACATCCAGATTTATTACAAATAAAAGGTAAATTACCTTTGCTAGGTGTTTGTTTTGGAGCTCAATTTATGGCTCATAATTTTGGAGGTAAAGTAGCAGCTTCAAATACACGAGAATATGGGAGGGCAAATCTTTCATTTGTAAACTCAAACGATTTGTTTTTTGAAGGTGTTGGTGAAGGAAGTCAGGTTTGGATGAGCCATAGTGATACAATTGTTGATTTACCAGAGCACAGTGAGTTAATTGCAAGTACCCATGATGTGAAAAATGCAGCATTTAAATTAACAAGCGAGGTTTCATATGGTATTCAATTTCATCCTGAAGTATATCATACAAAAGATGGTTTAAAAATTTTAGAGAATTTTTTAGTGAAAATTGCTGGAGTAGCTCAAACTTGGACGCCAGATTCATTTGTAGAATCAACTGTTGAAAGATTTAAAAAGCAATTAGGAAGTGATAAAGTTGTTTTAGGACTTTCTGGTGGTGTTGACTCTACTGTAGCAGCAATATTATTAAGTAAAGCAATTGGAGATAATTTATATTGCATTTTTGTAAACAATGGTTTGTTGCGTAAAAATGAGTTTGAAAATGTGCTGGAACAATACAAGCACATGGGTTTAAATGTGAAAGGAGTAGATGCTTCGGCACGTTTTTTGAAAGAATTGGCAGGAGAATCTGATCCAGAAGGAAAACGTAAAATAATTGGACGCGTTTTTATAGAAGTTTTTGATGATGAAGCTCATTTAATTCAGGATGTAAAATGGTTAGCACAAGGAACAATTTATCCAGATGTTATTGAATCAGTTTCAGTTTCTGGAGGCCCTTCAGCAACAATTAAATCACATCATAATGTTGGTGGTTTACCAGACTTTATGAAATTAAAAATAGCGGAGCCTTTAAAAATGTTATTTAAAGATGAAGTAAGAAGAGTAGGTAGATCAATGGGTATTGATGATGAATTATTAGGTAGGCATCCATTTCCAGGACCAGGTTTAGGTATTCGTATTTTGGGAGATATAACAGCTGAAAAAGTGAGAATGTTGCAAGAAGTTGACGCTATTTTTATTCAGGGGTTAAAAGATGATGGATTGTATGATGGTGTTTGGCAAGCTGGAGCAATGTTATTGCCAGTGAATTCAGTAGGAGTGATGGGAGATGAAAGAACCTATGAAAAAGCAGTGGTTTTAAGAGCTGTTGAATCAACTGATGGAATGACGGCTGATTGGGTAAATTTACCGTATGAATTTTTACAAAAAATATCAAATAAAATAATAAATGGTGTTAAAGGCGTTAATAGAGTAGTATATGATATTAGTTCCAAACCACCAGCAACTATTGAATGGGAATAAAAGCCTACTTTATAAATTTAAAATTCATGAAAACATTTAAATTTTTAATAACACTTATTTTTTTAACTACCTCAATTTTAGGGGCTCAGGAAAAAAAATACACATCCTACATTGTTAAAAAAGGTGAAACAATAAAAAGTATTGCTAAAGAATTTGATATTTCTACAAGAGATTTATTAAGGTTAAATCCAGATGTGAGTAGAAGACCTGATTTTGAAACTGTAATAATTGTTCCAAACAAAAATTATGGTAAAAATATAGTTAAAACTGAGCCTTATATGAATGGTGATGATTTGTATGAAGTTCAGCCAAAAGAAACAATTTATGGTATTTCGAAAAAGTTTGATGTATCTATTAATGATTTAATTCAGGCAAATCCAGCTTTAGAAAACGGATTAAAAATTGGAATGAAATTACACATTCCTAAATTTAATCAGGCTTCAGAAAAAAATGAAGATGAAAGTTTTGTTTTTCACACGGTAGTTAAAGATAATACAATTTATAATTTAACAAAGAAATATCAGGTTACTGAGGCTGAATTGTTAAAATTAAACCCTTCACTTTTAGAAGGTTTAAAATTAGGAATGGTTTTGAAAATAAAATCTTTAAAAAATAATGTAGCACATAATAATATATTGATCTCTGAGGAACATCCAATTGAAAATAAGGAGCTTGAATTGGAATATTTTAAAGAAAATTTAAACTTCAACAAGAGGTTAAAAGTTATATTGGTTTTGCCTTATCAAATTAATAAAATGAACGATTCCATTGTTGGGAGTGTTTTTTCTAAAAATAATTTAACAACAATTGCTACAGATTTTCATATGGGTGCAATAATGGCTATTGATTCTTTAAAAAGTAGAGGTTTGCCTATTAGCGTACATTATTTTGATTCTGAAAATTCAATAAATAAATTACAATATTTAGTGAATAAAGCTGATTTTAATAATGCAGATGTAATAATTGGTCCATTATTTTTTGATAAAGCAGAGTGGTTATCAAAACAAGTTAAAGCTCCTGTTGTAGTTCCGTTTTATTCAAAAAACCAAGATTCATATTCAGCAACTAATTTAATAAAAGCTTCTCCTAAAGAAACATTAATTGAAGATAAGTTAATAACATACCTAGAAAGAACCTACAACGGAGAAAATATAGTGATTATAAATGATGGTAAAGCAGAATCACAAAGTAAGCTTTGGCAAACGGTAAATAAACTTAAAACTTTTGATGGTGTTAAAGAAATTTCAGTAATAAAACCAGAAAGAGGTTATATAGCTAGTGGAAGGTTTTCAGAAAAATTAAGAATGGATTCTAAAAATTGGGTACTATTAATTAGTGATGACAACGTTACTACGGCATCTTCAATAAATAATCTGAAAGGCTTAACGGAAAAGTTTCATATTACATTAATAGCTTTAGAAAAAGGAAAAAACTTTGAAAATGTGGATAATAATAATTTGGGATTGTTAAACTTTATGTATCCAACAGCAGAGTTTTTTAATATGAATACAGATTCAATAAAAAACTTTTTCACAAAATTTCAATTAAAAAACAACACTATACCTAGTGATTATGCTGTGAGAGGTTTTGATGTAACATATGATATTTTAGTTAGGCTAGCAAGCAATGAATCACTTGAATATGGATTGAAAGATGGAAAATCTATTAGAGTATCATCTTCATTTAAATACAATAGAAAAATGTTTGGTAGCTTTGAAAATAATGGAATATATATAGTTCAATATACTAAAGAATTAATTCCTGTAATTTTGCAGTAAGCTAAATTAATGTATAAAAAAAGCGCAACGTTAGTTGCGCTTTTTTTATATTATAAATTTAATTATTAAATTTTCTTTAGTTGCTGTTTTAACATTTTAATTTGTTCTGCTAAAACATTTTGAGTGTCTAATTTTTTTGCTTCATTCATTAACATTGTGGCTTCCCTTTTTCTTCTTTTGGACATTGCAATTCCTGCTAATTGAAGTTTCGCCATAGCTAAATCGTGTCCCATATTCAAACCAAGACTTATAGCTTTTTTAAAATACTTTTCAGCTTGAGTTATGTTGGTTTGTGAAACCATAATTCCTTGTAAGAAGTTATAATAACCTTCTTGTTTTTTTACTAAAGCACTACTCGGATTTTTAATATAAGATAACCATTTGCTTGCTCCTGCAAAATTTTGTTTTCTTAATTGTAAAAAGGCTAATAAAATAAATTCGTTTTTAAAATAAAACAACACAAAAATACCAGCTAATAAAATTAATGAAATACCATTCATTATATTTCCTTCAACAAATTGAAAAACTGCCCAAATAAAAATTGCTCCTGCTATTACTAATTTTATATACTTATTAAACATTTTTATATTTTTTAATAGTTTGCAAAGTTACATTTTTGCATTGGTATTTATTATTTTTTATAATATTTTTTGAATTTAAAATAAGCAAAAATTGATAAAACAGCTACAATAGCAATTGAATAATATACAAAATTTGGTGTGATTACCTTATCTCCACTAGCATAGGAATGCAAGCCTGATAAATAAAAATTAACACCAAAATAGGTCATTAATATAGAAGCAAAAGCAGCAATTGAAAATACGTTAAAAGTAAATCGGCTTCTTAAACCAGGAACTAATCTTAAATGCAATACAAATGCATAAATCATAATACTAATTAATGCCCAAGTTTCTTTTGGATCCCATCCCCAATAGCGTCCCCAGCTCTCGTTTGCCCATTGTCCACCTAAAAAGTTACCTATTGTTAACATTACTAAACCTACTGTTAAAGACATTTCATTAATAGTGGTCAGCTCTTTTATCATAGCTCCAATTTTGGCTTTGTTTTTTTCTGTTGTTAAAACCATTAGAATTAATGAAATTAAACCTAATATCATTCCTAAAGCAAACGGTCCGTAACTAGCAACAATTATTGAAACATGGATCATTAACCAATATGAATTTAATACTGGTTGAAGGTTTGCAATTTCGGGATCCATCCAGTTCCAATGGGCTACCATTAAAATAAATGCTGTTAAAAATGCTGTAGCAGCAATGGTCATAGATGATTTACGTCCAAAAATTAATCCGAATAACATTGTTGCCCAACCTACATATATCATAGATTCATATGCATTACTCCAAGGAGCGTTTCCACTCACAATCCAACGTGCAATTAAGCCTCCAGTATGCATTAAAAACAGTAGAATAATAATGGCAATGCTTCCTTTAATTAAGTAATTTATTACTTTGTTTGAATTGAAAATTTGAAAAATTACAAATAAGAACATTAAGGTTCCTATGTACATATAATAACTATATATTGTTCTAAAAACATCATATTTATTATAAGCAATTTCTAAGTCAATTTTATGATTTGATGGATATACAGCATCACCGTATTTTTTTTGAAATTTTATAATCCCATCAATAATTTCATCTGACTGTGAATAGTCTTTTGTTATTGTAGACTCTGACAATGTTTGTAAGTATATTGGTAATATTTGACGTACAAATAAAGAATCCTGACCTTTAAAATTTGTTGGTTGAATATTGTTATGCGACACCCAAGTGTGATTAGTGTCGTTTGGAATTGGAAATATTCGTAAAATATCACCAGTAATGGCCGAGTATAGTAAATTTACTCTTCTGTCTACATTAATAATATCTTTTTCAAACTTACTTTTTATATTGCTTTTTTGAGCTTCTTGTTGAAGTTCAGAAATTTTATACATTCCCTTAGTATCAAAAAAACTTGACAATGATGCATATTTTTGGTCGTGAGAAATACCAATAATATCTCTTAATTTGGTGTTCCCTTTTTCAATATAAATTACTGGAATTTGAAACCAAACTCTTGGATTTTGTTGAATAGATAAAAATACCTGTGTAGCATTCATGTCTTCATAAGTATCGTGTTTACTTACTTTACGTAATAACTCTGATGCATATGTATGTACAGGTTTCATTCTTCCTCCAGCGTCTTGAATAATAAGTCTACTAAACTTTTCAGTATGTTCTAAACTTATTTCATTAGCTACTAATGCAGAATCAATTTGCATTGCTGACATTACATGATTGTGCTCTTGTCCAAAAGAAAAAACAGAAAATAAAAGTAAAGCTAAAATAGAAAGGGATGTTTTTGTGTTTTTTAATTTTTGTAAACTTTTTCTTAAGAAATCAAAACGTGTACCTGGCATAAATAAAATTAATATTAAACCTGCATATAATAAGAAATACCCAACATATGTAATTGTAGATCCCCAAAAATCGTGATTTACTGAAAGATGAGTTTCTTCATATTCTTCTGTTATATTGTAGCTAGATTGAAAGAATTTATAGCCTTTATAATTTAAAATATTATTCATAAAAATTCTAAAATCAAAAGTTTCACTTGGATCTATAACTGTTACTTCACTTGCAAATGACATAGCACTTTCAGAACCAGGATACTTATCTAATTGAAAGTCATTTAATTTAATACTAAAAGGTAATTGCATTTGCATAGCACCATAGCTCATTCTGAAGTTTAAATTTCCAACCGAAAATTGTGTTGGTGGCTGAATGGCAAATTTACCGCCATTTAATTTTATATGTTTTGTTTCTCCACCAGCAATAACTTCAAATTCTAATTGAGCTAAAGAATTAGCGTCTTTATCTCCTGAAACTGTTTTATAGGCACCTTTTACTGGACCACTAGGAACAACAAATTGTAAACCTGCAACTGCATGAACAGATAAAATTGAAAATTCTTGTAATGAATCTTTTACAATTGTACCTTCAAATTTATCGGCCATTCTATAAAATTGGCCATCAACAGCAGATTTAATTTTTAAATTACCATCAACAGTTTTAAAATCTATAACATTATTATTAGGAGAGTCAAAACCTACTTGTACACCGTGAACATTCTCAATATCTCCTTTTTTAATGTAATGATTATGTCTTCCGCCTCCGCCAGACTCTACTAACAATAAATATTCATCCCCAGTTTCATTTTCCTCAAATACTTCCGTTGCATTTGGGGTGTAATTTGTTAGTTTTACAGATACATCAGTACCTTTAAAATCAGTATAATAATTGAAATTATTATTGCTAATTGTTGATAATAAAATTGGTTTATGAAAAGGAGCTTTTTGTTCATTCCCATCATTTACAACAATACTTATATAGTTTTTGTCAGACAAAAAAGTATTGCTAACATTTCCTTCTTGTATTGGCATAATTCCTTCAAAACTAATATATCGGGTTATTCCTGCTCCAACAATAATTAAGAAGAAAGCAAGGTGAAAAGTTAGGACTACCAATTTTTCTTTTCGAAGTAATTTATATTTAAAAATATTTCCAAAAAAGTTAATTGCAAAAAACACCATAATTCCTTCAAACCACCAAGCATTGTATATTAATGCTTTTGCCGTTTCAGTTCCATGGTCGTTTTCTATAAAGGTTGCAACTCCCATTGAAGCAGCAAAAATTAAAAAAAGAACAGCCATTAATCTGGTTGAATATATAAATGATAAAAATTTTGTCATTATTGTAATTTTTATATTAAAAATAATAGTTGTGCAAAACTAATGATAATTGTCATAAAATAGGGTTTTAATTAAAATTTTAAGAAAATTATAATATGTAATTTGCGAAAACAAAGATAATTGTAACTTTAATTACAATAGCTGATTATTGTCATTAATCTAGACAGTTATTTTATATGCAAAACAATGAAAAAAACATAAAAAGGTGTAAATTTGTAATTCGAAAATATTTTTTATGTATACGATAAGTTTTTACAAAATGTATTTTAATAGTTTATTAAATGTAAAGCGCCCAGAGTGTTTTACTTTTTCTTAATTCTTCGTTTTTGTAGTTAAAATACTACACTTTTAAATTTATTTTTCACTTTTAAATTACACTAATGGAATTACCATACGCAGAACCATATAAAATAAAAATGGTTGAATCTATCAACAGATCAACTAAAGAGCAACGATTAAAATGGATAAAAAAAGCACATTACAATTTATTCAATCTTTCTTCAGATAAAGTATTTATTGATTTGTTGACCGATTCAGGTACAGGAGCAATGAGTGATAAGCAATGGGCAGAAATGATGATTGGAGACGAAAGTTATGCAGGGTCATCATCTTTTTTAAAACTTAAAAATACAGTTAAAAAAATAACAGGATTTAAATATTTCTTGCCTACACACCAAGGAAGAGCGGCTGAGAATGTATTGTTTTCAGCATTAGTTAAAGAGGGTGATGTTGTACCTGGGAATTCGCATTTTGACACTACAAAAGGACATATTGAATTTAGAAAAGCAACGGCAATTGATTGTACAATTGATGAAGCTTTTGATACGTCAGCAATTCATCCATTCAAAGGAAATATTGATTTAAATAAATTAGAGAATGTTTTTAAGAAATATCCAATGGAAAAAATTCCGTTTGTAATTCTTACAATAACTTGTAACAGTGCTGGTGGGCAGCCAGTTTCTGTTAAAAACACAAAAGAAGTTTCTGAACTTTGTAAAAAATATGGTATTCCTTTATATTTTGATGCTGCTCGTTTTTCTGAAAACGCCTATTTTATTAAAAAAAGAGAAGATGGATATGCTGATAAAACTATAAAAGAAATTGTAAAAGAAATTTTTTCTTATGGTGATGGTATGACAATGAGTGCAAAGAAAGATGGTTTAGTGAATATGGGTGGTTTTGTAGCTTTAAATAATAAAGAAGTGTTTAAGCAAGCTACTGTCTTTAATATAATGTTTGAAGGTTTTATTACCTATGGAGGAATGAATGGACGTGACATGGGAGCTTTAGCAGTTGGTTTAAATGAATCTACAGAGTATAACTATTTAGAAAGTCGAGTAGAACAAGTTGCTTATTTAGGGAAAAGGCTTGTAGAATATGGAGTTCCTGTTCAGCTACCATTTGGAGGACATGCTATTTATATTGATGCAAATAAGTTTGTACCAACAATTCCACGGGATGAATATAGAGGACAGGCTTTAGCCGTTGAGTTATATATTATAGGTGGTATTAGAGGTGTTGAAATTGGAACGGTTTTGGCTGATAGAGATCCTGTTACACGTAAAAATAGATTCCCAGAATTAGAATTAGTTCGTTTAGCAATACCAAGAAGAACTTATACAAATAATCACATGGACTATATTGCTGCGTCAATAAAAAATATTTACGATACAAGAAATGAAGCTAAATCGGGATATGAAATAATAGATGAAGCCCCTATTATGAGGCACTTCACTGTTAAATTCAAAAAAATATAATACTTGTTACTCTTTTTTTGTAATTTTGCATAATAAAGAAATCAAACAATTTATTTATTATGATGTTATCTCGTGCAAGTAAGTATGCTATTTTATCAACATTGTTTTTGGCAGAACATTCTAGTGAAACCCATAAAATAAGTGTAAAGGTTATCGCTGAAAGCATTGATGTGCCTAATCCGTTTTTAGCTAAATTATTTCAGCAATTAGTGCGTGGTAAGATCATTTCTTCAACTAAAGGGCCAAATGGAGGTTTTTATTTAACAAAGAAAAATGGAAAAAAAACGGTACTTGATATCATTGAAAACATTGATGGTTTAAGTAGAATAAGCGAGTGTTTTTTGGGTCTTTCAGAATGTGATGGCTTAAACCCTTGTCCAGTTCATTTTATTGTTGAACCTTTTAAAAATGGCATACTTGGGAAATTCCGAGATTTAAGTATTATGGAATTTTCTAAAGAAATTATTGCTCAGGGAAGAAAATTAACAATTAAAGATATTTCTCCAATATAACTAAATGACATTTATCATACATAGAGTCAAAAATATGATTTAATTTCGCAACAAAATAAAAGATAAAAAGGTCTTTTAATATTTATAATAATTAACCAATAAACTATTTAAAACATGTTATCTAAAAAACAAGCACGGGCTTTCTTTCTTGGAGGTACATTGGTAACGTTCCTTATTTTTATAGGGTTAACTGTGTATTCTTTGTCAGAAGGAGCAGACCAAACAAATCATGAAAACCTTACTGCGGAAGTGGTTAGAGGTAAAGAAATTTGGGAATCAAACAATTGTATGGGTTGCCATACTATATTAGGTGAAGGTGCTTATTATGCACCAGAACTTACAAAAGTTGTTGATCGATTAAATATGAGGTATGATGGAAATGGTGAAGAGGTAATTAAAAGTATATTAATGTCTAAAGGGCCTTGGCAGCCAAATGGCAGAAAAATGGTAGCTTATGGAATGTCTGAACAAGAAGCAAGTGATGTAGTTGAGTTTTTTAAATGGATTGGGAAAATTGATTTAAATGGCTTTGATAGAATTGTTTCTCCTTTAGCAAAAGATAAAATTAACAACTAAACAAAAGCATTATGAAATATAAATCACAAAAAGTAGCGTATTGGTTTTTTACCCTTTCAATGCTATTATTAGTATTACAAATAACTTACGGTTTTATTATGGGGTTTGCCCGTATAGGGTTTGACAATTTACACGATTTTATTCCTTTTAACACTGCAAGAGCTGTACATACTAACTTGTTAGTAGTTTGGTTATTGTCTGGTTTTATGGGAGCTGCATATTATATTATTCCAGAAGAAGCTCAAAAAGAATTAGTGAGTGTAAAATTAGCATACGTTCAATTAATTAGCTTAGCTTTAGTAGGTGTAGTTGCTATTGTTGGATATCATTTTAATTACTGGGAAGGTCGTAAGTTTTTAGAAATTCCTCGTCCTTTAGATTATTTAGTAGTTGTAAATGTTTTATTATTCCTCGGGTTGATTTTAACAACTTTATTTAAAGGAAAAAGACAAACTACTACGGCATTGGTATTATCAATGGGATTACTATTTGCCGCATTATTATATTTACCAGGGATGTTACCTTTTGATAGTCAAGTAACAGATTCTTTTTTCCGTTGGTGGGTAGTACATTTATGGGTTGAAGGTGTTTGGGAATTAATTATGGGAGGTATTTTATCATTCTTATTAATTAAATTAACAGGTGTAGATAGAGAAGTAATTGAAAAATGGTTATACGTAATTGTTGGTTTAACATTCTTATCTGGAGTTCTAGGAACAGGACATCATTATTATTATATTGGTGTTAATAAAATTTGGTTAATTGTTGGTGGTATATTTTCAGCATTAGAGCCTTTAGCATTTTTAGCAATGGCATTATTTGCCGTAAACATGTATAGAAAAGGTGAAAAGAAACATCCAAACAAATTAGCATTGTACTGGACATTAGGTTCGGCAATTGTTTCCTTTATTGGTGCAGGTTTATTAGGTTTTGCGCATACATTGCCTCAAACAAATTTATATACTCACGGAACTTTAGTAACTGCAATGCACGGACATTTAGCATTTTGGGGAGCATATGCTATGATTGTTTTAGCAATTATTAGTTATAGTTTGCCAAATATGACTGGTAGAAAATTATATGAAAGTTCTCGTGGTAGGGCAGCCTTTTGGTTAGCTAACATAGGAATGATTGGAATGACAGTTGCCTTTGGTGTTGCTGGAGTTGCTCAGGTATATTTAGAACGTAAATTTGGAATGGACTTTATGAAAGTTCAAAAAGAAATTAGCATTCATTTTGTTGTATTAATATTATGTGCAACACTATTTACAACAGGAATTATATTATATATTATTGATTTTTATAAGCATGGTAAACCAACTGATGAAGCTTTAGAAATTAATGAATAACTAGTAAAAAATTTATAACTGTAGTTTTATTAGATTGATACCAGAGTTTAAGATAATTAGCAAACATTTATATTTGTTTACTTAATAGTCCAAGACTCTGGTTTTCTATTAAAATTACTTATACTAAAATTGTAACAAATGGAAAATCAATTACCGTATTATCATCAAATTGGTAAAGAAGTTGAAGTTTTTGAACACGCTTATAAAAATAAAATTCCTTTTTTATTGAAGGGGCCAACAGGGACAGGAAAATCTAGATTTATTGAGTTTATGGCTCATAAATTAGAGAAGCAATTGATTACAATTAGTTGTCATGAAGAAACTTCTTCAACAGACTTGGTAGGTAGATATATCATAAAAGGAGCTGAAACAATCTGGTCTGATGGATCTTTAACTTCTGCTATTAAACAAGGAGCTATTATTTATTTAGATGAAATTGCTGAAGCAAGACCAGATGTTATTGTGGCAATTCACTCTTTAACAGATCACCGTCGTGAATTGTTTATTGATAAATTGGGAATTACAATAAAAGCTCATGAAGATTTTATGTTGGTAGCATCTTTTAATCCTGGTTATCAAAAAGGATTTAAAGAATTGAAACCATCTACACGCCAGCGTTTTATAGCCACTTCATTTGCATACCCTGAAGAGAAAATTGAAGCTGAAATTTTAGTAAATGAAACAGGGATAGATAGCTCAATTGCTAAAAAGTTGGTAAACATAGCTACTAAAATTAGAAATCTAACAGAACTAGGTTTAGCTGAAACAGTTTCTACACGGTTGTTGGTTGATGCAGCTAAATTAATTCATAGTGGTTTACCAAAACGTTTATCTGTTGAAGTAGCAGTTGTTGAACCATTAACAGATGATTTAGAAGTGATAGAAGCCTTAAAAGATTTGTGTAACTTAATGATATAATGATATAGATTTTAGTAACAAGTATCTTGAATCAAGCAAAAAATTGAATACAAAATACCAGATACTAATTACCAGATACCCAAAAAATGTTCGAGCCAGATGAATTTATATTTACCAAACTAGCTTACTACTTTAAACGAAGAAGGTTAAAGAAGGAGGAAGCTAATGCATATACAGTAAATTTGGAAGATTTGAAACCTCGCCTAACTATTTTAGCAAGAGCAATTACTGGCGAATCTATTGAAATTTATGAAGCTGAGCGAGAAGGTGGTTTTAAAAATAATAACTTCTTTTTACCAGCAAAATTTGCTGATTTATCTTCAATAGATGAAAATATAACATATTATTTATTTCGAATTTTGTATTTGTCTGTTCAAAAGAATTTGAACTTAAATTGGAATGATAATCAGGAACATGAGTTGTTAGAATCTCAGCAAAAGGCACAAGAAACCTCAAAAGAAATATTGGATTCGTTATTTGAACAGTTTCCAATTACAGAAAAATATTATACCAATTTTAAAAAATTCTACGCTTCAAAAGTAAAAGATGAAGCAGAAGCAGATTTTTCATTTATCTATGGAAAATGGATGCGAAATAATCCTGAAGAAGATTCAGGAAATAGCCTAAATAATTTTACAGACAAAGTAAAGAAAGCAGATGAAGAACAGCCAAAAACCATTATAAAATCTAAAGCTGTTGAAGAAATTATATCCGTTCAGGTAGATGTAAAACAGCAAGAAGATGCCGTGTTGCAACATCAATTTGAAAAGGTTGAAACTGCTGAAGAATTTGGTGGGAATTTTAAGGATTTTGATGGTGATGATGATTTAGACGATCATTCAAATGCCTTGGATGAAATTAATATGAAATATACTGTACGTGTCGATGATACTGCTCATTCAGTTTATCAAGCTGATTTTATTGAAAACACAACAGTTTCTGAAAGTGCCGAAATTGACTCAAAAGGCTATCATGTAAAATATGATGAATGGGATTATATAAAACGCATTTATAAAGAAGACTTTTGTAAAGTATATCCAAAATCATTGTTGAAAACCAATACATCGTATTATAAAAAAACACTAACTGAAAATAATTCAACATTAATGGGATTGCGAAAAATGCTATCCTCAATGAATAATAAGTTTCAGCAACAGAGAAGACAATCACAAGGTGAAGAGTTTGATATTGATGCAATAACAGATTTGTTTGTAGATGTACATTCTAAGCATACACCTTCAGAAAATATATATATATCAAAAAGGAAAAAAGAGAAAGACTTATCTATTTTATTATTGTTAGACATTAGTTTATCAAGCGATGGTTATGCCGCAGGAAATAGAGTTATTGATGTGGAAAAACAAGTTTCAATTTTGTTTGGAGAAATTTTAAATGAATTCAATATTGATTTTTCAATTGATTGTTTTTATTCAAAAACAAGAAACCATTCTTCTTATATAACTATTAAAGATTTTGATGAAGACTGGAATAAGGCAAAATTTAAAGTAGGCGCAGTTGAACCAAGTGGATATACAAGAATTGGTGCGGCTTTAAGACATTCTGGTGCAATGTTGGATAAACGAAGGGCTAAAAATAAATGGGTCATTTTATTATCAGACGGCAAGCCAAATGATTACGATAAATACGAAGGAAAATATGGAGTTAATGATGTAAAACAAGCCTTAAGAGAATTAAATGAACGCAATATTAATTCGTATGCATTGGCAATTGAGGCACAAGCAAAATATTATTTGCCTCAAATGTTTGGGCAAAATCATTATCAAATATTAACAACACCAGTTGAATTATTAAAATCTATGGTTCAACTATATGAAAAAATAAAACATCAATCATAAATTTAAAAATTATGAATATTAATAAAGAAAATACAGTTGCAGAAGTTGTATCAAAAAAATTAGGATCTGATAACGTTTTCAGCAAATACAAAATAGATTTTTGTTGTGGAGGAGGAATGACACTAGAAGCTGCTTGTGCAGAAAACGGAGTGACTTTTGAAATATTGAAGCAAGAAATAGAAGCTATAAATAACAAAATTACTGGGGATCAAAATTTAAATGAGTTAGATATAACAACTTTAATGGAACAAGCAACCGAAGAATTTCATCAATATTTTTATGAGGTGCTTTCACAAATAATGCCTTTAGCAGCTAAAGTTTCTGAGGTTCATGGAAGTCATAATATTGAAGTTGTTGAAATTAATAAATTAATGCAAGCGGTAGAAATTGTGTTAATTGAAATGCTTAAAAATAAAGAAGTAAGCTTATTTCCTGCTATAGAAAGTGTTTTAGAGTTGAATAATAGTTCTTCTGATATTTCAATTAAGCAAATTGAAAATATTAAAAAAGCAATTGATAAAAGTGAAATTGCCCAGCATTTGGTAAGTGATACATTTAAAGAAATATCAAAATTATCATCACATTACAAAGCGCCAAATGATGCTTGTAATTCGTATAGATTTTTATATGAAAAATTACACGAATTAGATCATCAACTTCAAAAATATATGCATTTTAATACATATGTATTTATTCCAAAAATTTTAAAAATTGTTGCATAAACTTATAAAATAATACAATGAATTCATTTTTATCAACTTTAGAAAAGTTACCAACTGGACACCCAGTAAAAGTATATTACCAAGAAAGCGAATTAATTCAAAATCTATTATTAGAATTATATGATGCGGATCCTATAAAAGATTTTCAAAAATATTTTAACATTTTCAATCAACTAACAACTATTGAAAAACGATTTTCAAGAAAAGAAAATCAATTATTTCCGTATTTAGAAAAGCACGGTTGGGAAGGACCAAGTCAAGGAATGTGGTCGTTTCATGATAATTTACGTGATCAAATTAGATT
>Ga0102812_10001233_pt1 | contig 17853 bp, 19 predicted proteins | sample ColrivemetaGS713_FD_79334 | JGI IMG/M metagenome (GOLD analysis project Ga0102812, IMG submission 79334) | Estuarine microbial communities from the Columbia River estuary - Flood tide ETM metaG S.713 | ecosystem: Environmental > Aquatic > Marine > Intertidal zone > Estuary | place: USA... | reverse complement strand
TCCATATTATCCCCATCATTATAATGGGAGATTCGGTTTGTGTACTTATACTTATACACCATAGCTACTAGTTCTTTCTAAAGCTATAAAATATTCTACTGGATAATCAGTGTTCTGCCAGTTACTAATTAACTTAGAGCTGATAGAAACAAAATAATCGCCTGGTAGTAATTTTAAATTCGGGATATTAACCACGAAATTAAAATCTTCTTTACATACATTATCATTATCAATAACAATATCATACGTATTGGCTGTACTGTCCTTAACATCAAGCACCCTAGCAGTTACAACACCATTAGAACCACTAAGTGATAATTCTGTATGACCTAAGACGGCTGCTGCCTTCTTAATTTGGTCTAGGTCTTTCTGACTAATATTAATACCGACTTCGGAATTAGGCATCGTAATGTCTTTGGTTGGCTGTGTAAGAATTTCGGTCTCAGCAAAGTAATACTTAATCTTTTGACTGCCGTTAGACATAGTAAGCGACTTGTCGTCAAATGATAGAGCTGCATTCTCAATAAGGCCATGGACTGATAGGAATTCGTTTAAGTCATAGACTCCAAACTCCAATGGAAAGTCTTCAGGTATTTCAGCTGTGGCCATAATGTTCTTAGCCTCTGAAATGGTCTTCACCTTCTGACCGGGTTTTAGTACTAGGTTGGGATTAACACTAGCAAAGTTTTGTAATACCTTTAGGGTATCGTCTGAAATAATCATAAGTTCTCCTTTAATTTCATAGTTATATTATAACACATTTACTAACAAAAGTAAAGTGTTATTTGTCATTTTTTAAGTACTTGCGATCATGTTCATATAGAGCAAGTAATCCATAGTGTAGCACCTTTTGGAGATCCTTACGGAATTCCTCGGGGGTATTACCTTTCTTTCCATATCGTGCGACATACTTGTCGACATTACCTAGAAAGAATCCCATCCCATGTCCTCGGTCTACTATAACTTCGGAAGACTGTAGTCCACCTTGTCCGTAGTGAGCACCATAGGTTGAATCAATGTACGTTTGGAGCTCTTCAATAAGAGCCCCTTCGTTGAATTTATAATTTGGTTTAGAAGTTGACTTCATTGTTTTCCTCGGTTGTTGGCTCATCAAAGGTTACACCTTGGTCAACCTTAGTGTAGAGATCCAAGAAGGCCAGTTTAGTATCATCATCAAACCTTGCGATACATAGGTCGATTGACTTCATCTTGTCTTTAAAGATGGAGAAGGTCTGAACAATGTGACACAACCTTCTGGTTGAAATAACTTCGTCTACACCATCATCATAGAAAGTCTTTCTGATGATATCTGCCCAATGTACTAGGTTCTCTGCAAATAAATCATCTACCAAGTCAAACTTTTCCATATGTTTGATTACGATTTTCTTTTCAACTGAAACCGAAGGGAACTGTTGGTCAACAGCAACTGTAAACCTCTCCAAGAATGCATCATCAATGATAGATGCCGCTGTGAATCTGCCGTCCTCAGAACCTTTACCTTTGGTATTGGCTGTGGCTATAACATTGAATCCAGGTGCCGGAGTAATTGTTTCACCTGTTTTCTTAACGAGTACAGGTTTACCTTCAAGTATACCTTGAAGACACATAATTTTATTTGTAGCTCTATCAATTTCATCGAGAAGAAGGATTGCACCATTCTCCATTGCCTTAAGTACCGGCCCTTTTGAAAAGACAGTCTCGCCGTTAATAAGTCTAAATCCACCAAGTAAATCATCCTCGTCTGTTTCTGGGTTAATTTGAACCCTAATAAATTCTCTGTTTAATTTAGCGGCCGCTTGTTCGACCATGAATGTCTTACCGTTACCAGATAATCCAGATATGTATACTGGATAGAACATCTCGGATTTGATAATCTTAGTGACGTCAGTAAATGCACCCCATGGTACAAATGTTGGGTCAATCTTTGCAAATGATTTCTCATCGTTTACTATTGATTGCATCTGAGCAGCTGCAACTGGAGCTGATTCCATAGTGTTTACTACCTCTGTGCTCATAGTAGGTTTCAGTGTTTCTATGGCTGATGTTAAGTCATAGGTGCCAATTTTTACCCTATTCTCTCCGTCAATGAGAGGATAGAAGTCTGGGCCTCTATAGCCCATAGACTTGGCTGTATCCACGATCACATTCTTCCTGAATTGTGTCTGGTCTGGATATGATGTCATTAGTTGTTTGACAATGTTTTGGGTTGATATTTTCGCTTTATTCATAATTTAGTCCTTATCATATTATTTAATATGTGTATATTATACTACGGCCGGCGTAGTTTGTCAACACTTTTTTGCAATTAATTGCATGTTTTTTAGAATATTTTATTATATACATATACTCCTTTATAACTATGCAACTGCCTTACCAAACTTAGTCATTAAGACTTTGTTTAGTTTTTTACTCTTTGCGTACTTCTTAAACGCTGTTCTGATGTTTGCATTAGAGGCGTCATCTTTTACAGAGAAGTCATCTTCCTGCGTATCAAGGTTACTACCGCCTTTTACTAGGTAGTATTCGCTGTAACCTAGGGCATTTTCTACCGATACACACTTGTTCTTTCTGTATTCTTTATTGGCATCAAGCTTGTACTGTTCTGACGGCTTATTCTTTTCCTCTGCCAAGAGCCATAGTCTATGTCTCCAGTCACTGTTATCATTGGCCATGAAGAATCCGATATTATTCGTGTTGTACTTCTTGGTCATGTTATTAAGAAGAGCTTTAGTAACTGACCTAGACCCTGTAGGTGTCTTGATCATAGTACCATCTACCTGAAAGACCGCATTGGATCTGTCAGGGAATACGTCTTGTCTCTGGTATGAGGATATTCTATTGGCATCTCCATCGGTAAAGGTGATGAAATTCATTTTTTCAACACCGTGTTTGGCCTTGAATTTCTTAACAAGGTGTGATGATACTACCAAGGCTTGATTGAGAGGAGTTGAACCCCATTCTTCATACCTACATAGGTCACCCCATGAAGCCCTACTAGTTGCTCTTTGGTGCATGTGAGCCATGGAATCCATGAAGTCACTCTTGTTTAAACTTGAAGAACAAATATTTGGCATTGATAAATCATCAAGCTCTAAAACACCTGGGTTCTCTCTCTGCCATTCAAAACCCACATCCCTATTGGTAGAAGTAAAACCGTAAACATCGAATGGGATGTTGGTCGCTTTACAAAACATTACCAAGTGCATGACTTGATCCATAACTTGAGGCATCGATCCGGACATTGATCCGGACATATCAATCAAAAGAATCATGCCGTGGTTCTTGGCATTGGCCAAGTTAGTAGCTGTTAGAAAGATGTCCTCATTAGTCTTATAAGACCAAAGTTTGTTAACATCAATAGTACCAGTTTTAGCTGAAGTAGCTCTACTATATTGATATGCCGCCTTTCTCATTTCAAACTCTTTTACTGCAGACTGAACATTTTTCTTTAGTGTCTTCATGTAAGGTTTGAATTGATTATCATTTATTTTACTGTATATATCTCTTGGGTATTTTTCTTCATGTTCTTTTCTAGCCTGTTTGAGTTTGGCATAATCAATGACAACTTTACTTAGAGCATCTTTATTAACATCTCCGATAAACACTGGTTGTTTATCATCACCCATGGTTAGAGTTTTCTCATTAGCTCTGAACGCAGCATCTGTGATAGAATAATCATCTTGACTATGTATTGGCTCTTCAGGGTTTACGGCAGCTTCTTCTGTATCTTCTGTGTCTTCTGACTCTGAATCATCGGCTGGGTTGTTGTCTCCGCTTTGTCCTGAATCATCTTCCATGTCCTCTGCCGATTCCTCTGCGTCGTCATGGCCGTCTGATTCCGACATTTCTGGTTCATTCGGTTCATCTGACTGTGAGTCCTCTTGTTGTGGTTCAGGTTTTTGGATTAGTTCCTCTTGGTTCTCTTTAGTCCAAGTTAGGATATCCCTGACTAGGTCAAGTACTTCATCAAAGGATTGTGTATTTAGTGATCTTTGCAGATAGACATTTTCTTCAGGAGTGAATGGTACTTCAAGCTTAGAACCGAGTTTGGTTTTAAGATTGATTTTGTCTATCAGTTTTACTTCATCCCAGTTGACATCATCAAGAGGTCCGAAGAACTCTTTCTTAAGCAACTGTTCGTAGCCTCTATTAAATGAACCTACAAGGCCTGGGTATCTGGTCTGAATCTTTCTTTCAATTCTGGCATCTTCAATAACATTGATGTAAGACCTAGGGCAACCCTTGAGCTTTTCTGGACTGTCGTGCCATCCTTCAAATGGAGTCTCTAGTGCGTGACCAACTTCATGGCCAACAAATAGGTCATATACATCTTTATGCATATCATCCCATAGGGGTAAACCCAAGACTCTGTTTTTGATATCAAACCATGCAGTCTTAAAGTTACCATGTCTTATGGTAACATTCTCTTTTGCGAGTAATTTTGGTAATAGTGATTTGTTCATATCCACTCCTTATTTTGAATATGTGTATATTATATCACTTTTAAGAGGTGCTGTAAACACCTTAGCGCGAAATAAGTACGCCTAATTGCATTTTTTTAAGAATATTTTATTATATACTTATAACTAAATGGAATATACTAGCGTATTTTGCTGAAGTTTTTATGCTTGAAGAACTCGATCTTTGATCTGAATTTGTTCTCTAGCACATCACCTTTATGTGATATAATAAAGACATTAGAATCATCATCTAGCGTGCTGAGAATCTTTGTTAGGTTCTCTACACCATCTACATCCAAACTAGAGTCAAATGTTTCATCCAGAATCAGCAGATTAGTACTGGCTGAATTCTTCATCTTAGCTATCTGTCTCCAAGTAAATAATAGTGATAGGTCAATACGCTGCTTCTCACCTTCAGAAAATGATGCATAATTAAATGAATCTCTGTGTCGTGATCTAATAGTCTCGTTAAAGTTCTCATCCAAATGAAATGCAACAAAGAAGTCAAGAATCTGTAGATAGTTATTAATCAGTCTGTTCATTACAGGTAGGTACTGTTTAATGACTTTGGTCTTAATACCAGTATCTTTTAACATCTCTCCAATAACTTCATTATATGTTCTTTCTTCTACATACTGTAGCTTTTTATCTGTGGCAGATTCTTTGGAATCCCTTAGTACATTCAGCTCTTCTTTGGCGCCTTTAAGGTCACCAGTCTGGCCGGATAGTCCATTAATCTGTTTTTGGACTTTATCTACCTCTCTTTGGATTACTGATATCTTATCATTGTTTGAATTAATTCGCTGCTGTCTTAATCTTAGCTCATTAAGTTTGTTCTTAATTTCTTGGCCTTCTCTCTCAGCTATGGCTACTTCTTTTTGAATATTATGGATATCACATTGAACTTCTGCAGCATTCTTTTTAATATCACCAAGTTTTGAATGTTTAATTTCTGCATTAATCTCTTGTTCACAAGTTGGACAGTTATCGTTGTCTTCAAAGAATCTTGCATCTTTTACTAAGGACTTGATCTTACTATTGTTCTGTGTCTGGGCCGCTTTAATATCTGACATTCTATCCAAGAATGTGCTATGTGACTTCTCTTCAGCCTGTAGTAAAGTTGTTAGGTTCTTACCAACGGATTTAGAATCGTCAAATAGAGTGTTAATTTCTGTCTTATGGTCTTCAATGGTCTGGCGCTTTTGTTCTATCATATCCTTATTAATAGACTGCAGATCTTTGATATACTTCTCTTGCGATTCCATCTTGGTCTTATATAAATCAATGCTATGATTAATTTCAGTAAGCTCATCTTTAATCTTAGAGTTTCTTTCTTTTAAAAGCATATTCATCTTTGAGAATATTTGAATATCCAGTAGGTCTTCAATAACTGCTCTACGGCTCCACGCTGGTAGTTGCATAAATGGTATAAAGGAACTACTACCCAATACAACTACTTGGTGGAAAGACTTATGATTGAGCTTGAGAATATTAGTTTCTAAGAATTTTTGAAAATCTCTGGCATTAGATGCCTGATTAATCATATTACCATTCTGCCAAATCTCAAATCTATTAGGTTTAATACCACGAACGATTCTAAATTCTGCATTACCGATATTAAACTCTACTTCTACTACAGCTTTCTTACCGTTGATAGAATTAATTAGTTGGTACTTACCTATATCTCTATGAGGTTTACCAAAGAGTCCAAAAGATATTGCATCTAGTAGAGTAGATTTACCTGCTCCATTCTGGCCTACAATTAGTGTGGTGGGTGATCGGTCTAGTTTTACTTCAATGAATTCGTCGCCAGTGGATAGAAAATTCTTCCACTTACATGATTTAAAATGTATCATACTACCTCTAGGTTTTGTGCTTCAGTATATAGTTTTCTCAATTCAACCTTGATGTGATCTTTATCAAGTTCGGTCTCTACAGCTTCAACATAGGAATCAAGAAGTTCTGTAGTATCTTCTAGGGATATTTTCTCGTCGTCAACGCTTTCTCCCAAATACTCTTCAAATGATTCTGCAATCTTTAGCTCATAGGTTTCAATAGATTGTAGCTTATCAACAAACTTATCGAACATATACAAGTCATTCTTATTTATAACAATAAGCTTGATGAACTTTTTAGAGTACTCTGAGACATCTACATCATTATAATCAGTCTTAGTATCATCATACACAATCTTCTTAAACATAGTAATAGGGTTACGGACTGGAGTAATCTCTCTGGTCTCCGTATCTAATATATGGAAGTACTTAGGGTCATCAACATCTGCCCAGGTGAATTCCATTTGAGATCCTAGATATGATACATTACCCTGACTTGATCTAGTATGGAAATGACCAGAGATTACCTGTTCAAACCTAGAGAAGATATCTGCATTCATACCGTGTGGATTCGGAACACCAGCCAATAAATCAAAACCTTTTAACTCTAAATGAGCTCCAAGAATAGGAGCTTTACAATTCATAGCAAAATCAATATACTCTTCATAGTTTGCATTATTTATCCAAGGGATAACTGCAACACCTAAACCGTCATAATCTAACACAGTAGGTTTCATTATGATATTTACATTACTAGTAAAGTATCCAAGAAGTTCTTTAAGGGAACATAGTTCGTTGGTGTTCTTATAAAAGACATCATGGTTACCAGGAATGATATCCATAGTAATGCCCATGTCACGCATAGGCTCGAGGAAATGCTTACGATTGGCATTGAGAGCCTTAAAGTTAACAAACTTTCGGTGTTCATAGTAATCACCTAAGTGTAAGATATTCTTTATATTGTGTTCTTTTAAGTACGGAAAGAATACCTCTGTATAAAATCGGTCTTGGTACTGTAGAAAAATATCCGATGAATTTCTTGTACCACAATGTGTGTCGTTTAATATTGCTACTTTCATTTAATTATATGCCTCAATACAAAGGGATTCTTTATCACTAAAACTATACCCTATTGCTTTCATAAATCCTTCTAATACTTCTACCATATCATCACGTGATAAATCTTTCTGCATCACATCAATAGTGACACGAGTATTGACAGACGTGTCGTGTTCATATGGATTACATATTAGTTGTATGTACGGTTTATCCGTAGGTTTATTATATCCCATTAAATTCATATTATTATACCATAAATAATTCTAGTTTTTCACGTTCTTTTTCTTCTTTGGCGAATTCTTTAATCTTCTCGTCCTTCACCTTAATCTGGTCGATTCTTTGTCTTAAAGTATCAACATACTGGAGAGTCTGTTCTGCACCGGCATCGTCCATACCCATAGCTACGAAATCTTCAATACCACATTTCTCAATATACCTAAACTTAATGTCCTGTTGTTTCTTTTCTTTAGTTATTCGCCTAATAAAGGCGAAATAGCATATCTGTGTAAAGTAGGAGAAAGCATTAGGTTTACCAGTTCTAGTGGCCGCTTCTATATTATAGTTACCTATGGCTCGTAAACAGTTCTCTACAGCATCCATGACCATTTCTTCTCGGTAAGTATATCTTACAAAGTTTGGTCTATGAGAAAGGCCTTCAGCAATCTTAATAAAACATGTTGCAATGTAGTTAGTCACTATAGGCATTTCGGTATCGTTTGTCCGTGCTTGTAGTGCTTCCTTTGCATAGTCATATACTGCTTCAGAGAAGTCTCTGTTATTCACATAGTGTGGTTTTTCTTTCGGTTTTAGTTTAGCCATGAGTGGGTTTCCTCCATAATATGTATATTATAACACATTTTTATTCAAAAGTAAAGTGTTATTTAATTTAAAATAATTGCAGAAAAGTGTTGACAAATACGTGTAAATGGTATATAATATATAAGTCAACCGGGGGGTTAGAGGTATACTACAATTAATGTATGGTGTCTTCTGGTACTGCTTCATAGTCTTCATCACTTATTTCATCTTCTACTTCAAATCTATCTACTATCTGTTCTGTTATCTTATTTAATATGGAAGTTTGACTCTCCGGAGGCTCGAAGGCCATTCTGGCCGAGAGTGCATACTTGACATACTCTTTCTTCATTTCATTTATGACACTAGAATTACCAATAATATTATGTTTATCAATAGTGTATCTTTTCTGATCTGAGAATGGGAACCAAGGCGAGAACTGATATCCACCAACCATTGTGCTGTAGATCGCAACGGGTCTTTCTAGTAGGTAATTATCATTATTATCACTACTAACCAAGGCAATGATATTATCACCATTAATTAGTTTAAAGTTTCTTATGTTTAATTCTTCCATATTATATATTTATATCGTAAACTTTGTAGTCAAATTTTTCTTTAGAGTATATTTTAATGCGCTCTGCAGCATGAACCAAGGTGTAGTTCTTCTTACTCTTCCAATGTAAATCATCTGCAATATCATATACTTTAGTATTTATACCATCAGCTGACTTTCTGAGCCCGCGGCCTATACTTTGTAGAACCCTAATCTGACTCTTACTTGGTGAAGCGAATATAATATTATGAAGGCGCTTGATATTAATACCAGTAGAGAAAGTACCCATACTCGCCACAATAATTGCATCATCCTGTCCCTCGGTAATAGCTCTAACATTCTCTCTATCATCAACACCTGTCTCCCCACTTACATAAAACAGACTTCGGTCAGTATCTTTTAATTTATTTCTTAATATGTCGTGTAGAGGTTTTCCGTGTTTATCGACATATTGAAATAATATAAGTGTATTACCAACACTATCAATGGCTAGATTTGAGATAAAGTTATTTCTTGGTTCATACTTAACTATGAAATCCATCTCAGCTTGATAGTCTCTCTTAACCTTACAGTGTTCATCAGCATATTTTAGTAGTAGTATATTAATATCTAACTTAGCTAAATCATCATTATCCATTAACTTTTTAGTAGTGGTTACTTTATGAACTGGGCCGAATAGACCTTCTAAAACTAATTGATGTGTCTGTGTTCCATCCAAAGTACCAGTAGTACCCATACGAAACTTACATTCCGTGCATTTCTCTAAAATAGCTGTAAGTGATTTGGCCTTGAATGAATGAGCTTCATCTCCGATTACCATACCAAAATTCTGAAACCATGGAGCTCTTTCTTTATATATTGACTGCCATGTGGTAATGATAACCCTTTTAGGTATGTTATACTTCTCTCTACCAGCATATATTTTGTGGCAATTCTCATCTACGCTCCATTCATCAAACTGTGAATAGTCGGCAAAGTCAGAATACATCTGTTCAACCAATGACGTAGTTGGTACGATAAGTAAAACACTTTGGTCTGTGGCCTCTAAAAAGAATCTAATCGCCATGTAAATAATAAGTGACTTACCCGAGGCAGTGGGTGATAGTAATAAAGACTGGCTATTAGTAAGAGCATGTTCTAAAGCAGATATCTGATAGTCACGAGGTGTTATCTTATTACCTCCTGCAGTAAGAGTAAGCTCTTCTAGCAATGCTGGAATATCAACTATGTTTTTTGCGCCTGGAATTCCATATGTGCCATTATCTAATTCAATGTCATACTGACGCGCATTAGCAAACTCTTGTATATACTGAAATAATCCACTATAAAGCGTTTTCTTTCTTAGGTCATATAACCGTATCTTACCATCCCACATTCTATTCTTATATGCCGGCATAAATTTATAACCAGGCACAAAGAAACAGAAATGTTCAGCTAGTTCCTGTTCTATAGAAGGTTCAGTGATAATTTCTAAGAATGCTTCATTCTTCTTTTTAACTTTTATTAAGTCCATGGGATATGTATATCTTTAGATTCCACTAGTAAATTTACGCCATTCAATCATGTTCTTTATATTCTGATGACGCCATTTAATATTTTCCATTATTTCTTTAAGAGTGTCACACATCTCTTTGGCATACTCTATTCTAGCTTGATGTTGTTGTATAATAGGGTCTGCATCATACCACTTATCCATATCACCCTTTAAGACAGTAAGACCATTAAGTGGGTCATATTCCCATCCTTTCTTATCCATTTCTTCTTGTGATAGTTTACCATTATAGTGCATAAATTTATCTCTAAGTATTACCTTAAAGTCTAACTCAAGCTTCTTGAGCTTCATTTTATTTACGCTGTATAGTTCTAAGTACTTTGAGTGGAGTTTGGCCGAATCACGGGAGGATTCATCTAGACGCATCTCATCTATGAGCGAGTCCTTCTTCCACATTTCTAATATTTTTTCTAAGTTATTCATAATATATCCATGGTTTAAAATAGTGCTGTTTTAAGTACTATTATACTACAAATCCAGACAAATGTAAACCCTTTATTTTATCTCGTAATAAGTATACTTGAACGAGGTGTCTGCTTGTAGGTATTCAACATCGGTTTGTTGAGTTGAAAATTCTAGTGCTGATAGGTTGGTAGGAAAACAATCTTTAAATGATATTTCTTTACTTATGTTATTATGTGATGTAAGAATAGAAAGAGTTGCATCAAACTTATATGATTCAGCATCTGCAGAATTAATAATATTATGCATCCAATTAAACATCTCTATATAGTTATCCATATTTTCGGTAACATTAAATCTTATTGCTAGTTCATCAAAGTTTATCCGATCACCAGTCATAGCAACATTTACCCCTTTATAAGGTACATTTGATTCTGATAAAGTAATACCAGGTAGGGTTACAGCTGTGCAGAAATATTCAACATTAGGAAACTGTTTAGCATTTACCTTAAATTGAAACCCTACAGGGCTTAAAAAATTCTTATTTGTTGTCAGTGACATTTTTATCTTCCTCTTCTGGTTCCTCTACAATAAGGCCCCACCAATTCCAGCGTCCATCTTCTATTGTATCTTCCATAATAGTATTTATACAAGTAATTTGCTAGATATAAAAAAAGGGACTCCGAAGAGTCCCCTTAAAGAATCAAGTTAATTGATCAGGTTTACACCATGATGCTATCAACTCTGAAGATTCTGAAGTATGGGTTAGCACGGTTAGTACCCGCACCATCAGCAGTTCCCACGAATGGGTTCTGTTGCATTCCATATCTTGTCTTGAATCCGATTCTTGGCTGGAAGTCATTCTCACCAACGGCTTTAACCATAGTTAAAGGAACGTAAGGACAGTAGAATAGACCAGCATCATATGGGTTAGTACCTCTGTAACCAACACATACGAAGTCACCAGTTGCATATGGATCAATATATACTTTCATTCTACCATTCAAGGTACCTGCGAAAGTATTACCAGTATCATCTACAGTAAGACCTGTAGACAATGCAGGAGAATAGTCCATAACACCAGCAGCTGCTAGAGCAGAAGCAACGTCAGAAGATACTAATACAAAGTTACCTTTGCCTCTTCTTGTGTCAAGAGCAATCTTATTAGCTTCTCTTTCGATCTGCATGATAAGACCCTTGAACTTCTCAGCCATCCATCTGCCGTCTGAATCAGTAGCAACATCAAACACACCTTTAAGAGCAACATTTGACTGTTGTGCACCAAGGTTAGCTTTCTGATATACAGTTCTAATCAACTCTCTATTGATTTCCGCAAGGATTTCAGAAGAAAGAATATTAGCAAGTTCTGCTTCAGCATCTAGACCGTGTACGGCTTTAAGATCCTGAGCAAGTTCCATTGTGTATTCAGCTTTAAGAGCTCTTGACTTAGCAGTTACAGTAGCTTTCTCGATTGAGAATGCCATTTCACCAAAAGATCCGTCTCCAGAGTCGCCAACACCTAATCTTTCAGCAGCGTCTGTAGACATAGCTGAACCAAAAGTAGTACTTGTATCTTCATCACTTAGGTCATTGTTAGACCCAGTTGCGTCAGTTACACCAACTAGACCAGTTGGATCAGCTTCTTGAGTACCAGTACCAGAGAATCCAGAATTAGCTTCGCCATGAAGTGCTTCTGTACCATCTTGAGTACTATACTTAGATTTCATTGCAAAGATAAGACCAGTAGGTCCAGTCATTGGCTGAACACCAGCGATATCATAAGCGATGAGGTTAGGCATTGCACGTCTTACCAAAGAGATAAGAACTGGATCAAAAGTAGCAATATCACTACCTGCCTGGTTATTAGCTGCAGCTGCTTCAGAGATGAAGTTGCCACCCATATTTTTAGCATCTTCTCTCAAAGCTGCTTCTTGGTTCTCCAACAATCTAGCTACAGTAGCTTTCTTGTGCTTGTCCTGAATACTTGGCACTTCTGCGTGCTCAAGGACTGGAGCCCATTTTTCCATTAAATTTGAATCTGCGTTAAACATTTTTGTTTCCCCTATTAGATTACTTGTTAAATTTCGAGATTGCTTGTGTGTATCTTGACATAACATCACTAACATCAGCCGGGGCCTCGTCAGTTCCTGCTACGCTTGATAGCTCATCAGTTGATTCACTTAGCGCTTTAGTAAAGTATGATTCTTTAACAACTTTAACTTTCATTTCAAAGTTATCTTTGTTATCAAATTCAATGTCTTCTACCAAAGTACCGAGTTTCTCAGCCTCTGTGTCAGCAAGCCCTGAAGATTGTTCTCTTACTACTTCAGCTCTTTCCAAAGTTTGAACTGATTCATGTAGTTTGATATTATCTTCTGTGGTTTTGTTTAATGTCTCTTCCAGTTCAGCGACTGATGCAGATAGTTCATCTACAAGGTCAACCTTACCTTCAGGTACATCGATATAATGTTCTTTGAACACTGATTGTAAAGAAGTCATAAAGTCTTCAGCAATTTCAGTCCTAAGACCTTCTGTTACTGCAACTTCATTAGTTTCCATCCAGTTAGAAACAACATAGTTTAAGTAGGAATCAACCTTCTCAACTAGTTCACTTTTAACATCAGAAACTTCTTCTTCAAGGTTCTGCGCGTACTCAGTTTCGAGCCTGTCCATTTCTTGAGCTAACTTACTAGTAAGTACTGCTTCAAAAATTGCACCTGCTTTGCCACGGAATCCATCAGATAAAGTTACTTCTTCAGCGATTACAGCATCTAGGTCTTCAGAGAAGTCAACGGACTCAACTTTAGCTTTCGCTTTAAGTTCGTTTTTCTTCTGTGGAGCGGCCTTAATACTCTTATCAACGGATCCATCATCTTCGGATTCATCAACTTTCGCCATTTTAGCAAAGATTTTCTGCGCATCTTCTTTTCTAGACGCCTTTAACATATCAACTGCTGCTTGAATTACTCCAGCTTTAGTTTTAGGAATTTGGACTTCCTTGACTTCGGGCTCTTCGTCTTCATCGTCTTCCTCATCGGCTGACTCTTCGACTTCTTCCTCGTCATCATCTTCGTCTTCTTCTTCTTCCTTTACCTTGGCTTCAAGAATTTCTTCGTCTTCAACTTGTTGGTCTTCAACGAGCTCATTCTCAAGCTCTTCAGCATTTTCAGATATGTCTTCAGACACTAGTTCATTTTCTAGTTTATTTTCGTCTTTTGACATTTTGTATTCTCCTATTAAGAATTTACAAGTTTAGAGAGGAAATTCTTAAAAGCTTTAATCTCAATATCCGACGAACGCATACCTCGAGCTTCTTTTATTTCAGTCTCAATTTCTTCAATTTCTTGCGGACAAAGTACACCATTATTCCATACCCACTCAACACCTTCCATGATTCCATTGACAAACGCCTCTGGAGCACTAGGGTCTTGAACGATATCGACTGTGGAAAGCATAAAATCTTTACCAACATGCGATGCGCCTTGTTTATTTACAAGAGTTCCCATACCACGACTTGATACACCAAGCTTAACTCCACCTTCAAGTAGACCTTCAACGATCTTGCCCATAGGGGTATTAAGTATTGATGCTTTTCCTATAACATTACTTCCTTCAAATTTGAGTTCAGTAATCTTATGTGAAACTTTATCTAAGTTAATAGTAGGACCTTCAGGGTGGTTTAATTCCCCAACGGCTCTACCTTGACTTACTTGTTCTTTTACATATTTATTAACAGCACCTTCCAGTATTGATTTCTCATATACTCTGCCGTTTCTGTTCTTTTTGTCGGCCTGCATAAACACGCCTTCGATAACATACGAGTTGCTACCGTCTTTTTTCTTTTCTGTAATAACCTGAAGGTTACTGTCATGATACTCTGATATAAGTCTCATTCTAGTTCTTCTCCTTTATTCTTCTTCTGACACTTCATCAGAAGAATTGCCGATAGTAGATGCAATTTCAATTTTCTTTGCATCTAAAGCAGCTTGTAATTTTTGTGCAATAACACCATCGAATGCTTTTCCAGCACCAATGTTATCACCTTTTCCAACGCTATCAATCATTTGGTCTATAGTCATTATTAAGTTCTCCTATTATATATTTATAATAATTTAAATGTCAAGATCTTCGTCATCATCGTCACCCATCAACTCTTTTTCCGCTTGAATCTGTTTTTCCATTTCTTTGATTGCATCATCATCCATTTTAAGCACATTCTTAGCAATCCATTCATTAGAAACATACTTACCAGAGTATTCGTCTACTGTTCCTAGCATCTCAAATCTTTCTCTCATCATCTCAGATTCTTTTAACTCGGAGAAGTAGTTATCTTCTATAAAGTCATATGCGATATACGTCTTCCATTCATTCCAATCTTGTATAGTAATAATACCTTTAAGAATCAACTGTGTCTTTAGTAGCTGATTAAACATATCACTAAATCTTTTTCTAAGTCTATCAATAAATTTCTTAAATTTAATTTCGTCCCTAGAAATTTCAGTACTTCTACCTAAAGAAAACTGATTTTCTTGTTCTAATCTATTAGCAGGAACATTTAAAGACTTGTATAATTTTCTTTGAAAGTATACAATATCATCAATCTGACCAAGATTCTCGCCACCAGGCAATGTAGAAATTTCAGTACCTCTTCCACCTTCTCTACGAGGTAAGAAGAAATCTTCCAACATTGACATATGCTTTCTATCATCTTTTAGGTCACCAGTCTTAGCATCATATACTAATTTGTTTCTATACTGGCTCATAATACCTTTAAGATATTCTTCTGCCTTACCTTTAGGTAGGTTACCAACATCAATATAAAAGATTCTTCTTTCTGGCGCTCTACTAATTCTATAGATAACCAAAGAATCTTCCATCATACGCAGTTGGTTGACAGGTTTAATTGCTTTATGCAAGTAAGATAGTATTCTTTTCCTAGTAGGATCTAACATACCAGAAGTCGCATAACATATTGCGTCTGGATGTATTCTTAACCCCTGTCCAGCACTATTCATTTTAGTGTCTTGGAATAAGAAATACTCTTGTTGTTTCTTAATAATATTTGCCCCAGTTTTAGGGTCTTTCTCTTCTTCAATCTCTTTGACCTTTCTTAATTTAGTTGGGTCAATATATCTTAATTCTTTAATACCATTCTTTGGTGATTTATCATCAATAATAATATGGTAAGGTAATCTTCCATCCACATACCACTTTCTGAATATATCATGTGCATATGCGTTAAAATTTAGTAACCTTAATACTGTTTCAAATTCATTCTTAACAGATTCTTTAATCTTATCAGAAATTTCTAATTGATCAAGAATTAAATTAACAGGTGCTTCATCATTATCACCTACAATAGATTCATTAATAATATCTTCAATAGCTGCATCGCACTCTGGTTGAGCAGCAATGTCTCTATATTTATAAATTAAGTCAACTTCGTTCTTGGCCTGGTCACCATCTAAATCTAAATACGCACCAAAGTGGCCACCAGCTTGAATAACGCCAGAACCATCCTCATCCGTATTAGGAACAAATGAAGGCCTTACGGGTTCTTCATTACCTTTCCTTTTTATTTCAAAACCAAAAAAATCAGCCATATGTTATTCCTCAAATAATATCAGGAGGGAACTTAATCCCTCCTTCTATTATATTTATACACCAAATTATGATGTAGTATCAGACTCCCAATATTGAACTTGCAACTCAACTGTAAATTCTTCGATCTGATTTTCAGAATCATAAGATAAGTCGATTGCACTTACATTAGTTGGGAAAGTACCACGGATATCATACTTCTTAGTGACTTCTCCGGCCTTATTTAATTGTTCTACAATCATGTCAGCCTGATAATCAGTAGGATTAGATAGTCCTGTGTTTTCATTGTGGTTATTGATACCGTTCATCCATCTTTCAAATGAATTACGAACCGTAAACTCAACATCGTTAATAACGGTTATTGACCATGGTTCGAATGTTCTATCACCTGCAATCTGTAATTGTCTACCACGGAAAGGTACCATGATAGGTGAAATTATTGATGCGGGCATTTGAGCACCTTTGCATAAGAAAGAAGTTAGTTCAACATCACCTTGTGCATAACCTGGAAAGTTACAAGTAACCTTAAACATGTTAGCACGAGCGCCGCCACCAACCAATTTGGATTTAAAGTCATCTACGCCTAAAATTGCCATTTTCTATTCTCCCTTATACGCCAGAGATTTCAGAGAAATCTACGCCGGTTCTTGTTGCCACAAAATTAAGGTTAATGAAGTTAATAGACCTTGCAGGCTTGATAAAGATATCAGCCACAAAACTATTAGCGTCAATAACTTGACTTGTGTTATTAGTAGTATCACAGACAACTGCAAAGTCTGTTAAACCCCTACGTCCTTTTACATCACGTAAGAATGGCTCAACTAAGTTTCTGAATTGTGCACGAGTAAACTCATCATTGAATTCAAATAACTGTCCTTCAGCAGCTGTAGAGATTGCTTTTTCCAATACAATAAACAGTCTTCTGACGTTAATTCTATCGAAAGCAGATGGTCTCTTAAGCAAAGTTTTATCACCAAATAAGATAGTACCTTGACCTGGTAGTGATACCAGTGGGTTACATCTTTTCTTATATAGGTCATCTCTTTCTGCTTTATTAGGATTCCATGCCAACTTAGTGATACCTAGTAGTTGACCACGATTTACACCAGCTGGTGAGAACCATGCATCTGCTACGTTATCAGTATTAGCACATAAACCAGCAATATGCCCGGCTGCACCAATCCAACGGTATACATCGTTGTACTTATCATACACATAAACTGCTGATGAATCAACAGATGCATATGAGGTTGAAGTAAGACCCTCGACCCAACCAGTAACCTCTTGGCCTGGGTTGGTGATATCTTTTGAATCCTCAATAGGTGGAGATACAAATGCCATACAATCTTTTCTGTTATTTGCAAAAGTAATAAGATTACCCGCAATATCAGATGAACCATTAACATCAGGATATCCAAATACTAAATTTACATCTACTGTATTTACGTCTGCAAGTACTTGTAAAGCTGTATTAAGTTCGCCAGAAGTTGGTAAATTATCATCTGTTCCACCAGTTAAACTACTGTCTATAGCAGCATTAACTGTAGTATATGTAGTAGTATTAGCAATTGTGTCACCTGCATCAGTTAAACC